>Ga0123355_10017543_pt1 | contig 11317 bp, 8 predicted proteins | sample TergutEmb28metaG_3_FD_89872 | JGI IMG/M metagenome (GOLD analysis project Ga0123355, IMG submission 89872) | Embiratermes neotenicus P1 segment gut microbial communities from Petit-Saut dam, French Guiana - Emb289 P1 | ecosystem: Host-associated > Arthropoda: Insects > Digestive system > Gut ...
AACAGAGAAGGTGACTACGTGAAAAAATCGTGAATGAAGTAAGTAATAATTGTAGAAAGAGGCATCTTATTATGTGAAGTATTTTGGTGGCAAAAAAATAGGGAACCTTACTTTCTGAAACACGTATGTAGAACCTAAAAACGGCTGCATGTTTCGGCTTTTAATTAAGCCATAATCACGCTGTACAAATTTTAAAAGAAACTGTACTGTAGAACAGTTCATGTTATGTGGTAATTACAAGCTGAAACGTGCTGCTGTTTTAGTTTGTTTGTATACGTTGTGCTTGACGAAAATTTATTGTTTGTTCATTTATCACCGCAGAATTGGTGACGTGAAGTTGACGTTATGTTTGTTACACCTTCGTATACGAAAGAAAAAAGTAAGCTCTGATGAATCGGTTTACCGTTAATAGTTAATTTAAGTTGTTAAAGACCTTACAGGCTTCATGTCACGAGAACCTTCAAGACAAACTGCCTCAGAATAGGGAAGCGCCGACTTTAATTTGTCGGACCTGACGATATAAGTGATATCATCTTGGAAATAAGCATGAGTTGCAAAATTTATGCAAGTGGAGTGCTTCAGCAAATTGAAAACAAGTTTAAAAGGCGGCATTCACTTTCATCTTATCGTTGTACAAAAACTAATAATGCTTCCGTCACGGCTTCTATAATCAACACTTTATGGCTCATTTTTCTATATCATAATTATGTTAATTTAAATATAAACATTCTCACATCCCTGCTTATAAAGGAATGTCGTAAACTGTACTTTGTAGCCATAGCGACGTTCTAACCATCCAGTTTTCTTCTTGCAAGGTTACGCAGTCTACCATTAAGTAACGTCCGTAAGAGGCTATTTGTCGCTTAGCTGCTAAATAAATCAGCTGCCTTTTATTTAACCCGAAGGTTGACCACTGTGTTCTCAAGAATACATCATTGCTCCGTATCCTGAGTTGAATACAGTACACCCTCATATTATAGTTCTACCACTACGATTACGTAACTAAGTTCTGGAGTCTGTATTCGAAACGTGATACTCAGTAAAACGAATGGTGTTGTTACGTCTCTTGGAAAACGAATTTTGAGACCGGTGTAGGAATAAGAGGATAAGAAAAGGAACAAATTTTGAAGTTCCGACTGAGCTTATTCAGTTTCCTCCCTGTTGTTGACCTTGACGTTCGTAACATCCCATACTGGGGCACCTACTAGATACTTCAGTTCTGTCAAAATTCTCCTTTTAACCTACAGTCACTTTTGGTAATGAGGCGTGTTTCGTCAGCGCGAATTGGCTATAACGCGGTTGATAAATAGGCAAGCGCTGTTGTATAACGCACACTTTCGCGTACGCTTGTCGGCTGTTACGCGATATCAGCGAACAGTATGAAGATATAACGTGGGTTACAGGTCGAATTTCTTCTGATCCAACCAAGTTTTTGTTGATCTGTTTTTCTAGAACAAGAAGGCTCGCAGGAACGCAAGCATCGCGTTATGGCAGAACTGACTGTACATTTCTTTATGATTGAAATGTACGGCTGGCAAATAAGTATGGCACCTAACGTGAAACAACAACTTTGTCTTACCGTAATGTTGTTACTTTTCCCTCTCCAAGAAGTTGCGTCGGCTAATTGGCATTATGTGTGATAGCTGAATGGGAAGAAGTTAACTATTCTTGTAACAGAGGCAAGAAAATACAAGCAGTAGACGACTGATACAAATGAATTTGAAATTCCTGCCGTCTTGAGAAAATGTTCTTGTTATTTTGTTGGATTGGTCTAAGTGGTTACATATTATTACAGAACACGAAACATCTTCACGTGTGGATGTAACTGGCATTGCACCGATACTGATAAAGGCTTCGATGCGGAGGAAAAGAGTCTGGACCGGCGAGAGGTGACTGCGAATCTGCACTGTGAGGAACGTCATATTTTCCGTTTTTACCAAGTGTCTATTTTCCCTAAACCGTGAAGGATTAGTTCCTCCGGTTTATTCGCTTCAGAATTGAAGTCTGACATTTGGTAGAGCTGCTTGAATCATGAAGAAGATAAATGCTGACTTTGATTATTTTAAGCAAAGTGCCTGTCAATGCGGGTGTTTTACTGCTTACACAACACAAATATTCAAAGATTTCTCAGTATAACTGAAGAATAAGAACCATCTAGATGCTACTTATTGTTTTATTACACTTATGATAGGCTCAATATATTTCGGGCACCATTATGCCCAGCACCGGGAGCTCACGTCTATAGTGCTGATTACCACATGGGCCGTCCGGTACTTCGTATTTCGAGCTTGATCAGGAATGGTTCGAACTTCCCTAAGAATACTTATTCGAACAGAACCAGGACAACCAGGATCCTTAATTGGAGACGACCAAATCTACAACGTCGTTGTTACAGCCCATGCCTTCGTCATAATTTTCTTTATAGTTATACCGATTATAATTGGTGGTTTTGGAAATTGGCTAGTACCGCTAATACTAGGAGCACCAGACATAGATAAGTGTCCGGGCTGCAGGCTGTAGCACGTCATGCTATAGCCTGCAGCCCGGACACTTATCCACCCTGCCTGCACCTAACTTCCAACCAACAGCAACCCAAGAACCGGACGGCCCATGTGGTAATCAGCACTATAGTTGTGAGCTGCTGATGATAGACTTAGTAGTGTTCGAAACATGTTGGGCCTATCATAGGAGTAATAAAACAATAAGTAGCGTCTAGTTGGTTATTCTTCATTTATCACAACGATGCACGGTCCAACACACGTCAAATTTCTCAGCATCTCAGCAACAGAGATACAACCCAATCACGCTCGAATGTGTTGGTGTGGTCATCCACTGTAAGAAACGTGTAGTTCAAAGTCGTATTTTGATAGGGCAAGGTTTAAAGGAATAAAAACGCAAGAATTCAGTGCCATCTTAAAACAAGCAAGACTTCTTGATGTCACAATTTATTAAGTTTTATTTCACTTCTTCTATGCTCAACACGTTTCGGACATTAATACATCCATCATCAGGAGCTTGCGACTTTTCTATTGTATCACCACATTGGTCGTGTGTTCTTGTTTCGATGTGTGTTGGAGTTTCGGTGTGGCTGGTCGCAAGGTCCTGATGATGGATGTATTAATGTCCGAAACATGTTGAGCATAGAAGAAATGAAATAAAACTTAATAACCAGTGACATCAAGTTGGGTCTACTATTCTTCAACTAACACAATGATGCACTGTCCAATACACATAGGCAGACTTCGTTTCCTTCCTTTACGATGATGACTGTGCCAATCCAAGACTTCCGCCTCAGATGATGTTTAGGCCTGCTCAGAAATGCCTACAACAGATTTTCATGTTAAGTGTGCGTTGCATTTGTCCGATTTTAACCGTAAATTCGTCATCCTTCACGATGGTCCGTTTATCTGTTCTCGAGTTGTGTGCCTGCAAACGGCCGTACATGAAACCCCCTAGGGAAGCGAACGATTCTGAAATGACAGGGATCCGTATTGAGATTCGAAACATCAACCCCCGTTTTGAACGTCTCGGTCACTGTCTTCGGCACCAAGCGTTTTGGGTGATAGTACGGAGAAGGATGAAGTGGACGGACAGTCATCACGCATACAATTTTATTCGTATATAACCTGACGTAGTTCTTTGAACCTTAAAGTGGACTAGGTGACGAGTTGTATAGTAAGCTACGTGTTTTAGCTTTCCGTGTCCCTTTTGTCATGTTTCCCAGTAATTGTAACTCCAAACATAAGAATAAAGTCACGGAAATGAAATGGAATTCTTCGTCGTGAGACCTTCCTTTATTCGGGACAGATGGAATTCTTTTGTAAACAGGTAATACCGAACACAGTTAAAACACGGTAAGGTCAGTATACCATTTAATGGCCACCCGAAACTGTCACGTGAGAGTTATTTACACGTGTTCTCGCCAGATGTTTAATCGAAAGAAATACTACAGTCTCTTCACCTTCAAAACAAGTACAATTTAAAAGTGTAAATCCGGCTTAGTCCTTTGTTTCTCAGACATTTACATTCTTGTTGGCAGAATTTGAAAAACAGTGGTTTAGCGTGCTGACATGGAGAAGAGTTTTTTTGTTTGTTTTGTTTTGTTTTGTATTATCCACGTGTTAGATTACAAAGGCACTTTGTATCACGACTGCTTACTTGTGAGACGAAGGTCAGGATATACCAGACCCTTGTCGAGGCCTGTTCTGACACACGGAAGCTAAACATGGACATTAACGCAGTCAGGTGAACTACGACTCTGTACTTTTGGAAGAAGAATCTTGCACAAAACATATGGCTCAGTAAAGTGAAAAGGAGGATGGAGAATTAGGTGCGGTCAACAAATGTACCAGTTTTACCGGTCACCGGATATAATCAGAACGGTTAAAACAGTAAGGTTGCCTTGAGCAGGGACAGCACAAAGAATGGACAATAATAAAATACCCAGAAGAATCATGGATTCCAAACTCGAAGGCAGCAGGAGAGTGGGGGAATCTTAACTTTGGTGGATGTATGGTGGGGTAGAAGATTTGGAGAATTTTAGGATCCAAAGATGATAATGGCCAGGGATAGAGAGTCGTGGAAGAAGGTTCTATGGGAAGCCGAGGCTCATCGGGGGCTGTAGGGCTACTGATATTCATGATGACGATTATGCATGTGTGCTCGAGACATGACGGAACTTTGGTATTGTTGCTGAGGTTTGTTCCTTCGGTGCCAAAAATACCAAAGCAGTAAATGGTTATGGTGTCCATGGCTAAAGTGTCAGTAGTTTGAAAGTGTAGGTATTGTACTGTCTCTACACATGGTGTAGGTCCGTATTGTTTGTAGTACATCGTTTCGTGTAGTGATTTCGCAGTGGTCCAGTTGCGGAATCCCGCCAGATTCCTCAAAGACGAATGTTTTCAGTCCTAATTCTGTATGGGAAAAAGCCAAATGTTACAGTGATGTAGCAGAATATATGTCGCCATAGCTGCAGAAACAGCCTCGTCATTTTTGAAAGAGCGCTCCGTACCTTCAACCGGGTTGGACCTGTTGGACCGTGTTCACAATAACCTGCCTCTTGTCCCTATCTTGAACCAAATTTGTCTTGTCCAAGTCCTCCCACCCTCTTTCTTTAAGATTAGATTTTTCATAAGATTACTGCGAAGTATTTAATTTTTGTATGCTAGTACAAAGGGCGTTTTTTTCATTAAAACTTATTCTCGTTTTAGTGGTTTAAATATGATCTTGACAGGTATTATACACGAAAACAAACATTTCCTGTTTCTTTAAAAATACAGACTAGCAACCTGTAGAAGACCGAATGACAAAATTTGCACAGGTTTATTAAATATTGAATGAAAAACAAAATGTTTTGTAACATAAAAATAATAAAGAAGGACACTGGCCATATTCGTGACATCCTTGTTATGTGCTTGCTTTTCAACAGTTTGTCCGTTACGTTCTTCTTTATCTTATTTTGTACTCGTTTCAGTATGGAGTACATTATTCCCGACGCTTTCTATTTTGTCTTGTATGTCTGGCACGGTTGCGTGCTGTTCATTGCCTTCAGCTGACCGACGTGCTGTCCATATCCATTGACTCATCGCCTAATTCAATGTAGACTGTATGTTGGTCTGGGATGTGTAGTTTTTCGGTATGGTGCTAATATTGTGGGGTATTTTCGTACAGTGAGATTATCTGTATATTGGTCGGAGATTTCTTTATATTTGTTGGAGATTATCTTCATATTGGAGATTATCTGTATATTGGCTGGAGATTATCCGTATATTGATTGGAGATTATCTGTATATTGGTGGTAGATTATCTGTATATTGTTTGGAGATTATCTTTATATTCTTTAGAGATTGTCTTTATATTGGAGATTATTTGTATATTATTTGGAGACTATCTGTATATTGCTTGGAAATTATCTGTATATTGGCTGGAGATTATCTATATTGGTAGGAGATTATCTGTATATTGGTTGGAGATTATCTGTATATTGGTTGGGGATTATTTGTATATTGGCTGAAAATTGTCTTTGTATTGATTGGACAAGTATAATCTTATACAGCGTTTATAGTACCAGTCAGAGCTGCTGCTGTGCGCAAATTCTTTTCGGACGCGTAACTTAAGTAGTCGTCGAAAAATGCGGAACCCAACTTTTAATCTGACGTGTAATTTTTGGCAGAATTATAATGGGGTCCTTAGTTTGAGACCACCATTTTGCCCCACATTGTGAATTATTCTAGCCTACTTTCCTTTCCGTAGAGGTAAATTTAAGTTGTTCCTGTACACACCATGGAGGCACGCAGGGGGACTGGAGATACAGTACCACCCATTTTGATCTCGGTACTAGATGGAAGTGAGTTAGCCTCACGCCTCGGCCGCTTTATCCGCGGAGAAAAGGCCCTCCAGACCCATCGAATAGGAGGCTAGGTGGGCTCCAGAGCTGGTCTGGACGATTTGGAAGGAAGTAAAATGTCTCTACCCCAACGGGATTCGAACCACAGATTGTCCGACTCGCAGGCTAGTCACTGTACCGACTTTCCTTTTCGTAAGGGAGTGAAAAGGGGGCGTATGAAATTAATTTGTGGTTTGTGTTTGTGTATGAGTGTGTGTTTGTGCGTGTGTGCGCTATTTTAATTTTTGAACCAACTGGCAGACGTTTATGAAATGTGCTATGAAAGTTGTGCTTTTGGACTTCCTTCCAAAATGGTACGTTTTAATTTCCCACAATCAGCAATAACAACATGGTGGAAACGCGAACTTCTGAGGCAGGAGTGACACTGGCACGGCTTACTTTGGGGTTCTGAAGTGACATATGTTAATAAAGAGCAGAAGAAATAGTTTTTTAAGGTAGTGTTTTGTACATGCTAAAACAACATGGCGGCTGCGCGAAACTGGATTAGATATGATTGTTATAACCATTGAGCTTGAAACGTAGCCTATACATAATTTAGCGGTGGATCAAGTCTTAAAGGTCGCTTAAAACCTAAATTCGTATTCAGTCACTTAGTTGTTGTGTGTCATATGTGATAAAAATCCTCGGGGCCATATGTTGGAACTCCTGTTGCAGTTGATACGCTTCGTTAAATAAGCTAAGACATAGAAGAATTGTTCAGTACGCAAAGACAGAGTCATTATGTTCTCGCGGCAGTTCTTCTGTTTCTTCTGCTGCTTGCATTGCATCTGTGAAGCACTTAAACACGTAGATGAAGGCTGTCCGCTACCAATCTGCAGTCCTCTCACTGCAGACACAGACGGTAGGTAGGGGTATAGCTGTACCCATGTTAAGGCATACAAGGCACAGAAGGGGTTGAGTGGTTAATCCCTTGCCGCGGCTGCTGTACGCTAAGGAAAGACACCCGGTCCCTGTTGTACTGTAGGCTGGGTGGGTCTCGGAGGCGGTCTGGGTGGGTCCGGAAAACGTCGCCTACACCGGTGTTCGAACCCTGGACAGTCCAGCACATAGTGAGTCGCTATACCGTCTACGCTGTCCCGGCCGTCTAAACATTTGTGTATTTTGCATATATGTGAGCTTGCTGGAAGAAGGAAAGGTTGTTTGTTGCCTTATTGTGCGTGTCGATGACATCGTATGCTACCTGCGATCACTACTTTTGAACAAAGACAATACTGTAGACACACTTGCTTTTCTCCAATGTGACCTTAACTCTAAAACACGTTCAGACAGTTTCTCATCTTATATCTAAAATTCGGCCTTCTGTAAAACACACGTTGGATATATTTGTGGCATTTCGAATATTCCATAGCCATTTCGCGATACAACCATATCCGCCTGCTTTGACAAGGTAGCTAAAAACTACAATTTTAGAGTGACTGAGCGCCTATTAGTCAACACAGACCGTGGTGAAGCCTAGTGGTTATTTACGTACCGTCAAATTTAATATTCACATATTCTGCGTTGTGCCCATGGGATTATTTATTTTGTATGGATCTCAGAACGAACAGCAGTGATTTCCCTTTACCACATTAATTGGTTCGTTTTTACAACCGATGCGGAGAATGTTCATTGCGCGGTACGAACTGGGTTTTATATAGTACAGTTTAATCTGACTTCAAACGTTTAAGTGGTAAGTATAATGTGAAGATATTCCTTCATTGTAGGCGTAAACAAGAAAGTTCAAACCTAATTATAGGAAACAAAGTGATGCGAGACACATGTGTTTTGTAGCCTTGTTAAGTGAACCATTTGCTACGACACGCCGACTGGTGGCGGCTGTTTGCTCTATTTCTAATGTATAGCACTTCATAGCGGAAGTGTGTGGCGCAAAAATAGTAACATAACAATGGAATCATTGCTCAGTGTGTCGCAGCTTTTCTCCGCCCCCCAAACGCCATCACTCGTTTGTCTGTGTGTGTGTCTGTGTATGCCTATCTTGAAATTAATTAAAGAACCCAGGGCCACATTTTTGCGCATCTGTTTCCAGCGGAAGTCAGTTTGATGCCCTCCTAAAGACAAGTTGCTGATTAAAACATTTAACGGTCCAAATTTGCAAGTAATCAGAAGAGATAATGGATTGGGAACGCTGTATGAGCAACGGAACTGATAATTCCATTGTAAATAAGTGACAACCAGTATTTGAGACGCAAGCGAATGTGCTTTTAAAACACTTCAGATGAAAAGGAACCTTGCGTACTGCGTTGTCTTTGTCGGTTTTTTTTTAACGCGTGTTATTCAGTTAAATGAAATAATTAAGTGTACGGACTTAACCACTGACACCATACGCGAAAACCCACACTCGTGTCTACCCCAGGAACGTTGCTCCGTCCAGCCACCTATTTTTAGGGCACTGAATCTGGTAGTCACGCTGTCGAGTGTTTTTTGAAGCTGTTTTTTTTTTTACGTCGGGAACTTCTTTGTCCGTATTTCATAATCGCCGTTGCATTCCACTCGGCTTCCCTGTTATTCACCGCATTCACGGCGACAAGCCAGTGTTACAATTACTTACTTACTTACTTACTTACTTACTTACTTACTTACTTACTCCATGGAGCAGAGTCTTTCTTGAGAAGTTAACTGGTTCTGCAGCTAGTCAAGAAATACCCCGCACTTTATGGAACCCGAAGGTTCATCACCGTATTCACAAGTGCCCGCCATCTCTCCATATCCTGAGCCAAATCCATCCAGCCTCCACCCCCTCCCACTTCCCTAAGATCCATCTTAATATCCCCCCATCTACGTGTAGGTCTCCCCAATGTTCTCTTTCCCTCAGGTTTCCCCACTAGAACCTTGTGCACAATTACAGGTGCTAACATTTGTGCGTGGTCCTAGTTACCAGACCACGCGATGTCACATTTCCACAAGACAGTAAATTTCACAGTTACTGCCCCGAAAACATCACATCTTAAAAGGATACATATGAAAGATAAATCAGTCCCGTTACAGGCCTGGAGTGGCCCAGAGGGTTCCAGGAAGTTAAGGTTCCCATATTTCATGACAACAGCACAGGATGGTGGTAAGGTCAGCCTTACGCACCTGCCGCCTTGACCCCCAGTAAATGCTCCTGGTACTCATTTCTGTTATAGATTGAGTCGATCCCAGGGCCATAGTGCGATCGGAAGGATTTTATGCCAATGAAAAATTGCAGGGACCTTCCGATTTGTAGCACAGCACCTTAACCTCTCTGCTACCGCGGTCCCCCAAAAGGATACATATATTGTTGTAAATTTTGTCCAGGAACTAGCAGTTTTTATTTCTACACATCGCCGAATGTCGTTTATTTTTTGTGTGCCCAGCGATGAGACGCAGGAACAGTCCAGTCTTCATATAATGCGTTTCAACATAAATTCTGGAACGGAAACGAGGCGTGGTGCGATACGAGGTTTGGCAAATTGCTTCGCTGTGTGGAACAAATCATGGCCACTCATTCCAGCTGTCTGTTCCCTGCGTTACATAGAGTTGGCACAGTCCGTTAAACCGGAAACGTTTTCTTTGGCTACTTCCGGAAGAAGTTGATTGAGAATAGGAGAATTTTAGCTCGCCCACTTAACTGATAAGAGTGTTTGGTGTAGGGGGCGGTGAAGTGACGTCGTTTGTTTGTAGATTGGACCGGTTGAATGGATCTTTCAACACTGTGTCACTCATAAGAACTTTCCGAAATTTAGGACGAAATCTACGAGAAATTCTAACAAGGATATTTATTTTGTCATATGAGGTGAAGAATTATAACAGACGCTACCCATAAAATTTAACTAAAAGGTTTCAGATTCCATGAAACAGAACGACAATATGTTACTGATTCCAAAGTAGAACGTAATACATTTGTACTCCATCGTAGATGACGATCTCCAAGCCATTAATTACTCTACATTATTTTGCAGCAGGTGCGCGGTGGCGGAGTGGCACTCCGCTACAGGCCGGAAGGTCGCGGGTTCGATTCCTGATGGAATCATTGGGAGTTTTCATTGACTCAATCCTTCCGGCCGCACTTATGACAATCGGGTCGACTCAGCCTCTAACAGAAATAAGTAGCAGGGGTATCTTCTGGGGGGTAAAGGCGGCCGGTGTTTAGGGCTGACAATCTTGTGTAGAAATTCTGGGAGCCTCAACCTTCTTGAGCCCTAAATGGCCTGTACTGGGATTGTTCTGCCTTTATCTATAAGTGTACGTTTCTTTTATCGCTGTCCTAGGCACGTCGTGTTGCGGCGGATGCTGGCTTCTGTGCGATAGAACTGCGTGCTGGGTGTGGCGATGAAAAACCACACTGTATAAAAAAAGATGATCACATTTTACTACCATCATGTCCGAATGTTTATCCGTCCTAATAGCTTTTCGCCCACACCAACGACTGTACGTGAAATTTTGTACCAGTGTTATGCCACGTGATTTCACTCTACTTTCCTGTCTTTCTTTTAGCAGTACCCATGTGGTGGCTGCGAAAAATCCGTATCAGCGCCACGCACTGCCCTGATACCTTATGTGATAACATATGTTCTAAAAATATGCAACGTGTGTTATGGCGACTTGTGTAACTCGAAGTAACAGCACGACTGCACGGCGTAATTACACTGTATTTGTCTGCCGGGTTTGTGGCGACAACTAATAACGTAAGTCAGGGACAGATAAATTTGTCCCTGTGCACGCCATGAAGGCAGGTTTACTGGTCAGCCCCAAGCCACTTCCGCTCTATCCCCGGTATTTTCATTCAGTATGAAGCTGGGCTGGGTATTAACTAGTCATTGACATGGTTATACAGGGTGTCCCAGGAGGAATGTGCCAAACTTCGGGAGAGTGTTCCTTATGTTAAACTATACCGATATAACCCAAAACACCTATGTCCAAAGTAGAACGGTTACGGAGATAATGGCCAGA
>Ga0123355_10017544_pt1 | contig 11317 bp, 9 predicted proteins | sample TergutEmb28metaG_3_FD_89872 | JGI IMG/M metagenome (GOLD analysis project Ga0123355, IMG submission 89872) | Embiratermes neotenicus P1 segment gut microbial communities from Petit-Saut dam, French Guiana - Emb289 P1 | ecosystem: Host-associated > Arthropoda: Insects > Digestive system > Gut ...
GTATCCGCCGGATCAAAATCCCTCAGCCGAAAATGTTTTCCACTGTCCACGCGATACGCCTCTGCAATCTTGGCCGTCTTCATCGTTCTCTGCTCCTGATCCACCACCCCACGATAGCAACTTTTCCCAAAGTTATCCCGGAAAACATCGCAGGCGGAGGGGCGTTTCGCTATCATCAATCGAATCCGTTCCGGACTTCACGCAAGCGCCACGACAGGAGTTCAGCCATGAAAGCTCTCGGCATCTTTAGTAGTCCTGGCAGTGCTCTGGTTCCTCGTCCCCGTTCCCCGTCGCGAGCGACACGGTATCTCCATCGGCGACGCCCGCTTCGGCATTCGCACCGAACACCGTGAAAAACTCCCGCCAGCCGTCGGGGTCATTCTCGCGACCGCCGGCCTGGCGGCCCTGCCCATGGGGAGCGCGCAATTAATTCCCCTGCGGTCGAACCTCGAGGCTCTCCTTGTACGATTCCGATTTCCTTAGCAACGCAGAAAGCAGCAAGCAAGCCAGCCGCCAACTGATCGGGCAGGCCCTTCAAATCGTTTGCGACTCCTGGCCCGAAAATCCCTACAGAGGCAAGACCCCGGCCGCACTCGCTGAACTGGTCGGATCCGATTTTCTACCACCCGTCGGCCACCCGGAACACGTGGTCGACTTGTGGCGCACGATCGTCGGAAATTCCATCGCGGTCACCCATCCCAACACCGTCGCACACCTGCACTGCCCGCCGTTGCTGGCATCTGTCGCGGCAGAGGTCGTTATCAGCGCCCTCAATCAATCCATGGACTCGTTCGACCAGGCCCCCATCGCCACGGTGGTGGAGCAAAAGCTGCTGCGCTGGCTGTGTGCCGAAGTCGGGTTCCGGGCATCCGCCGACGGCACCTTCACCACCGGCGGATCGCAATCGAACTACATGGGATTGCTGCTCGCGCGCGACGCCTTCATGCGGGAGAAGTGGAATTGGTCGGCGCAAAAAGCCGGCCTGGCTCCCCACGCTCGTCGCCTGCGCATCCTCTGCTCCGAAGCGGCGCACTTCACCGTGGAAAAATCCGCGTCGCAGTTAGGCCTGGGCACCGACGCCGTCATGCGAGTAGCAGTGGACGATCATTTCCGAATGAAGCCTTCGGCCCTCAAAAATGCTCTCGAGACATTGGGGTCTGAAGACCTTCTACCCATGGCCATCGTCGCCACCGCGGGCACCACCGATTTCGGCTCAATCGATCCGACGGGGGAAATCGCGGCCATTGCCCGCGAAGCTGGCGCGTGGCTGCACGTCGATGCCGCCTACGGCGGCGCCCTTCTGTTCTCGCCCACTTACCGCGACAAACTCCGGGGAATCGAGGCCGCCGATTCCCTCAGCATCGACTTTCACAAGCTCTTCTGGCAGCCAGTCCCGTGCAGCGTCTTCCTGGTCGGCGACGCTTGCCACTTCGAAGCCATCAAACTTCATGCCGACTACCTCAACCCCGAGGTCAACCAGGACGAAGGCATCCCGGACCTGGTGACGACGTCCCTGCTCACCAGCCGCCGCTTCGACGCCTTGAAAGTGTGGACATCCTTCGAACTGCTAGGCCGCGAGAAGCTCGCCTCTATGATCGACCGCACCATCGCCCTCGCGCATCACGCTGCCGAAGTGATCCGGCGCACTTCACAGCTGGAACTGGTCTGTGAACCGCAACTCAGCACCGTGGTATTCCGCTATATACCGCAGCCAACGGAGGCGGATGCCGACCACCTCAACGCCGCCATCCGACGGAGCCTCTTCCATCAGGGCCTCGCCGTAATCGGCCACACCCGCGTGGGCAGCCGCCAGTGCCTGAAGTTCACCTGCATGAACCCGGCAACTACCCGGCAACAGATCGAGGAGTTGATCGCAATGATCGTGACCGAAGGCAGGAATTCAAGCGCGGCCAATCCCGGTTAGGCATTTCCTATCACTCGATCGTCTCACCGCCATAGCGGACACCCTTTCTCCCAGGGGGCGAGGGATCTCACTTTACCGCCGTAGTTTCAGATACATACGGCAGGTTCGCCTGCTGCCAGGCGTCAAACCCCCCGGCCACGTTCAACACCTGACGAAACCCTGCGCGCTCGAGCAGACTGCTCGCAATCATGCTGCGATAACCACTCTTGCAGTGCACCGCGATGGCGCCCGAGTGATCAATCTCGGGGGGAGACACTTTGAAATTGTCGAGCGGCCACCACGTCGCCCCTTCGATGTGCCCCGCATCCCACTCGGGACCGCGCCGCACGTCCAGCACCCGCACGTGACCTGAACGCAACTGCTCGCACAGTTCTTCCGCTGCGATCTCTGCGATCGTCGTCAACGGCAGCCCTGCCTGTTTCCAGGCGGCAACACCTCCGGCAAGATATCCGTCCAGCGCCTCGATCCCCACGCGCGCCAACCTCACCCGCGCCTCTTCGATCTGCTGGTCCGTATCCGCAATCAGCACGGGATGCGACATCAGTCCCAACAGCGTTGCCGCCCAAGTCGCAAACTGCCCCGACAGCGCAACGTTTATCGATCCAGGCACGTGCCCGGCGGCGAAGATTTCCCCCGATCGAACGTCGAGCGCAATCTCGCCAGCTTTCAGCATGCGCGTCAAATCAGAGGGTGGAACCGCTCCGAGGGGCTCCAGTTCTGACAGGGCAGCAGCGCCTGTTCGATTAATCTCTGCATCCTTCGCGAAGTACTCCGGACGCGCCGGGAGATTACTGGTCAGCTGCGCGATGAACTCTTCCCTGCTCTCGATCTGCAGCGCATAGTTCGTGAGGCGTTCGGTGCCGACCGTGGATGAGCGTTCGGCGCGCATATTCTTTCCGCACAGCGATCCCGCCCCGTGCGCCGGAAAGACCAGGACGTTGTCTGCGAGCGTAAGCAGTTTGTTGTGCAGGCTGTCGTAAAGCAACCCGGCAAGCTGCGCCGGGGTGTGCCGGGGCGAAAGATCAGGCCGGCCGACGTCACCGATGAAAAGCGTGTCGCCGGTCAATATCGCCCAGGGTTCGGGCGACTTCTCGCGGTCGATAACTACCAGGCAGATGCTCTCCACCGTATGACCTGGTGTCTCCAACACGCTGAGGAAGGCGTTCCCAAACTTCAGCTCGAATCCATCGCTGACCCCGACGTGCGGGAACCTCGCCCCCGCTTGTGCGCCGATGTAGATCTTCGCGCCAGTGCGCGCAGCCAGTTCTTTGTGTCCGGAGACAAAATCGGCGTGGAGATGAGTCTCGAAAATGTGACGGATGGTGACTCCGTGATCGGCAGCTGCCTTTAGATACGATTCCACATCACGCTGCGGATCGACCACGACTGCTTCCCCTTCCGAAGCCAGTATGTAGGAAGCGTGTGCGAGGCATCCCAAATAGAACTGTTCGAAATACATCGAGTCCCTACTACCCCCGTGCTGAACCGATGCTAGAACAAATCGGCGGGCAAAGCTATCAGTGAGAAGCAGCGAAACTCAGGCAGGCAGCGGCGTGATGAATTCGAGGCCGAAGCAGAAGCCGTTGCGCGACCGAACGATAGCCGGGGACGCGAGAGAGAGTTGGGGTTTCAAACTCGAGCTCGAGCAAATCACCCGCATTGAGCAGAATCCCGGCGTGGAGGGTCATGCCCCCGGCGCTAAGCTCGCTGCCGCGCTCTTCGACGACTGCAGTCGAAAAGCCTTTCGAGGTGACGACGAACCGGCATGCGCTCCCAGCGGCGCATTTTTCCGGGATTCGTCATCGACGCCGCCGGACGAAGACGCTTCCCGCTTGTCAACCGCGAGTCGGACTGGCGAAAGTCCGCATTGCGGGTTGAAGAAAGAATCCCCCACCTTTCAGGCGTGGGGAGTGTCAATCAGGGGACCTCGCTACCCTGCCCCTGCCAGGGGAACAACTGGCGAAACTGACAGCGGGCCGGGGCTGGCTCCGGCGTGAGCCATAAGCTCCTGTACAATTTTGCTGTGAACGCCCGCGCGAAAGTCTGCCTGGCTGCGGTCCTGTTGCTCTCGCTTGCAATGTTGGCGAAAGCCCAGTCGGTTTCGCAGCTGCGGCCCACCGGGTATGTCAACGACTTCGCGAACGTTCTCGATCCAGCCACCAAAGCGCGTATCGAGAATATCTGCCGGCAGGTCGACCAGAAGGCCAAGGCGCAGATCACCGTTGTCACCATGAATACACTCGATGGCTCTGACATCGAGTCTTTTGCTGTAGATCTGTTTCACAAATGGGGCGTTGGCACCAAGGGAACCGACCGCGGAGTGATGATCCTCTACGTAATTCAGGATCGCCGTGCCCGCGTGGAGGTTGGCTATGGGCTCGAGGGCATCTTGCCCGACGGCAAAGTGGGAGGCTTTCAGCGGGAAGCCATCCCGCTGATGCAGAGCAGAAACTACAGCCAGGCCCTGCTGCTGGTGACTAGCCGCATTGCCGAAGTCATTGCCGCGGATGCCGGAGTCCAACTCACCGATACGGTTCCGCACGCTGCGGTTCGCCCCGTGCAGCAGCCCAGATCAAGCATTGGGCTTGGCGGCATCATTATCCTCGTCATCATTTTTCTGATTATTTTGTTCACGCCTCTCCGGAGCATCCTGTTCTGGATGCTGCTCTCGGGGATGTTCGGCGGGCGCGGGGGAGGCTATGGAGGCGGGGGTTACGGAGGCTTCGGGGGCGGTGGTGGTGGTTGGGGTGGCGGGGGAGGTTTTGGCGGGTTTGGCGGAGGCAGTTCGGGCGGAGGCGGCGCCAGCAGCAGCTGGTAGCAAGTGAGGAAGCCATGAAATCTGCAGATCCGATCGACGAGTTTGTGAAGCGTATATGCGAGGCAGGCGGCCCGAACGTCAAGAGCGTGATTCTGTTTGGCTCGGCGGTCGCTGGTGACTTTCATCCCGGACTCTCGAACCTGAATACACTTTGCGTTTTGCAGGACAGCTCATTCCGCGCGCTCGAGGCTCTGACGCCGGTAGCCAAGTGGTGGTATGGCAAGAAGCAGCCGCCTCCCCTCTGTCTGACTCGGCCGGAGCTCGAGCGGTCAACCGACGTATTCACGATTGAACTGCTCGATATGCAGCAACATCATCGCGTGCTTTTCGGCGAGGACGCGCTGCGGGATCTGCGCATTCCCATGCACCTGCATCGCGTGCAAGTGGAATACGAGCTGCGCGAGAAACTGTTTCTGCTGCGCCAGCATGTGCTGGTGGCATCGGACAACGAATCGCGATTGTGGGATGTGCTGGTTGGTTCGGCGGCGTCCTTTGGCACGCTGTTCCGCCATTCACTGATCGCGCTCGGCGATACACCACAGCCCGGAAAGCGGGCTGCGGTCGAGGCTCTGGCCAGGCGCATCGGCTTCGATCCATCGGCTGCGCTACAGATTCTCGACGTTCGCGAGCACACCCTCGATCGCAAGAAAGTGAATGTACGCGATCTTACCGGCCGGTATCTCGCCACGGTGGAGAAAGTAACCGCCGCGGTGGACGCGGCGTTTGATCAAAACTGAATCGGGCCGCACGCAGGTGTGCCGTCAGAGTTTCGAAGGAGGCGTTATGGGCAAAGGGCTGATCGCACTCATCGTGATTGTGGTGATCCTGGGGCTGATTGTGCTCATTTTCGGCGGGCAATACGTGAGCGTCAGGAACACTTTGGTCCAGAAGAATGAAGCTGTGAGGAACGCATGGTCGCAGGTCGACATCAATTTACAGCGGCGCGCCGACCTGATTCCGAACCTCGTCCAGACGGTGAAGGGCTTTGCACAGCACGAAGAGACGGTATTTGGCGACATTGCCAACGCTCGTTCGCAGCTGTTGTCGGCGCGAACTCCGGAGGAAAAGATCGCGGCCAACGGGCAACTGGATGGCGCCCTGGGGCGACTGCTGGCGATCTCGGAGAACTATCCGCAACTGCGCTCGAACGAGAACTTTCTCCGCCTGCAGGATGAACTCGCGGGCACCGAAAACCGTATCGCCGTCGCACGCCGGCGCTACAACGATACGCTGCAGGACTACAACACTTTCGTGCAGCAATTTCCCAACAATCTTTTTGCCGGATGGGCGGGCTTCAAGGTAAATAACGCCTACTTCACGGCTTCGGAAGGATCGCGCGAGGTGCCTAAGGTGAATTTCTCGACACCAAACCCGACCACGCCGCAGCCGCAACCGGCACCGGCGCGGTAGAAGCAACCTTTTGGCATTCCGAGACGCGCAGCTGGCCGTGGAAACTGCCTCTCGCCCAGGCCCGACGCGGTCGGGGGAAGAGCGGACTCCTCCCGGCTCGCCGTGCGCAGCGTTTCCCAATCACCAAGCTGTGTGATCCCTCACGTGGGCCTGAGCAAAATCGACGGTCGCCTAAGCAGGTGTTTGCCGGCGCATTTCCTGCACACTCGGCTGACCGATTTCAAGACGCTTGACCTTTCCTGTCGGCGAGAGTCTGAACCGAAAATAGGAGTGGGAATCGCCCCAGTTGTCGGAGTGGAATGCACCGGTGAGATCGAGGCCGTTGTTCTCGACAAGATCGATGGAAGTAAAGCGCTCGTGGCCGAGCACATCGCGGGTAAACTCGTGGAAGCTGCGCGGACTGCCGTCATCGAGAAGTTCGACATCCGGTTCAAACAGCTCGGACCATGCCTGGCGGTCGCCCGTTTGCAGAGCTTCGATGGCGGCCTTTACCGTTGGGTTGGTGAGGGAGTCGGTCTTCATCGCAAGTACCCTGCCTTTAGTTTACGCGTTTAGATGAACCAACTTCCAGAAACGTGCAATACGATTCTTGGTCCTACTTCGCGCTTGACTTGGGTCCGCATCCGTTGTCACCGCTGTCCACGCATTTGGTCCCGGTTTTGCTTGCGCTGCTGTGAACAGAGGGGACGGATTTTGTGGTTGGCGTGCTTGCGAATCCGCATCATCTTGGCGACTTTCATATTTCGCTGCGAGCAAAGTACGTCACTGAGTGAGCCGCCCTTACTTTCATTTGCGGAGCCTCCTCCACCAGAATCGGAATGATCTTTGTCGGTCTTTATTTATTGTTTAGTCTGTATTTAGTCTGTCGCAGCCGGAGCTATGGGGCCATCGTCTCGATGCGCGGCGCGGCAGCTGACTGGCCGCGCAGCCCCCCTGCTCCCATACGAAAACTGCTTGGAAGAGGCACCGCCAGGCACCGCCTGGCATCGGCGCAAGGTTCTCTTCGCTGTCAACTGTGACAGTTTTCCAAACCGTGCGATCTCCCGCAAACCAGAGCAGATGGAAGGTGGAGGTCGCGATGCATGGTTGGTCGAAGGCAGTGGTGTTCATGGTTCTCTCGATAGGGCTTCATTGGTCGTTTCTCCCTGGCGCTCTGGCGGCACAGGAGTCCGTACCGCAGGAACCCGTATCCGGCGGGAGCACTCGCCCGAGATTGAAGATTGGTGTGGCGCTCGAAGGCGGCGGGGCTCTGGGGCTGGCGCATATCGGCGTGCTGCGCTGGTTCGAACAACATCACATTCCGATCGATTACATCGCCGGAACCAGCATGGGCGGGCTGGTAGCAGGATTGTATGCGACGGGCAAGAGCCCCGACCAACTCGAGCAGCTGGTGCGGGAGCAGAACTGGGACCTCGCCATCGGAGGTAAAACGCCCTATCGCGACCTCTCGTTTCGCCGAAAGGAAGATGTGCGCGCCTTCCAGAATTCGATCGTTCTGGGGCTCAAAAATGGTCTTTCGGCGCCATCCGGGTTGAACGCAGGACGTGAAATCGGTTTTCTGATCGACCGCGAAACGCTGGCGTATCCCCGGCTGGATTCGTTTGACGAACTGCCGATCCCCTTCCGCTGCGTGGCCACCGAACTGGTGTCGGAGAAGAGGGTGGTTTTCTCCAGAGGCTATCTGCGGCAGGCGCTACGAGCGACGATGTCGATTCCCGGGGTGTTCGCACCGGTTCGCGACAACGACAGGATCTACGTGGACGGAGGCCTGGTCGCCAATCTTCCCACCGATGTCGTGCGCGACATGGGCGCGGACGTTGTGATTGCAGTGCACCTGCAAGGGGCTCCGGGCGATCCGCAAAGGATCCAATCGTTGTTCAGTGTGCTGGGGCGCTCGATTGACGTCATGATTCGTGAAAACGTACTGCGCGGACTGGAAAACGCTGACCTGGTGGTGAAAGTAGATCTCCACGACTACGGCTCGATGGATTATGGCAGAGCCGAGACTATCATTCAGCTGGGCGAGAAGGCTGCGGAGGAAAAGCGTGCAATTTTGTTACCTTATCAGCTGCCCGACGCTGCCTGGCAGGATTATTTCGCGGAGCGCAAGGCTCGGCAAAGGACCTCGGTCGCGGTTCCCCAATTCGTTCGCGTGGAAGGTACGAATCCGAAGTCAGCGCAACACCTGCAGGAGTTCCTGCGTCCCCTGGTCGGACAACCCATCGACACCGCCACCGTCCATCACTTCTTGACCCGGCTCACCGGCATCGGAAAATACGATGCGGCCAACTACCGGCTGGGCGACCGCGATGGGCAGACGGGACTGATCGTCACCGTTCACGAAATGAGCTATGCCCCGCCGACGCTGCGTCTCGGTTTTGTGGTCGATGGGTCAGAAAGCAACGATGTAACGTTTACGCAGTTGTCCCAGTTCACGTTCATGGACATTGCGGGCTTTCGCTCGGAGTGGCGCACCAACCTCGCGTTCGGGAATACGTATGGTGTCGAGAGCGAGTTGTACCGACCATTCAACGCAGCAACGAAATGGTTCGCGGCTCCACGCGGCGATGCGACCGACACGGCGTTCAAAATTTATTCGCGGAGCAATCCGATCGCGGACTACCGCATTGGGCGGGCCGATATCGGTGCCGACGTCGGATACGGGTTCAGCCATTTCACGGAACTGCGCGTGGGGTACGAAGTCGGCTACTACAGCGCGAACCTGCGCCTGGGAAGACCTGATTTCTTCTCATACTCAGGACGATTGGGAGATGCGCGAGTGCACGTTCTGAGCGATCACCGGGATGATCCGGTGATTCCCCGCACCGGCTACAGCTTGGAAGGGACCTTTCGCTGGTACGACACCAACCCCGGGGCGTCATCCGGCTTTCCGTTAATTGTAGGAAAAGGAGATTACTTTCATCCGGTGAGCGTCGCGGGATCCGTCTTCGCCGTTGCCGAGGGAGGTTCGAGCTTTGGATTCACGAACATCGGTGTACCTCAATTCTTTTTGGGCGGTCCGGGCAGATTGAGCGCCTATGGCACCAACGAATTGTTCGGCAATCAATACTACGTCGCGCGTCTGGGCTACTTGCATCGCTTGCTGACGCTGCCAACGTTTGTCGGAAAAGCGGTGTATGCGACCGGGGCTTATGAGTTCGGGCATATGTCGAATTCGCAGAATGAAAGCGGTTTCCCAAACGATGTGGCGGGAGGCGTCATCACGGATACGGTCGCCGGACCACTGTTTGTGGGTGCGAGCATTGGCGACACGGGACACAAGAAGTGGTTTTTCCAACTTGGGCACGTCTTCTGAGCAGTTCGCCAGGGGGCCTGGGCGGCTGCCAGGTGTGACAACAGGGGGCGACTCACCGTACTGCAGGCTGGCGCGCTTTGCATAAACAATGGCGTGTTTTGCATAGCATCGCGGCCAGGAAGCATTTACAGTAGCCACGATGTACAACGCAAAAGCCTATTCCGCTGCCAACGCTACATCGCCGCTCGCTCGAACTACGATCGTGCGACGCGATCCGACTGAAAATGACGTTCAGATCGAGGTTCTTTTTTGCGGCATCTGTCACTCCGATCTCCATGCGGTCCGTAATGAGTGGAGCGAGTTTGTGCCCACTGTGTATCCCATTGTTCCGGGGCATGAGATTATCGGCCGGGTGACCAGGGTCGGATCGGCTGTCACGAAGTTCAAGCCTGGTGACCTCGGCGCCGTCGGCTGCATGGTGGATTCCGACGGCACCTGTCCCGAATGTAGGGCGGGTCTTGAGCAGTTCTGTTCGAATCTGACCCTGACGTACAACTTCCCCGACAGGCATTCGGGAGGAGTCACCTACGGAGGCTACTCCGACAGCATGGTCGTTGATCAGAGATTTGTGCTGCGTGTGCCTTCGAATCTGAACCTGGCCGCGGCGGCTCCGCTGCTTTGCGCGGGCATCACTACCTACTCGCCGATGCGACGCGCCGGCGTTACGAAGGGCAAGAAAGTTGGCGTGGTGGGACTCGGTGGGCTCGGGCATATGGGGGTGAAGATCGCAGACGCGCTCGGCGCCCACGTCGTTGTTTTCACCACCTCACCCAGCAAAAAGGAAGACGCACTGCGGCTGGGAGCGGATGAAGTGGTCATCTCAAACAATGCCGACGAGATGGCCCCTCACGCCGGCAGCTTCAATTTTATTCTCGACTCTGTTTCGGCCCAACACGACATCAATGCGTACCTCAATCTGCTCGGTCGCGACGGCAACCTCACGATGGTCGGCGCGCCACCGAAGCCCCTGTCCGTTGCCGCTTTCGGCCTGATTATGGGGCGCCGCAGCCTTTCCGGGTCGATGATCGGAGGAATTGCCGAAACCCAGGAGATGCTCGATTTCTGCGGGAAGCATGGCATCACCGCTGATGTCGAAGTCATCCCCATACAGAAGATCAATGAAGCCTACGAGCGCATGCTCAAGTCGGACGTGAAGTACCGCTTCACCATTGACATGGCTTCTCTCAAATCTGAGTAATTTCATGAATAAGCATTTTCGATTTTCGGGCAGTACCTTCACCAAACTGGAAGAATTGGGAGTGCGAGCATCTGCGGTCCTCCGCCAAGCCGGGCTTCCTGAGGCACTTGCCGATCAGCCGCGTGTACTGCTTACCACCAAAGAACTGTTCGCACTGTGGCGTGCGATTGGTGAAGTGGCCACGAGTCCCGCAATCGGTCTCGAACTCGGCACCGAGAGCAGGACGGCGCGATTCCATCCGGTCGGGCTCGCCGCACTCTCCTCAGAGAACTTCGGAGCAGGTATAGGGCAAATGGCTCGTTATAAGCAGCTCACCTGCCCGGAACAGATCGTGCAGAAAAAGATGGATGAAGAATGGAGCATCGAATTCCACTGGTTACTCGCGGACGAGATCGAGCCCCCGGTGCTGATCGAAAGTGCTTTTGCCTGGTTGCTGTCGATTGGGCGCCACGGCACCGGGACCAGGCTTTCACCCCTCCGCCTCGAGTTCGTGCAACCCCGTGCGCACGCAAAGACCATCGAGCGGCACTTTGGCTGTCCCGTGGTGTGCGGCGCGGAGGGGAACGCCATTGTGTTCCGCTCTTCGGACGCACCAAGACCCTTCGTTACCCGCAATGCCGAACTTCTGGCGATGCTCGCGCCGCACTTTGA
>Ga0123355_10017547_pt1 | contig 11317 bp, 8 predicted proteins | sample TergutEmb28metaG_3_FD_89872 | JGI IMG/M metagenome (GOLD analysis project Ga0123355, IMG submission 89872) | Embiratermes neotenicus P1 segment gut microbial communities from Petit-Saut dam, French Guiana - Emb289 P1 | ecosystem: Host-associated > Arthropoda: Insects > Digestive system > Gut ...
GCATTCTCTACAAGGACTGCTAAAGTATGTCGTTTTTTCTCGCTCATGGCGTTCTTCCTCTCGTCTCTTCCGCTCAGACTAATCAACCAAAAACTGCGTGATGTGGTCGCCTGCACTAATCATGGGGCGCGCCATTTCATTTTGGCCAATAGCACAATCAATCACATAACCTGTTCCCAGTTCCATCGCTTCGTGTAGGGCAGACTCCAGTTCTTCTACCGTACTAACACGGCGAGCAGGAAGCCCATAAGCATTAGCCAAGGCCACAAAGTCAGGACCGCGATCTAGAGTAGTCTGAGAGTAACGTTCATCAAAGATGAGGTGCTGCCACTGGCGCACCATACCCAGTACTCCGTTGTTAAAGATGCAGGTAATCACGGGCAGATTGTAATGCTCCTCCGTACACATTTCATGGCAGTTCATGCGGAAAGATCCATCCCCTGTGATGTGCAGCACCGTCTTTTCAGGATTTGCAGCCTTAGCACCAATAGCAGCTCCCAGTCCAAAGCCCATCGCCCCAAAACCACCAGAGGTTATCAGCTGACCCGGATAGTCAAAGCGGAAATGCTGAACAGCCCACATCTGATGCTGCCCTACATCGGTGGCAGCAATGGTGTCTTCGGGCAAGATTTTTGCAATAGAGTTCAGTACCTGTTTTGGCGTCAAGGCGTCCTCAACGTCGTCATACATAGTTTCTGCAGGGAAGGAGAAGACCTCTTCTTTCCATTGAGTGTTGTCGCTTTGCGATACCTTTTCATTCAGTAGAGAAAGCACCTGTTTCGCATCCCCAATGATGTGATGGTCGGTCTGTACATTTTTATCGATTTCGGCACGGTCGATGTCAATGTGCACAATCTTTGCGTTCTGGGCAAAGGTACCAAAGTTCAGCCCTACACGGTCAGAGAACCTGCAACCGACAGAGATAAGCAGGTCACAACGGTCAGCAGCATGGTTAGAGGCCTGCGTACCGTGCATCCCAATCATGCCCGTAACCAGTGGGTTGCGCCCAGGTATTCCGCCACCACCCATAACAGTGACCGCGACAGGGGAGTCAATGCACTCCACAAAAGTCTTAAATTCTGCATCAGCACGACTGCGCACCACACCGCCACCACAGATGACAAGTGGCTTACTGGACTGCTCAATCATGTCGACCAGCAGGTCAATATCTTCACGGTCAGGCTCTGGTGCGCCTAGACGACACAAATTATCACGCGAAGCACGGCGGACCAGTGCCCCTAGGCGACCATGTGTCGCGTGTTCCTCGCGTGGCAGGGGACTGTAGTTTGCTTCGGCCAGGGTCACATTGCGCATAATGTCGATTAGTACGGGTCCTGGTCTGCCTCCACGGGCAACTGCAAAGGCTTCGCGCACTACGTCTGCCAGTTCATCCACGTCGCGTACTAGGTAGGTATTCTTTGTGATGGGCATAGCGATGCCCGTGATATCGACTTCCTGGAAAGAGTCTTTGCCAATCAGGTGTTCATTTACATTGCAAGTAATAAAAACAACGGGGGAGGAGTCCATGTAGGCTGTAGCAATCCCTGTGACTAGATTAGTAGCCCCAGGCCCCGAGGTGGCCATGCAGACCCCAACCCGTCCAGAACTACGAGCATATCCATCTGCTGCATGGGAGGCTCCCTGTTCGTGAGCCGTCAGAATGTGCTGGATTCTGTCTGAGTAAGCATAGAGCGCATCGTAGACAGGCATAATCGCCCCACCTGGATACCCAAAGACGGTATCAACATCTTGCTCTAGCAGACATTCCATCAGTATCTGTGCACCGCTTAATGTTCTCTTTGAATCCATTTGTCTTTCCTTTCAGTGTGTCTGGATAAATGTCGCCAGACAAACAAAAAAGACTCCGATTTTTCGGAGCCTCGACTTAGTGCTTAGTGTCTTATTCTAGCGCTTGCTAGGCTCCAATCACATACCGTCCACCAGGAGGACGACAATGCTAATAACGCTAACAACCACGACAAAAAGACCTGAAAACAGGCCTGATGCAGCAGGTGTAAGCGGTGGATATGTGATAGGTGCATTTTTCATAGTGGGTAGAGTGTAGCACAGTATGCCAGCAGAATACTGACAGAATCACAAATTCCCCAGAAAACTTTAGCTAAGTGAAGCGACTGTACGGGCGAGAGTGAGACTTGCGACGCAGACCTTCTTTTCCCAGATTGCCTGCACACATTTCTCACGGCAGAGTATTATTGCTAAGAAAACACGATAAAATAGGAGTTGTCCCATATGGCGAAAGCTCCAAAATAACCATAGGAGAAAATCTTGTATTCATGGATGTTACTTAAGAAGAAAGAACAAAAGGTTAAGCGAAATACCATTATTTCGTATTTGCTGTTAGGCTTTGGAGCCACTTTCATTCTCAGCATAATCATGACCCTCTTCAATCCAGAGCCCGCGAACAGTGAAACTCCCGCATGGTTTCCTTTTGTGTTCTCACTTTCGTTCATTGCTGCTGGTATCTGGGTAAACCGAAGTGCTGCAAGCGAAAAGCATGATGCAGAAAATTATAGAAAGTATCTAACCCTAATACTGAATCAAGACCAAACTTCTCTAGACTACATTGCTTCTGCGACAGGCATTTCACACTTCACCGTCGAAGAAGACCTACAGAAAATGATGAGTCAGGGCTACTTTGCAGGTGCCTACCTCAATAAAGAGCAAAGAGAGATTGTCCTACCCAAAAAAGCTAAAAACCCCTCTGACAGCCAACAGGTCTCTACAGCAGAACACACCATCATCTGCAAAGGCTGCGGAGCCAGCAACAAAGTACCAGAAGGTAAGGCTACCGAATGCCAATACTGCAGACTCCCTCTTTAGAAGAATTGTTCTAAAGTTTCTTGCTTTGAGCTTGCTCTTGGCGATATACTTGAAGGCATCAGATGTTTATTTCAGGAGGTTCTTCCATGACACTCTCAATGCCCGTATCATCACTTACCAATTACAATAACGTGCTTTCAGAAGTCGACAGTGGTAAAGAGGTTGTGCTTACCAAAAATGGCCGCTCCAAATATGCTGTTATTGATATTGAAACCTGGCAATACACTACGTCAATGCTCCGTTTTCTCTCAGACATGAAGGCAGTTGACGAAGAGATGAGCAGTGGTGGTAAGTGGCACACATCTGAAGATATGTTCCAAAGACTGGGTATTGAGCAGTGAGAATCGTATACTCTGAATCAGCGATTCGTGACCTAGAGAGAATCCGGGACTTCTTTCTTGCAAGCGACATTCAGAGAGCAGAAGTCGAATCGTATATAAAAACCATCGACAAGGATATTAATCGTTTGCAAAACCAGCCAAAACTAGGATTTTCTGTGGGCGAAAAGTACGGCTTCGCAACTTCTTACAGAGGACTTGTAGTGTGGGATGGACGATACTTGGCCACTTACGAACTAGAGCCAGCTAAAGTCAAAATCATGCGGATATACTCCACAAAAGAAAACTACATCAAGGATTTGCTGCCTTAATAGCAGCTCAAGTCACAGGACCTCGGCGTGCTCCTGCATATGGACGCACTCCGCAAACAAATTTCCAACCTTAGTAAGATTTGCAGTAATAAGGATAAAAAAGAAGTGGTGGCTGGAGCCGGACTTGAACCGGCGACACGCGGATTTTCAATCCGCTGCTCTACCACCTGAGCTACCCAGCCACATCTAACGCGTAACAAAAGAGCAATTTGCAGCAATCTTTGCTAGCGCGCTACCAATAGTATAGTAAAATTGTGAAAGTCGCAATGGGTAATTTAATTAGTAATTTTTTATTGACGACTCTGTATACTTGCGTGAAAAAGTTTTAATAGGACAGAAAATCCTCTATACTTGCGATGAGGCATTGGCACAATTTTATACAATTTTCTATACATTAGGTGTGGGTTTAAGGAATCGGGCAGGAGCAAATAAATGGGAATGGCACACGGATATGCTGGCATGGCCAGCTTTGTCTCTCTCCAAATGGGACTTGTTTGGGTGATAGGCTGCGTGATTCTTTTTGCAGGAGCATATATTATCGGGGCAACAAAGGGTGGACGTGCTGCAGCAAAGTACACTGCCACTATCACTTGGGCCTTCCTGCTGGGCTTCGCAGCGATTATCGGATACGCCTTCTTTATCGGAGAAGCACAAGTATTTCTAGAAACCTATACCTATGCTGTTGCAGTTGAAATGTTCATACTTACCCTAGGTTGTGTATGGATTATGTGGTTCATGGCGACTCAGTATTCGCGTGGCCGCATTGCTATTGACGAACGATTCGGCTCAAAGGAAAACTATCTACGTGCCAAAGAAGCAGCAAAGCGCGCTTCACGTGGCGTTTTACAAGCAGAAGTACAGCAAGGCGCTGTAGCTCCTGCTGAGGCAGCACCCGTTGCGGGCGTTGACCCCGCAGCCGCTGAAGCTGCGGTAGCCGCAACGATGGGCGCGGATATGACTCAGACCAATGTAATGCCAGTAGCTGACCCCGCTAACCCAGCAGCAATCCCAACAATAGATCCCACGACAGGAGCACCCATGACAATCGACCCGCAAACAGGCCAGCCTATACCAGCCCCAGCACAGCAAGTAGCAGCTGGGATGCCAGTTCAGGCAGCGCCTGCTGCAATTGACCCCGCTACAGGAATGCCTCTTAGCTCAGCGGCTAATCCGGCAGCCCCTGCAGTTCCGGGAGTAAATCCAGCTACGCAAGCAGCACCAGCGGCTCCAACTATTGACCCCTTGACGGGGCAACCCATGGCAACAGCTCCTGCTGCACCAGCAGCTCCTGCTATTGACCCTCTAACTGGTCAGCCTGTAGCGGCTCCGGCAGCACCTGCACCGGCAGCAGCTATTGACCCCTTGACAGGTCAGCCTATGGCAGCACCTGCACCAGCGGCTCCAGCTATTGACCCCTTCACAGGACAGCCTATAGCGGCAGCCCCAGCACCGGCGGCGCAGCCAGCTCCAGTCGCAGACCAAGGACACTTCACTGCTCCTCAAGCTGTGCCAGAGGCTGCAGGTTCTTCTCAAGATATGTTTGCTTCAGTGCCACTAGGGCCTTCAGCCCCTAGTGCTATGCCAGAGAGCAATGAGCAATGGCTACAGCAATTGGAGTCAGCAGCACTTGACCCTGCTGGCGCACCAGCAGCAGCTGCACCTTTTGACCCCTTTGCACCACAGGCTGCAGCACCTGCAATCGACCCTTACACTGGTCAGCCCATGGCAGCACCTGCACCAGCAGCTCCCGCTATTGACCCCTTCACGGGACAACCCATAGCTGCAGCCCCAACGCCAGCAGCTGCACCCTTTGACCCTTTCGCAGCACAAGCTGCAGCCCCTGCAATTGACCCCTACACTGGGCAACCCATAGCAGCACCGCAAGCACCAGCAGCAGCTGCACCTTTTGACCCCTTTGCACCACAGGCTGCAGCACCTGCAGTCGACCCTTACACTGGTCAGCCTGTAGCGGCTCCCGCAGCACCTGCACCAGCAGCTCCCGCTATTGACCCTTTCACAGGACAACCCATAGCTGCAGCCCCAACGCCAGCAGCTGCACCCTTTGACCCCTTTGCAGCACAAGCAGCAGCTCCAGTAGCTCCAGCTATTGACCCCTACACTGGGCAACCCATAGCAGCACCGCAGCCTGGACAGGTTCCGCCACCAGCTGCACCTGGTAATCCCTACGGCTACTAGGCTAAGCTAAGCTTTCAAGAATCCGCGGGCAACAACACCCGCGGATTTTCTATGAAAAGGCAGAGTCAAGACAAGACAGAGCTAAGGTAGAGAACTAATATAAAAATTGCGGAGCCGACACAGGACTCAAAAGTCAACACAGGGCTCGTCACAAACCCAACGCACACCCCAACACAGAAGAAAGGCGAAGAAAGCTCTCATGAGGTCACTTAAAGATTGCCTAGGTCGCGAAATGCTGGTACTAGAAGGCGCGATGGGAACCATGCTGCAAAAGGCTGGCTTACTAGGCGACGGTGCCCCAGAAGCACTGAACCTTATCGAGCCAGATTCGATCTCACGCATCCACAGCTTTTACCGCCTAGCTGGTGCCGACTGCGCTATCACTAACACTTTTGGCGCCAACCGTATCAAGCTGGCCCATTACAACAGCGAAACCCTCGTGGAAGAAATCAACCGCAAGGCAGTTGCTCTCGCACGCAAAGGGGCTGCACCCTATGTCCTAGCTGACATTGGTCCAACAGGACTAGTCAACGCAGATTTCGACGAAGTCTACGACGTCTTCTTCCAGCAAGCAAGCGCCCTAGCAGCAGGCCAACCAGACGCCTTTTTACTAGAAACCTTCACCGACATAGCAGAAATCCGCTGCGCAATCTTCGCCTGCCGCGACGCAGCTCCTGACCTGCCCATAATCGCGCTAGTATCCTGCGCCGAATCAGGCCGTATGGAGCTCTCAGGTACCGACCCAGAAACCGCAGCCATCATCCTAGAATCACTAAAGGTAGATGCAATGGGTCTTAACTGCGGACTGGGTCCAGAACAGATGGAACCACTCGCCAAAGCAATGCGTGCAGCGACGAAGCTCCCCATCATCGTTCAGCCCAACGCAGGCATGCCCACCCTGGCAAGCGATGGTTCCACAGTGTTCCCCGGCAAGCCCGAAGACTTCACCACATTTGCTCGCAACATGAAGGAAGCAGGCATCGCGGGTATCGGGTCTTGTTGCGGCTCCGACCCCGAGTTCACCGCCTACATCGCAGATGAAATCACAGGGGCAGAGTGTGACCAGTCCCTTCACGCAGACACCTTCGGTTTACGTATAGCCAGTCCGCAGCGCAGCCTTAGTATTGGCACATCAGCACTGGGCGCAAATCCACTACGCAGCATTGGGGAGCGCATCAACCCAACAGGCAAGCCTGCACTTAAAGCAGAACTGCAAGAAGGCAAGATGACTCTTGTGCGCAGCTATGCAGCAGAACAGATGCAAGCAGGCGCAGATATCCTTGATGTAAACGTAGGTGTTGCAGGAATCGATGAACCTGCGACCCTAAAAGCGGCAATCCTTGCCCTAGCAGGAGCCTTCCCGCTGCCCGTCGCCATCGATACAACTAATCCCGAAGCGCTTGAAGCAGCGCTAAAGGCTTACCCAGGCAAGGCGTTGGTAAACAGCGTAACGGGGGAGCAGCGCAGTCTTGACGCGGTATTGCCTTTAGTAGCACGCTACGGCGCAGCAGTTGTTGTGCTGGCACTAGACGACACAGGCATCCCTACCACAGCGCAACAACGACTAAAAGTAGTGCAGACCATCCGTGACCGCGCGCGCGAACACGGAATCTCAGACGAAAACCTATTGGTAGACAGCCTAGTAATGGCAGCAGCTGCCGACAAAGATGCCCCGCGTATAACGCTTGAAACGACACGACTCGTGAAAGAAGAGCTAAAGCTAGCCACGCTACTAGGGGTAAGCAACGTAAGTCACGGCTTGCCCAATCGCGCCCTGCTTAACGCAGCCTTCCTGACGGCAGCCGCAAACTACGGCCTTGATGCTGCTATCATCGACCCCAACAATCAGGTAATGACCGAGGCCATCACGCTCGCCAACGCCAATCGAGAACAAGCGCAAGCACAGGCCACAGATGCCCTCGACACCTTCCAGCAGCTACTAGAAGAAGCGCTCAAACCGCGCTACCTGCCAACAGAAAACCACAACGAAAGCGCAGCCCGGCAGCTTCCCGCAAGGGAGCGCCTAGCAAACGCCATCAGTCTAGGTGACAGCGACGGAGCACCGCAGCTTGTGGACGAACTCATCCAGGAAGGCACAAGCCCGACAGAGATTATCGAACACGTCCTGACCCCCGCAATCCAGCATCTGGGCACAGGCTTTGCGGAAGGTACAGTCTTTTTGCCCCAGCTCATGGTGGCTGCTGACGCCATGAAGGTAGCAGTAGACAGGGCAAAAACCTATCTACCAGAAAAAGCGGCAGAGGATGACCAGACCAACAGCAACTGTGTTATCTTCGCCTCAGTAAAAGGTGATATTCACTCTATTGGCAAGGATATCTGCTGTTCACTTCTCGAAAGTCAGGGCGTCCGTGTGGTTAATCTGGGTGTAGACATATCAACAGAGCGCCTTCTCAGGGCGGTAGAAGAAGAGCAAGCAGGCATCGTCTGCCTGTCAGCGCTTATGACGACTACACTTCCCGCTATGGCAGAAAGCACAACGGCTCTGCAGGAGCGCTATCCCGACCTGTCAGTCTTGCTAGGGGGGGCCGTAGTAACAAAGGAATGGGCGACTCAGCAGGGTGCGTACTTCGAGAAAGACGCCCCAGCATTGGCAGCCCGTATCGTTGAACTGCTGCGCGAAAAGCAAAGCCACCAATAGGCACAGGCCAAACACAGACACAGATACCAACACCAACATAGATACAGATACCAATACAAGGATTAATCCATGCGTGCAGATACAGAAACAATAAAGGTAGCGGCTCACGATAAGGCGCAAACACAGAGCAATGCTCGCACCAAAGTAGCAGGCAATGACTTCATCTTTTCGTTCGAAGTCTATCCTCCCAAAAAGACTGCCCCAATCGAGGTCGTCTATAAGGCGGTGGACGAACTCTCTCGCTTAAATCCTGATTACATATCTGTTACCTATGGTGCAGGTGGGGGGGCAGCAACTGCCGCTACAACGGTAGAGATTTGTAGCCTTATCAAAAACACCTACAACATAGACACGGTGGCGCACCTGCCCGGCATCAACTTAGCGCGCGACCAGGTAGACTCACTACTTGCGCGCCTACGTGCTCATAACATTACTAATGTGTTGGCGCTGCGCGGAGACAGACGTCCAGAAGATGACAAAACTACTCAAGAAGGCGAATTCCCTTACGCAAGCGACCTAGTTCGCTACATTAAAAGCCGTGATGTAGAACAAGACTTCAGTATAAGTGCTGCCTGCTACCCAGAAGTCCACGGTGAGGCAGAAAGCCCCGAAGTCGACTTAGCTCACTTGAAAACAAAGGTAGACGCAGGTACCTCTTTGCTCATTAGTCAACTTTTCTTTGATAATAGCGCCTTCTACCGCTTTCTAGAAAAAACCAACAAGGCAGGCATTAGAGTACCCATCCAGGCAGGAATCATGCCTCTTACCAACGCCAGGCAGAGCGCTCACATTATCAAGCTTTGCAATCCGCATATTCCAGCAGACCTACAAGCACTCATAGACAAGTACCAAGATTGCGACACTTCGTTTCGCAGAGCAGGAATAGAGTATGCCATCAAGCAAATCAGCGACCTCATAGACCAGGGCACAGACGGTATCCACCTCTACACCATGAACGACCCAAAAACAGCAGCAGCAATAACAGAAGCAATCCGCCCTCTTGAATTGAAGTAGCCAAGCTTGCTACAATAAGTACATAAGAGGTAGCCTGATGTTTTTGGTCACAGACGGTTGCCCCCTAAGGAATGTACCGCTGTGGCGCACTAGCTACAGCGGTTTTGCTTTGAAAAATCTTTGTGATGTTGCTGAAGACCCTTCAGGACTATTTGATTTCAAATTAACCTTGGTCGTCCTTGCTGGTTCTGGCAAAAACCACGCTCAACAATTTCTTCACATCTAGTCTGTATACTATATGGCAGTGAAAACAGGTAAGTTAGTACCTGTTTTCGTCAAGAGACAAACATAGTCGATACAAGAGTAAGGAAACTTAATGACCGTCAAAAACATAAGCACTCCCCAAATTATCGGGGGGGGGGGGCAATTCTAGGGAAAGTAAGCCCTCTGTAAGTAAAGTACATTCATTCTTTAGTAATTTATCTGCACTCTTCTCTGTAGTGCGCCAAGTAAGACAATCATCCACTCATCAAAAACTAAATAGAAGCTTCCAAGCTAAAAGCAGCCTACAAAAAGGTATAGCTGTATGTACTATTGCTCTAGTAGCAGTGGCACTCAGCTTTCTTCCTGTGTTTGAAGCTGCAATACCAGAAGCAGCAGCCGCAACTGCTGGAACTTATCTTTACACTTGGGGCAATAATGATAACGGTCAACTAGGTCAAGGTGACAGTGGTGCTGGCACAGAAAGACTAATACCTACAAGAGTAGGAACAGAGGATAACTGGATTCAAGTTGCTACTGCAGCGGGTGGTGCGCTAGCGCTCAATGCTGAAGGTCATATCTACACTTGGGGTGCTGCTTGGACTGCTCCTCAAATGGGACAAGGAGATAATCCTGATAATCCAGGTACGGGACTTATTACCGTGCCTACAAGGGTAGGAGATAGAGACAATTGGGTCTTTGTAGCCTTTGGGGGCGCAACGACTGCAGCAATCAACGACCAGGGTCATCTCTATATGTGGGGTTCGAATAGTGGACTCCAGTCAGGTGCCCTTGGACAAGGTGACACTGCTCCTCGAAATATTCCGACAAGAGTACCCGGAAATCAGAACTGGACATCAGCAAGTGTCGGCCAATTGTCTCTTGCCATAACTGCTGACGGATATCTTTATTCGTGGGGACGTAATGACTTCGGACAACTTGGACAAGGAACTATTACTCCTTTTGAATCTACTCCAGCAAGAGTGAGCATCGGCAACAATTGGAAACTTGCTTCTGAGCATGGTGAGATAGCTGCGGCTATCAACAAGTCTGGTGAGCTCTTTGCTTGGGGCAGAAATCACTCTGGTCAACTTGCCTTGGGTGATTACAGTGATAGGAATGTTCCTACAAGAGTAGGGACAGAAGCAAATTGGGTAGATGTTGTGACAATGGCTGCTGTGATTGCTCTCAATTCTGATGGTGAGATTTGGAGTGGGGGAGTTTCATCCCTAGGTAGACTAGGGCGCATTCCTGATGCAGCAAATCCTGCTAATCTTCTTGGACAAGTAGGTGATGCGGACAATTGGATAGCTCTTGGTGGCGGAAATGGTCACATTATTGCTATGAATGCAAACCTTGAACTCTACGCATGGGGTAGCAATGGTAGCGGTCAACTCGGAATAGGTGAAATAGGCGGCTTCAGAGATGCTCCTGAGTTTGTGCTTCAGTCATACGCTTTAGTGGGTTTCTCCCAAACAGGTGCCGGCTTCCACTCCATGGCACTTATGCGCACCACTCCCATAGAAATTGAAAGTGATATAACAAAACAACTCATAAAGCCACTAGGAACTCCAATTCCAAACTTAGAGTTTACCTTTAGTGTCACAAAACATAGCTTTAACGGAACAAATACTGCAAGTGCTCTAGCTCAACTTCCTGATATTCCTGCAAGAACTATAACTATAGATAACACAAGTACAGTTACTACAAGTGCTACTTCAGGTATCACAACTCTTACAGCTTCTACTGACCTCTTA
>Ga0123355_10017548_pt1 | contig 11316 bp, 9 predicted proteins | sample TergutEmb28metaG_3_FD_89872 | JGI IMG/M metagenome (GOLD analysis project Ga0123355, IMG submission 89872) | Embiratermes neotenicus P1 segment gut microbial communities from Petit-Saut dam, French Guiana - Emb289 P1 | ecosystem: Host-associated > Arthropoda: Insects > Digestive system > Gut ...
CCACGTCCGAAAAAAGCGAGAAGGAGCAAATCAAAAATAAAATCCATGCTCATCTGCATTTTTGACAGTGAAGGGATTGTCCATACAGAATTTGTGCCTCAAGGACACACTGTTAATCAGTTTTATTTCCGTGAAATTCTTGAAAGACTAAGAAAAAGAGTTGTTCGCGTGCGACCAAGTATTGCTGACAATTGGATGCTCCATCACGACGCCACTTGTCACATGGCGATTTCTGTGATCGAATTTTTGGCTAAAAAGGGCATTCCTGTTGTTCTACAGCCCCCATACTCCCCTGATCTGAGTCCATGCGACTTCTTTTTGTTCCCAAAACTAAAGTTTCACCTTAAAGGACGCCATTTTGGGACGGTGGAAAACATTGAAAAAGCTGTAACCAACCAACTTGAAGTGATTCCGGTTAGCGACTACCAGCGTTGCTACGAAAAGTGGGAACAACGTCTCCGGAGGTGTGTAGCCTCCCAAGGGAACTAATTTGAAGGGGACAAACTCGATTTGTAGTTTAAGAGTAAGTACAGAGTTATATTGAATCAGTCTCATTACTTTATTTACAGACCTCGTATGTATTGCTAAATAGATGAAGGGATGGTCGGCCACAGGAAATATGAAACCTGAGTTGAGCAAACAATGATCAGTTCCACAAATGAATACTTACAAACCTAGTAACACCTTACCTCATGTTTACCATAGCAGTATTTCTGTGTAAGTACTGTGCATGGTGGACAAACAGGCTGGCTATGGCAAGAATGAAGAGTTGGATGTTCACAAGAATGAGGTCGTGAGCAAGGCTTTGAGCATTCAGGACGCCTTGTGCCACAATGTATGGGTGGATACAACACACTTGACCCACATTCACAGTACAGCTCTTCAAAACCTGTAACAGTGAAATCCCTGTAACTTGCCAAGTGCTCAACAAATAAGTAACACAGAAAACCAGGTATTAGAGCAATACAATAAAAAATGCATATAAAAATACATCAGAAGGACTAAATTATCACACTGAGTGCACAGTTATATAAGGGAAAGAGGGCTGGTTTTGTACACTTAGGGTTTGGGTGGGAGCTAATGCCTCAGTGAAAAATCTTGGATGGCATGAGACTTCGCCGGACTATCTGTAAGGACCTAGGATGACTTAATGCTTCATAATCCACACTCTTCCCCAAACACCTGTTGGGAGACCAAATAGTGGAAGATGAGAGGGAGGAATGTAGCACACATGGGGCAGACACAAAATACAGAATGGACTAAATTCTAGTTGGAAAGCCTGTATGGAATATTACTTAGGCCATGTTGATTATACACCGCTGAGAGAAATGAAGGTTTTTAACAAGCAAGAAACCATGTGATTCTTAGAATATTTACTGATGATGTTCCAAATGGAAAGTTTACAAAGTGCTAAATAATGTTAAAAAATGATAACGGACAAGTACATAAGAATTGTAGATGGTGGCCACATCACGCATGAATGTTCTACTTCAGCACTTACCTGGACACACCTGTCAATATCACAGCCAATGTAAGTGATGAAAGCCAGTAACCTGATCACAATTTCAGCTGGGTGACTCACAAGTATGCAGACAGCGTTCTGGTTTCAATAACTTACTCAGTTTGTACGTGCAACAGAGGTGTCGGTACAAGTTAGTCGGATAAGTGTGGTCTTTATTCAGCTCAAGCTAAAGACAACTTTGATACCAAACCAACAACTTCAACACACTGCGTTTTATTACATGTGATTATTATGGTACTATTACTCACTTGTTCTCCAACAAGGTGGACAGTGACCACGATGACAAGTCTCCTCACAACGATGTTGTCCACAGCTTAACTGATGGTTGCAAGGAAGAGGACACACATGATCCTGATCAATACAACAAAGCTGGTTGCACTTGTGCTTTCCACATGACCGTTTCTACAACAGTAACATGCCATTCTGGTAAATAAAGAGAACACAGAATGTGTACAAATAAATGTTTCAGAAATTCTACATACTCATTCTCTCTTTTTCACAAAACACCTAAATTTACTACACAATACTCTATTCCATCAAGTAATCCCCCTCCACATACATCTTATGATACATCCCTAAAAATCTGCATTATCATTATCAGAATTTTGTAAACACATTGCAAGCACTAGTGTTTCTTCTTCTTCTTCTTCTTCTTCTTCTTCTTCTTCTTCTTCATGCCACCGGGTTAAACATGCACTACAAGTTAAATATGTGATATTTTGGTAAAATACATAGCGGTGACAGCATTATCATCATCATCGATACACTCGAGAAATTGGTAAATGAACAGCGAGCATGAACAGTAGACACCAAAGGAATGAACACACTATTGCATGCAGACAGCACATGCAGCTTATTATGAATTCACACCTTCGTGCATTTCTTTTCACACCTAGCATCATCAGCCCTTGTGGTAAGATCTTGACAGGCTATTTCACGATCCATGTTGCCACATCTGCATTTAACCATTGTAGTCTGAGGGCAAGGAGGGCATGACCCACTGTGGCAATCCATCTGACACAAATGTGGATTACCTGGAACCAAATCAGTACAGCAAGTTAAAAGCATCATTTAGCTGCACATATGCAGTATAGTACATAAAGTAAGTGACTTCTGAATATGAAGAAGACAACATGCTTTCAGACTGAATGTGAAACATGACATTATTTATTTCTGCCACATTGCAATCAGATTTGTGAACTATGTACGGCAAGAATGTGTCTACATTAGCTACTTTTAGCTTTCATTTACGTCACAAGACTGCAAGGTGGAACCAGTCTGCGACTCCTTAGGTGGAAGGAAAGGAGGGAGTTAAAAACAGGTACATGACAAATGGGTAAGACAAGAAACACACAAACGACTGCAGTCATGCAACCTCTAGCAAACAGACAAATTAAGAGAGCTACAGGGGTCTGACGATGATGTCAGCATATTAGTTGTGTGACTACTTAGCTTCTGTACATTGTCCATTGTTCGTATCTCAAAAATACAAAAAAGTAAACACAGTTTTCAAAACTGAATCTGTTGCTGCCAATTAAACACCCTCATCTTCTTTCCAAGGAACACAAATGAATTGCAATTGACCCAGAAAGTTTCCTCATCCACTACTCTTTGCAAGCCTACGTAAGAGGGTTGGACTTCTTTCACTCCATCCCACCAATCATCAGTTACTGAAAACATAAAGTACCTTCTTCTTCAAATGGCTTGTGCAGTGGAAGTCATAAGATGGAGTAAGAAAATGGTCAGCTGGCTGCTAGTGGGGACTTGATGAAATCTGAATGGCAACTAATTTGCCACTTGGTGTTTAAGAGTCAGATGCAGAGTTCTGCCAATCTCACTCACTCACTCACTTGCGGCACAAACCACACCCAATGACATCAAGTTCAACGTCACTGGCAAGTAAAGACATTAATTTCTCTGTCTACCTTAGATTTCTTATCAGTACATTATGTCTGGCTGACGAGTGTTTAGGACAAGCAGTACAAGAAATGAATCTTGCATCCTATGTGGAAGCAAAACAATAGTACCCTCCTTTTTTTGATGCCCAGTCTACCTGGTTTTTAAAACTTTTTCAGTCTCTCATCACAAAAGTAAGAAGATCGGCATGTGTAAGTATACGGTGATTCCTTTCCTGCTTGACCAATAAGTGCCAGCCAAACACTCTGCCTGACATTGCTTCATCGTACACTGTGTCTCACGAAGGTTTAACAGTTGAAGAGAGGAGCTAGACATATGATCACAGTGACAATAACCATTAGAAAGTCTAATAACAACTCACTGGAGTGTCAGGGCAATGCTTATCAGTCAGGCAGGAAAAAACACCCTATATTCATATAGGATTAATTCTACTGTGATTTATCAGCTACCTAGAGCAAACAACGATTACTGATCATACTTACTTGGCTGTCCACAAGACAATTTTTTGTTACATTTCTGTTTACAAGTAGGGATAGCATCTAAACAGCTTGATCGCATCTGTTTATCTGTCAAAGACTCCTTCCCACAGGGGCAGTGTGTCACCTTGTCTGGAGCAAGCTCACAGTCAGGGCAGGGTCCAGGGTGACACTTCAGACTGCAAACATGGTTCCCACAGGACAATTTTTTTTCACACACTCCATCACAGGAAAAGTATTTTGAAGCTGAAGACTCCTGGGTACACAAAACATCACGCACCACTTTTCCGCAATAGCATTCTGCAAAACAACAGCACAAACTACAGTCCTGGGATTGCAGCAAAATACTCATTTACTGTACTTGAACATTATTCCAACTTTTGTCACAAAAATAACATAAAATAAAACTTCCAGGCAACTCTCTTTTGGGGACATCATTACTTTCATATTAACACTACAACCATAACATACCTTTCTAGAATTAAATTCTCATGTTATTAATGTTTATTCAGTTTGTCTACAATCCCAGTCACCTACAGTCGCACCACTCCGAGGTGTAAAAAGGGAACATATTTAAATACACAAACCTGACAACCATATACTTAATGCACATTGGCAGTTACTTAGCCCTCATTGCTGTCCAACACCCCAGTACAGCTGGCCCACAAGTCATGTCACCATCCAGTGTACTCCATAATCATTAACAATGCCAATTTTAAACATATTTTGCATTCAGGATGCAGTGGAAGCTGACAATCTTGCCTTTATGCTCGACATTTGTTTCATACACATGGCATGAAAAATCAACTATTCTAGCACTATTCTACTGACAAAACTTTTCATCCAGTCAAAAAATACATAATGCAGCAAGAAAGTAATGAGAATACAATACAATAAAAACAAGACTGCAGAAAACAATAAAATACAATAAAAATGAGACTGCAGAAAGGAATATGTTTATATGTGATTTTCCTCATGTGACCAGGACTGTATACAGGCAGTTCATAACCTCCCAGCCACAGTGCTGTAACCAGTCACAAGTCTGGTTTGCAGTGTTAGGCCCACTGCTCTCAACCTCTTCTGAACCCTTATGAAGCACAAGGCTGGCAAATGATTGGTTGCAGATGCCAACATGACAAAGGCTGTCACATGCTGGTCAGACATTTGATTCCTCCTATACTTTGGTACAAGCCTTAGTGCCATGGTGAGATAAATGCTTAAATGGCAGTGGTGACTAGAATGTTTGATGTGTACCAACTGCTACTCATGTGCCATGTATGTGATTCATTGTAATTTTAAACAATTTGCATACTGGATTATGAGCCCAAAAGCAGGATTTTCTTTTTTACTCTGACCCTGAATGAAGTTTAAATTTTTATTGGAGTTCCTTCACAAAAATTAATATCAGTCAGTTCATTTCCCACAGAATAAACCAACCTTCCATCAAATGTTGAATTTTATGCTTGTTTCCAGAAATCTAAAAACTCTAAATTAAATTTATACCGTGAACTTCCCTATGAACTTCACATCTCCCTGTTCATTGATGATGCTCATTTGGTTATTGTATCAATTTTTTAAAATTTCCTTCCTGAGGGAAAGCATTAAAATATCTTACCATAAGTTATATAGATTTATCAAATTCATACTTCATATGCCTTTGTGATAATATTTTCTATACTGTTCCTTACCTTGTACCACCTTCTCCCGACATTCAGAACAATTCCCGGTGTGACACTTATTGATACAATGATGAACAATGCAGTTGAGTTTTTTTCCACACTCAGCACCACAGAGCAGAGGCTGATCTGAGCCACACTTAACAACTTGTATTTTTTTCCTACACCCACAGCTCCTGCAATATCATAACAACAGAAGGGGATGAAATATGCAGTACAACTGTATATGTAGAATGACTACAATGAAACCTCATTAACTTGATGTGGCTGGGACCAAAAAAAGGGACTGTGAACTACATGACTGTAGATCATCCATTTTTTTAATTGGACATTTACCCATTATGGTAGGTATGAATTATGTTGTGAATTTTGACAATCCAAGAACTGTTTTCCTACTAAAATACAAAATTTCATCAAACCCTTTAGATGTTCCACAGACCACCACCATCCCCCCAAAAAATGGAGGTGGCTGGCTGGTATACAACGAAAAAGTTTAATGCATCCAAAGGGTTACCATGAGACCATTATTTGCTAAAACGAACGTTCCTTTTTGTAAAGATTATAGTTTCTTACGAGCTGATGGAATCACATTTCTATGAACACCATACCTGTTCACTTGGGCTACACATGAAGGGCAAGGACCAGGATGACAGAGCAAAGTGCAACGATGAGTACAGTCTGGGTGCCGATCTGCCAGAGAACGTCCACACACCTGTCCACATGTGTGTGCTACATCCATTCGATTCCATTCTGGATCGCAGACTTTTCCACAGAAACAACGGTACTCATACGGAACTTTGCATGTTACATTTTGACATGCTGGGCATCGCCAACCTGATTCTAGGATCAGAAATTGAAAAATAAAGACAAATTAGAAACTGACATGCAACTGCAAACACATAACTCAAGTTCTGATTAATGTTTCCATCATCACTATTAAATTATAGTCCTCACCAAATATTATTCAGGTAATCATATTAAGAAGAATGATATGGGTGGGGAATATAGCATGTATTGGGGACAGGAGAGGTGCATACAGGATTTTGGTGAGGAAACCTGAGGGAAGGAGGCCACTTGGAAGACCCAGGCATAGATGTGAGGATAATATTAAAATGGACCTTCAAGAACTGGGGATGAATGGCATGAACTGGATTGCTCTGGCTCAGGATACGGACAGGTGGCGGCCCCTTATGAATGCGGTGACAAACTTTCAGGTTCCACAAAATGCAGGGAAGTTCTTGACAAGCTGTTAGCTTCACAAGGACTTTACTCCATGGAGGTCTATTAAATTATAAACAACTACCAAAAGAACTCATGCTTATTTATCTCAGTAATTAACCAACTTGATGCACAACATTTTTGCTTTACAATAAGTTTATTTCATGCCTCTACATGTTTCGAGCACATGTGCTCATCATCAGGAGGTCAAAATTGCATTACACGGATACCAGAGGCTGTGCAATGCGATTTTGATCTCCTGATGATGAGAATATGTGCTCGAAACATGTAGAGGTATGAAATAAACTTATTGTAAAACAAAACTTTTGTGCATCAAGTTGGTTAATTTCTGAGATAAATAAAAAAAGCGAGCTACATGTTTCGTACTTATTGGTAACAGTGTTTGTTGTTACACAATAAATGTGTTTGTAAAATAATCTACTTTCTTTATATTTTGTTTATCGTTTCAATTTTAATAGAGTATTGCGTTTCTATAGCCGTCTATATTGTTGTGTTGTTCTATGTATTGTTTGTTTTGTGTCGTTCTGTATATTGTTTGTGTGTAATTGTGTACTGTACTACTGCCATCGAGTGGCTACCGAACTGCAGTTAACAAATAGTATATCAATATGCTTCCGTCTTCAGGTAAAGGAAAGTACCTACTCTCGTAGACCCCTTAAAAAGAGAATATTCTCAGTCACTGGGTCTTTGTTGTTAATTTATTGTCTGTAATTGTTTTAAAGATATGTGTAATTCAGACCATATAGAGTCAGCCATTCGATGATAGTAAGTGATGAAGTCGAAACAGTGCGGAAAGAAGCTGTGGTTTACAGATTTGAGATGCCGTCCAGAAAATTGCACAGAGAGACTGAATGGAGTCGCGGAAGGTATCAGGAACTTGCTTGCCCCGGCCGATATTCGAACTGGACACCTTCCTTATACAAGTAAAAAACCATTACAGCTTTAAACCAACTTGCTCAGTTTTCGTGTTCGAATCACGACTGTTGGACCGAAGTTTTAAGGTTTTACTAGTTCCTGTCGGTGACGACATGCCATTTGCCTCGCAGCAGGCCTACCTACGAACAGGTGAAAGGTAAAGTTGTCCCTTCCCACACCCTGAAGGCATATAATAGAGATGTAGCTCCACTCATTCTTAACCTCAGCACTGAATGAAGGTGAATGACCAACTTCACGACACAGCCAACTGTACCTCCGGGAAAGAACCCCGGTACCCATTGAATAGGAGGCTGTGTGAGACCCAGAGCCGGTGTGGACATTTCGGAGAGGAGCGTAATCACTTCCTGTTAATGTGCCAACATGCGCGGTATCGCATCAAGCGCAAGAAACGTGTAAAACTGTTAAGTTACAGCCATGTGTTCCGCATGAAAATCCCGCTGAGGACTTCGCCCTTGCTTTTTATGTAGAGTGGGTTGTAAGAATTTCTTCCCCCTTCAATCACACCCGCTAACGTTCTTCGTGAGCTTCTTTTTGCTCAATTCGCTTCGTCTAGACATCTACCTTTCTTTCCCACTGTACTCCTGACTTACCATTTTGTATCTGAAGATCTGGCATAGACCATCTGGTTCCATCTTCATCCCTCGGCACAAGAGAAATAAGTTAAAAGAGAGCCAATACGCGGTTTTTGTATGCTTCACGGTGACTTGCATTTACCATATGCCTGACGGTAATGGTGTCCGTTCCTAAGTTCATGGCCTTCAAACCTACCTCAAGAAAGATTTTCAATTACACCTACGTACCACGCCTGCCGCATTTTGTTGTCCTGAAGCACGCGTTAGAACGACCTTCACAGCAGCTCCAGCTTGCAGCCTTCACTCATGCTTCAGTTTATGACCCAGACAGTAACCTCAGTTCGACCTCACTGCCTTCTTTATCGTCTGCAAGCATTTTAAAACCATTTAATCCATGCCACGTTTCAATCATTCACTTCTGACCCAGATTTCAGTATTTGCACCCCTTTCCCTTCCCCTATCGCTCCTTTTCTCTTGCCCTGGCTTTACTCCCAACCGCCGATTCTTATTATGATTTCCGGCTACCGCCGCCGTGTAAATGAGATCTGTGCTCTTTTGGGATTTTACGTACGCGGCGTAGGTTGGTAGTTTCTTACCAACCTTTCGGGAAAATCTATCCGTCCCATCTTCAAAAGTCAAGCTGTCCAAGAAGTCTTCTTGTACAGCTTGGCCCATGAAGATGGGACCGATTGGTTGTCATGAAAGGTCGGTACGAAACTACCATTCCATATTATTTCTTCTGGACTGCTTGACCCTTAAATATGGGACCGATAGGTTGTCTCGAAAGGTCGGTAAGACACTACCATTCTACTAGTACTCGTCCTGGTGAAGACGTTATTTCAATTTTATGAAAACTGAACGTTCATTGCCATTGACGCAACAGCCCGCCATCGGGGCGAGCGAGATGAATGCAGCCGACGTTCTTACAATTTGTTGCTTTAAGATTGACCTTAATGTTATCCTCCCATCTGCGTCTGGGTCTCTCAATTGGTCTTTCGCTTACAGATATTGTTCTTACTTAGCTCATTCATTGAATAATTAAGAATGATACTTTTTTTTGTGTGGAACCTCCTGATGTCCGTATACAAAGGCGGTGCGGCAAGTTATCTGCCCCAGAATAAACTGAACATAAGGGAGATAAACTTTTGTTCTAGTTCTATGTACTGCCACCTTTCGAACAATACACTTTACTATTTGATTTAATTTCCAGATCAGGAGGCAAATATTCAAACGCGTGCTTCAGAACTTTGTTTTGTAATAAATAGACTTAAACGTTGGGTCCTAGGACATCTTACCGCACAAAATAATTATTTTGCTTGTTATTTGATATGGGTGAGGAAACTTTTTTTTAATATTAAGGGAGGAACGTAGACTGTAAGTGTGCGATAACATGATTTTTTCCCCCATGGATCAATAACCCCTAGTGGGCCAGGGCCTTCTTATTATCGAAACTTCACGATCACACTCGGATACACCACACTCGGTAGGACTCCTCTGGACAGGTGATCAGCCCGACGCAGAGACTGCTAGCTGACAACACACAACAATCACAACAGAGAGACATCCATGCCCACCGGCGGGGTTCGAACCCGAAATCCCAGCAAGCGAGCGGCCACAGACCCACGCGTTAGACTGCTTGGTCACTGGGATGCGAGAACACACGTATGGTTGTGAGTGGAATACTTGAACCAAAGAGGAAAGGAGCAGTAGAACCAACCAGCTGACTGACTACCCGACCAACCAGCCAACCAACCAACCAGTCAACCAACTGTAACTCCATAGAGCAGAGTCTCTCTTGAGAAGCTAACAGTTTTTCACTTAGTCAAGAAATTCCAACAGTGTTATGGAACCCGAAGTTTCATTACCGTGTCTGCAAGTGTAAGTAATATGAGGCCGGAGAAAATTCCACAGTGAGGAGCTACATGATTTGTACTGCTCGCCAGATATTTTAGGTCGACTAAATCGCGGACGATGATATGGGCGGGGAACGTGACATGCATGGACTTAAATATAAAATGCGTAGTGGGAATGTAAGTTGGAAACTGAAGGCAGACATTTCATTTGGAGGACCCTGGCATAGATAAGACGATACCATTAAAACAGATCTTGGTGAAGTAGGATGGGGCGTGTGGAGTGGATTGTTCACTCTCAGGATGGGTACAAGTGGAGGGCTGTTTTGCATGTGTTAATGACCCTTCTAATTCCATAAAATAATGCGGAGCGAGGTGGATTTCTTGACTAGCTGAGTACCTGTTCTCAGGAAGGATCCACTGCAAGGACTTTGTCAGATAGTTTAGGGGTTTGGTTTCTTCTGTAAGAAATGTCGCTGAACTATGCCTCATGTTTCGCTGTAGCCATGACAAATCCACAGAGAGTCTTAACCCTCTAAATTCCAAATTATTATTATTATTATTGTGAATTCCAGCACTCGGGTCAAATTTAATTTTCCAGAAAATCTCTTTATCTTCGAGGTTCAAAAGCAGCCTTTAGAAGATAGTAGCTTAGGAAAATGCGGCATAGAACGTTGTAACATAACACGTCGAGTTGAGCTGGAATGTGGTGCAACGGAAGTCGCTGTCGGGTTACCTTGACAGTGGACAGAAAAGGGTTGAAGAACCTATTGCCACTCTTAACGCGGCTGTGCTGAGTGGTTGCAAAGAGTGACTATGCTTACATTATAAGCCACACACACACACACACACACACACACACACACACACGCACTCCCACACACCCACCCATGCACACACATACACCCATCCATACACACACACCCATACACACACATTCATCCACCCAAACACACACACACACACCCACACACACACACACATACACCCATCCATACACACACATACACCCATCCATACAAACACCCACACACACACACACACACACACATACACGCGCGCGCGCACGCACTCCCACACACCCACCCATGCACACACATACACTCATCCATACACACACATCCACCC
>Ga0123355_10017549_pt1 | contig 11316 bp, 9 predicted proteins | sample TergutEmb28metaG_3_FD_89872 | JGI IMG/M metagenome (GOLD analysis project Ga0123355, IMG submission 89872) | Embiratermes neotenicus P1 segment gut microbial communities from Petit-Saut dam, French Guiana - Emb289 P1 | ecosystem: Host-associated > Arthropoda: Insects > Digestive system > Gut ...
GGTCACATTTAAGGATGGCTCAGAGGTTGTGGTCTCGGTATAACCAACCTGTTGCCATAGTACTTTTATAGCCCGCAGGATTTCTGCGGGCTTTTTCTAATTTACTTAATATGAACCATGAATATACTTTACACAATTAGCCTCTAATAACTGGCTTAGCGTGTATTAGTCGCATAAGAAACGTAAAACGTATTAGAGCTTCGGCTCAGAGGTCTTACGCCATGGTATACAGCTCTGGCGATGCGGATTTGCATCGTCCTGTCGGCAGCGTTGGGCCGTTCAACAATACGGAAGCATGGTTTAGACATGGGTTAGGTCTTGGCTGGATGTTTGACTTGCCGAAAATTACGTATGGTATGGTGTATCTCCCCGGTAGAGGTTCGTTTTCACTCGATGAGATTCGTGCTTCTAATTTAAGATATATACGGTTTGGTAGCTTAGCGACATATTTAAACTATAGACCGTCTGGTAACGGCTTACAGTTATATGATGGGACGACATACTATTTTAGCTACACATTTATGCATGGTACCAGTTTACTCACTGGAATGCGGGACAGATTTGGCAATACGATTACATTTGAATATGCAACGCCCATTTTTAATCAAGTCCGGGTGTGGAATTATTATATGCATAGATGGGAGTATCATAGAGTACCAGTTTGTGTTTATGCGCATTGGGGAGCCCCAAATTTGCTGACAAGGATTATAGATTCAAATGGCAACCATATTAACTTTGAATATCAAATTTTCGACGATAACCGCACGATAACAATTACAGACCATGATGGCGGCGAGTTTGTTATTAACATGTCTCGCGTACCAGATACTATTCAACGGACTCCCGATTATTTACAACCTATTACTGGTCTCGAAAGTATTTTCCCGTTCCAGATTGACAGCGTGCAAAATCAACTTGGTGTCGTTACTGGATTTTCTTATCATCTGAGACACTTTCAGTATTTAACTTGGAGACAGCCCAATCCGAATATAGTATGGTCTTCAATCACCCCATGGAGCCCCCCATGGGGAATAGAAAATTATACACTGTTATTAAGCCAGGTCACTTATGCCAGTAGTGCCGTTCTTGCTTTTGAATATGGTCGTCACCCAGCAAACAATGGTACTGGCGGTTTACGATTATCGCATCCTGTTAGTAGTCGGTCATTGTATAACGATGGAATACGCTATCAGCGTGTAACTTTTAGCTATACAGGCACAGCAGTATCCTTACCCCAATACAACCTAAATCACACCTATACAACAACCGTAACCCAAAACAACGGATTGCAGACTGTTTATACGTTCAATAATTTTAATATGAATGTAAATCAACGGACATACAGGTTAGGATGGGGCTACAGTTCTCTGTTATCGGAAAAAACGCAAGTATTCGCCGCTTTTTTCGTCTGGGAAGGCGGACACGGCTATCATCCTACACTGACACCTCGCCCCTTCCATCGGCCTACAGCAATAACCTTAACAGAATACAACAGGGGGTCGTGGCCACCTCTTTCGCGTACCACTACCCAGCTATTCTTTATCAACCGGTCGACTATGCAAGTTGTAAGACATATCAGCCCCCAAGCGGATGGCGACATGACCATCCCAAGATACCAAACAAACATCACCTACGACATCCGCTTCGGCCTCCCGCTAACCACAATCTTCATGACCGATGAAAATACAACAATAGCCGAGTCAAACATACTAACAAACGGCGGCAGAAGCATAGCCGAAACCCGCATCTACGAAAACGGCACACTACGCTCCCGCACCACCTTCCAACACGACGCCTACGGCAACATAACCGAAATCCGCGAGTTCTCCAATGTCAACGCGTCAGCGGCGGCAAGGACCCAAATAACCTACGACAGCGGCACAATGCCAACCTCCATCCGCCACCTAGACCAGCAAGGCGCCCTAATGGCAGAGCATAGTTTCACCTACGACCCCATGTGGCGAGTAACCTCCGCAACCGACCCCGAAGGCTACACAACCCACTGGCAATATGACCGCCTGGGCCGTGTAACCCGCACAACCCACCCAAGCGGCGGTTTCGAGACCTACGCCTACGACGACCATCAAAACACCCTAACCCACCGCACAATCCTAGGCGCGACATACATCTACACCTACGACCCATTCGGCAACCTACTAACAATAACCGCCCCGTGCGGCACAATAATCCTGTCCAACACCTACGACAACCGCCTGCGCCTGACAGAGACCCGCAACGCCGCAGGCATAGCCTCCAGCCAGCGCACGGCCTTCACCTACGACATGTTCGACCGCGTGGTAGAAACCCGCCAGCTAACCCCCGGCGGCAACGTAATGCACCGCCAGACAATAACCTACCACGATGTATACAACGCCGAAGGCGATAGGCGCATAGTAACAACCACACACGGCACCGCCAACACAGGCGGCGCCGCCGCGCCCGACATCGTAACCTTCGCTCAATACGACCGCTTCGGCCGGCGTATCCAAGAAGGCACTGTCGGCGGCCGCGTATTCACCTACAACCACGACCTGGCCGGCCGCGTAACAAGAGAACGCTCCCTGGGCGTAGACAACACCTTCACCCACAACATTTTCGGCATAACCTCAATAAGAAACATAAGCGGCGACACCGCAGCCAACACCTATGACAGCATGGGCCGCATGACTTCCTCAACGGACTTTATGGGCAGCACCCAGCGCTTCGTCTACGACGCGCTAAGCCGGCTGACCCGCCACTATACGCCATTCGAGCAAGACGGCGCCGGCACTGCCACAACCACCCACTACGCAATAACGCACTATGTATACGACCGCAACGGCAACCTAACCCAAGTCCGCACATCCGCCGGCCTACCCGGCGCGGCGGCAACATGGTCAACAACAGACAACACATTTAGCAACAACCGCCTAACCCGCACCCAAACCGGCAACGGCCCAATAACAGAATACACATACGACCCGGCCGGCAACGTACTAACCATGACAGTAGGCGGCACGGGCGGAGGCGCAGCCACCACCACCTTCACCTACAACACCCGCGGCCAGCTAACCAGCACCACCCAGCCACTGGGCCAGCAAGAAACCTTCACCTACGACGCCAACGGCCTTCTCCTAACCCGCACAGACCCCAACGGCACGGTTTTCAGAAACACCTATGACAACATGGGCCGCCTAACCCGCCAAGAAGCGCTCCGAAACAACGCGGTCCAAGGCCGCAGGTCATACACCTTCACAGCAACAGGCGCGGTGAGGTCAATAACCAACGGCGCGCACACAATAACCAACACCTACGACGCGCAAGGCCGCCTAATCCGCCAAGACGAAACCGGCGATATAAGAAAGGACTACCAATACAACGCAGCCGACAACCGCACAAGCTTCACAATGAGTATCGGCGACCGCGTATACACCAGCACGCAATACACCTACGACACGGCCCAGCGCCTACGCACCGTGACCACCAACGGCCAGCTGCTTGCCACATATTTCTACGACGCCAACAGCCGCCGCACGCGCACAGTACACGGCAACGGCACAGAAACCAACTACACCCGCAACCTGGCCGGCCTTGCAACCACCATAACCAACCAGCGCGGCACAACAGTCCTGTCCAGCTTCGGCTACATCTACTACCTGGACGGCAACATCCAGCGCGTGACGGAAGTCATGGACGGCGTAACACGCACCGTGACATACACCTACGACACCGCAAGGCGCCTGACCCGTGAAGCGGACACCGGAACGGGCACCGGCACCGGCTCAGGAGCAATAACCCGCGAATACAGCTTCGACAACAGAGGCAACCGCACGCAGATGACAGTAACCGGCACGGAAACGTACACAGTGACCTACACCTACAACCAAAACAACCACCTACTAACAGAAACCCGCACCGGCAGCAACCCGCGCACGACGACATTCACGTATGACAACAACGGCAACCAGCTGACCAGCAGCTCGACCGGCGGCGGAAGCGAGACGCGGATTTATAACGCGTTTAACCAGCTTGTAGAAGTTAACTCGCTGGGCGATACACCGGCTACGACAGGCCGGATATCCGGGGCTTTCGAAGCTATCACCCCGCGCCTAAACGTCAGGATAGCGCTAACGCAAGACGGCACAGAAGTCGCATACCTAATTGCCACGGCCAACAGCGACAGTATTTTCAACTTTGCGTTCGACAATGTAGAACCCGGCACCTACAGCCTGGTATTCACAAGGCCAGGCCACACCAGCGTAACCGTGAAGAATGTGGTTGTTACGCCGGGTGGCCATGTGGACCTGACGCAGGAGGCGGCTTTCCCGGCGATGCTGCCGATGTATCCCGGGGATGTTAATGGCGACGGCATTGTGGATCAATATGACCTGATTCTCTTTATGTCGTTGATGTGGACAATTGACGAAAGAGCCGATTTAAACGGCGATGGAATGGTTAACGCCTTTGATAGAATTCTGATGATGTCAAACATGGGCGCAACCTCTCAAACCATAAATCTTGCGGCAGGTCAAATCTCCGGTGCTTTCGAGGTTATCAACCCGCACCTATATGTAAGGGTAGCCCTCATGCAAGACAACACAGAAGTAGCATATCAAAGGGTCCGCAGCACGTCAGGCAACCCGGTAAGCTTTGCGCTTACGCATGTAGAACCCGGCACGTACAGCCTGGTTTTCACAAGACCGGGGCATACTAGCCTTACCGTGCACAATGTGGTTGTAGAACAGGGAGGACATGTTGACCTGACGCAGGAGGCGGCCTTCCCGGCGACGCTGCCGCTTTATCCCGGGGATGTAAATGGGGACGGGATAATTGATTTTGATGATTTTATGCTTTTGCAGACAACCTACTGGATGTCGAGCGCTCCCAATGCGGACTTAACAGGAACCGGACAGGTAGGCATCACGGATCTGAACTTGCTAATATTGCACCTGGGCAAGACCTCTCAAACCATAATGCTGGCATCGGGTGGGCCTACGGCTACGCCGACCCCGACACCTACCCCCACACCAACCCCACCACAGACTGTTGTGTCGACGTACGTATACCGCCCAGATGGGTTGCGGCAAAGTGTCACTGTCAGCGTAACTACAACCGGAACTACAACAACGACCACAACCACCCACATCTGGGACGGCACGCATATAATAGCCGAGCGCAACGCCACCGGCGGCGTAATCAACCGCTTTGACCGTGGCGCCGGGCAACGCATCATCCGCAGCGAACACCACGGCTGGTATCTGCATAACGTAAGAGGCGACGTAGTGCAACGCACTAACCCGCAGGGCAATGTTACCCACTCGTATAGGTACTCCTCCTTCGGGATAGAGCTAACATCCCCCCAAAACAACGGCGCAATCTCCACCAACCCGTGGCGCTTCGCCGGCGAGTATTGGGATGCACACACACAAACGTACTACCTACGAGCCAGACATTTCTCACCACGCTTAGGCCGCTGGACTCAACCCGACCCGCATTGGAATATCCACAATATGATTTTCGGGACTAGTCCTACCCTACGAAATGACAGGTTTGTCCCAAGCGTTCATGCGATACTGCAATCCGGCAATCTATTTATGTTCACGATGCACAACCCCGTAATGTTTGTTGACCCAACAGGGCTGTTCGCTATGCCTATGGCATTGATGGGAGTACTGAGCTTACAAAACATGGTTAACAATGCAGCTGCGTCTGCTATGAATCAAGTAAATGCAGCAACCCAAGCTGCCTCTATAGCCCAAAGTATGACCGCTTCGTCATCAACGACAACAGCTTCGCTAGGAACTTCATTTATACCTTCTAATGCATCAAGGGCTGCTATCCACAATTGGGTTGTAAGAGAAGTTGCGGCAAGAAATAATCTGCTGCCCGAAAGAATGGTCAGGTCATCTGCAATTCGGACGTGGGGCATTGTGGATTTGGTAAGTCATACAACAGGCGAGGTATGGGAGGTAAAGAGAGCAAATTTGTCAGTTCCTCGTGCACAAGCGCAATTAGCTAGATATACTGCTGAAGGAGCTAGATTGGTAAGGGACACGGCGCGTGGCGGCATAAGCGACTTGAGAAATTTGGAGTTAATTGTAGGCGGTACTGCCGGGACAGTTATTCCAGATGGGAGATTCTCTATGGAGTGGGGCTTGCGCAGCTATGATTTGTGGTTTAAAGATATTGGTAATGGAATAATCCAATATGATTATGTAAGCAGCATAAACTGGCAAGCTGTTCAGCAGGCCGCTATAGTAGGATGTGCCATAGCTTTAGCACTACTTATTGGCAACCCAGAGCCTGCTTTACGTTTATTAAGGTAACCGAGGGGTAGTTATGAGTTCGATATTAACAAAGTTATACAAGTCAAAGTTTAAAGAGAGCCTAAGCCCTTATGGGTTTAGGCTCTATCGTAAAACATTTTACAGGGTGGTTAACGATGTTGTTCAAATGATAATGCTGAATAACTGGGATTCTGACTATACAGTTGAGTATATTGTTACGCCGCTCTGTTTAGGAGTTGATGATTTATCTTTCTCTGGCGAGACTATTCACGAATTTCGCAAAGGTATTTTCCAAAACAACGACAAGTATTGGCGTACATGTCCTTGCCCTTTTACTGGAGAGAAGCCATCTGATGAATTGCTAGAAAAGTATGTTGATGAAATGCTTTCGATAGTACATTCACATATAATGCCTATATTTGGTGAAATTACAAACTGTGAATCATGGTTTAATTATAGGAGCAAAAAAGGATGGGTAAATCATGGTTTATGGGCAGATATAAAAGCAGGGAACTATAAAAAAGCGATTCCGACCCTGCAGAAATGGCTTGAGGCGAGACAAGCCACAATACAGTCATTAAATAATAACCCAGATGATCCATATAACCTAAAACAACGTGTTCAGATGGGGATTATTAGGGAAAAGGATTTATGCTGGGTACTTGAGAAGTATATTGCTTCTGAAAAGAGACTTCGTGAAGACATTAAAAATTACACTCATCTTATCGAGCGCTTATCAATACCTGATACAGAATATTTCGATGAAGTTTTTGCGGAAAAAGAAGCTAGCGCTCGCGAATATTTAAGTAATCCACGAAAGTACAAGAAAAAAGACGGTTATTAATTTGCAAACAACTTGGCGACGATGGTCAATGGAGCCTATAAGTTGACATATTTTGTCTGCAATCGCAGGGTTCTGCACGCCCCAAATTCAGCCGAACATGACACGGGAACGGTTCTCTTGACACATTCTATTTGAGCGCCCTGCGAAGCAGCTAAAACAGCGGCTCCACCCGGAACCAAGTAACAGATCCAGCCCATGAGCCGCAAAATGGCCCTTGGGCTTTTCTGTAGGCCTCCCGGCCAGTTCGCCAGGCAACTGCCAAATAGGCGGCCCCCCCCCCATTCCCCAAGGCCCCACGGAACCCGCATCGGCGGCCCAAGGCCAAGCCCATTCCCCCGGCTCTGAAATACGGTCGCCCCAGCGGAACGGGCACGGTTCCCCCAGCCCCTCCGAACCACTGACACAGATAGTACCAACGGCCAAGGACCACAGGCCAACCCCATCGGAACCGGCCGACACCGACAGAGCCCACCCCGGTAGCTAGGGGAACGGTTCAAGCCCGCTGATAAAACCGATAAACCAATTGACAGCAATTAGCACAATTGGTACGCTGACGGTGCTGACGGCCAAAACTGGGAGCAAGCCTTTATCCCCGGTATCAAAACCGAGATTATCGCCTATGGCCCAAGTATCAAAACCGGGGTAGCGCTTTTATCACCGGTATCAAAACCGGAATATCGCCTTTACCAATATTGACAAAACCATCAAGGTAACTGCTAAGGTAGCTACACCTCCTAAGGGATTGGCGTCGAACTCAACTACGACGCAAACAACTCCAACCCATTCAGAAACGGCGGCATGTATTGGGACGCTCACACTCAAACCTACTACACCCCAAACCGCCACTTTAGCCCCCGCACGGGCCGCTGGCTGTCACCTGACCCGTTTTGGAATATCCACAACATGATGGATAGCAATGCTGCTATCCTCCAGTCTAGCAATCTATTTATGTTCACGATGCACAACCCCGTAATGTTTGTTGACCCAACAGGGCTGTTTATCATACCTGCGCAGAATTTGTTTGCCATGGTAACTAACGCGATGTTGACTAACGCGTTGTTAAATAGCATTGAGACTGCACCAGGGTTGCTTTTTATGGGTAGGGATGAAGTTACGGATAAGTGTAAGACCATTACGGAAGCCGGTTCCCCAATGATGCCCGGCGGTCATCAATCCGGTGTCGGTAGCGTGCCTCCGAAAGTATTTCCTCCAAAGCCCCCAGCTCCTATAGCACCAAAGCCTGCAACTGCTCCTAAGCCTGCAATTGTTCCAAAACCTAAACTGTCAGTTCAAGCAACTGTTCCAAAACCTAAACTGTCAGCTCAACATACTTCACTGCCAGCCAATAACGCAAGAATGACAACGAGTGAAGCTTTAAATGCAGCTGACCAATTTCTAGGTACAGGCGCTAGAGATATGGGAAGAGGAAGATTCGTTTCTGCGGATGGTCTTCGACAAGTCAGGATGGGTAACTCCGATATTTTAGGGCATCATGGCGGTGGAGCGCATATAAATTTTGAGGTGTTTGTACCTCACCCAATAACAGGCAGAATGGAGAGGGTTGTTAACTCTCATGTTTACTTGACAGATTAATAATAACGGAGGCTGACAATGGGACGAATTATATTTAATTACTTGGAGGAGAATGGCATAATCGAATCCATTAAAGGCGACTATGGTAAGACTTCATTGAAAGTGTCCGATAACGATGTCGTTATATCTGGCAATAGATTGGAGTTAATTATGCTGGCTGATTATATCCTAGATGTCGCTCTTGCAGAGTTTGACGGATGGCATATGCACCTTGATGAGATTAGCTTTTTTGACGAAGCAAGCAAAGAGCTAATCGTTGAATTAAATCTCGGCATAGGAAACCATCCAAACCAGGGGGACAAACCACGTAATCAGGCTGACGGTTCTCTCGGGGCATCGCGCAAAGCCAGTAAATATAGGCATTCGCAGACCTAGGCACCCACAATAACCGGCCGGAATCAGATTCAAAATTCAAAACCCCATGAGCCACAATAAAACGGCTCGTGGGCTTTTCAATAGGCCCCCGGGCCGGTTCGCCGGGCAACTCCGAAATGAGTAGACATTGGTATAGACAAGGGCGATTCAATTAAGGGGGGGGTCCCATGGTAAACTTTAATTTGATAATGGCAGATTTTTATGCAAAGCAAAAAAAGTTTAAGTACCTACAGTCAATTTCTTTGCATAAGGATAATTATGATGATGGCTCTTCGGAATACGTTGTCCATATTACTCTTAGTACCTATCAATCCTGCAATAAAAAGCTTGAAATAAAATTTTCAGGTGTAAGAAATTTCAAAATGGGTGAAATAGATGGTTTATTTGCATTATTTATAGATATTGCAGATATATCTAAAGACCAATTGGAAAATATCTCTTACAAAGTAAAAGAAGATGAAAATGATTTATTTTCCTTTTACTGCAAATCTTTTGCCTTTGAGGAAACTGACTGGAGCTAACGCGCGAATTACTACAAATGCTAATGAAATCTTCAGACGGCTTGAACTCCATCACGGGATTTCTCGGCATGTGGCAGGCGATAGGTTGCATGTGATAAAAGCTGATGAACTAAGAGGACCAGCAGATAATGTAATTTTCGATATGACAGGGAATATGTTCGATCCAGCTACAGGTCAATGGCTGGGTTCTCTTACGGAGCGATAATATGAGGAGGCTAGGGTAATGGATGGATTAATAAGATATCGAGTTGGTTTTAGAATCGGGAGTGACAATCTCAATCCTGCCGAACTAACAGAAAAATTAAAGCTTTCCCCTGACAAAGCGCATTGCAAAGGTGACCCTCATACATCTACAAGCAAAAAAGGGAAGCTAATTCATTATTCACCTTTCAGCACAGGGGTGTGGATTTTACATTCTCGTGTGGATGAGCATGCCGTTTTAGAGCAACATCTAAAAAGTCTATTGATTATATTGTATCCGTTAAAGGATTTACTTGCGGAGTTAGCTGGCAGAGGCTATAAAATGGACATGTTTTGTGGCGTTTTCACACGAGAGGCTCCTCAACCGGGATTTGATATAAGTCCGGACATATTAATGCAATTGGGTGAGCTTAATATTGCTCTAGGAGTATGTATATATCCGAGTTGACACGAAGGTCACGCAGGGATGCGACCGCATCAGCACTTTAGGGGTTTTAATGAAAAAGGGCAGCCAATAACCCCTGAATTGAGTAGCCCGCTGCCTTATGGATACTCAAATGCACCAACTATCTGGTAATCTTCATTGATAATAATGGGGCATCGCTATTGAGTTGGTAACGATGCCCCGAACAGGAGGGATTAACCATGTCAACGTATACGTTCAATGAGGTAAGGAAAAGATTCAAAAAACTTATTGAAGTCGGCGGTGAGCCTGAACTAAGCTTATATATGTATGGCAAGGAGTACATGATTATTGGCTATGACGACAGCTATTCGTTTCAACGATGTGGAAGTCGTGATGGGAGTGGTGAATTTTTCTACAGCACCTTGGACGAGTTATACAATGCGGTAACTGTTGACAATATTCTGCTAAGCCGAGACTGGGATGATATAACGGATTTTCATTGTTCTGACTATGGGTGGGATGATGAAGACGTATTATATGATGAGCAAGGGCGTCAGCTATGGTAGCAGTTTCTACTACACAGAAAGAATAGTCCCCTATTGGTTCTATTATGAGATGCAATCTAGTTCAAACCGTAGGCCCCAAAGGTGACGGGGGGATAGCTGCTCCCTTTAAAGAATCCAGCCTGACGGCTCTACTGGCACTGCCACTGCTGGTTTTGTCAATTTGGTGAAAGGCGATTTTCCGGTTTTGATACTTGGGCCAAAGGCTTCCCTCCCCGGTTTTGACACCGGTGATAAAGGCTTCCCCCGGTTTTGATACCGGCGACAAAAGCGCTTCTTCCGAAAATAAACGTTGCCATTGGCATTGGAACGGCAGACTAACAGCAACAGAACACACGGGGTCATCACAAGTGGCAGGCTGGAGGCGGATATGACACGAAAAAAATTTCTCATTATGTTGTCGGCGATGTCGGCATTTATTTTGGTACTTTTAATCCTGTTGCCTATATAGTCATCGCACCCCAAAACAGTCCCGCTTCGGCGGTGTTGTTGGCTCAATCCTGCGTCAGCGCCTCCTAGCGGGCCTTCTTGGCCCGCGTCGTCGGCA
>Ga0123355_10017550_pt1 | contig 11315 bp, 5 predicted proteins | sample TergutEmb28metaG_3_FD_89872 | JGI IMG/M metagenome (GOLD analysis project Ga0123355, IMG submission 89872) | Embiratermes neotenicus P1 segment gut microbial communities from Petit-Saut dam, French Guiana - Emb289 P1 | ecosystem: Host-associated > Arthropoda: Insects > Digestive system > Gut ...
AGCCAAACTCACAGCCGTCAAAGGTAACGAGAAGTCTCACTGGAGAGGTTCTCACTAGCTCGCCAATCATCCAAAAAAAGAAACAAAAAGCCAAACTCACAGCCGTCAAGGGTAACGAGAAGTCTCACTGGAGAGGTTCTCACTAGCTCGCCAATCATCCAAAAAAAGAAAGAAAAAGCGAAACGTAAGAAGAGTAATTTCATGGAAAGGTTCACAATCCGAACTCCGGTAAATCAGACAAATATGTTAACATTGACTGCTTTAATCATTATAAGGAATATTACTACGTAACAAAAAACGAATGCGACTGCATAAAATGCTCAGTCTGTTAAAGGTGACTGCATGAAAACTGCATATTTTTCATCAAATCCTGCATCGTTTCTGAACGCACAAACCGTTGAAGTATCTCGAAAAACATAAGAAATCTACAGAGAACTAAGAAGTATCTCATACTGATACAGAATACAGATTATTTTACTTGATTACAACTTGTTTACTACAAATTTATTTTAAATTGCATTAAATATGGAACATCTTTCACCTCGCTTATGCCAAGACGCCATTTTGCGTACCATTGTCAGTTTTTACTGCTGTCAGTCAACGGTTTTACATGTGCTATAAAGGAACTGACTGGTTTGTAGCAGAGACCCTACCATACCTATCGCACACCCAGATATAACTTCCGTTTCTTCATGAGAGTGTAAAAATGTCTCATATAATAAAGTGGGGCTTCAGTCCATTTTCCTCTATAGAATTTGTGTCGGACTAAACTTACAAACTTAGCACAATGGGATGGTATCAATAAAGACTGCTCATATGGAATTGCCTACTGATCGATGAAGCCTATATTTTTTGTTTCTTTTTCTATAGCCTACAGCAGCGTATCAACCGGTGGCCCGTGAGCTGAGTATATTCTACTACGCAGAATATAAAGCCTTCCCTTCGGGCTTCACTGATTTTGGGTTTATCGTCATTACTACCAGTAAAAGTATTGTTTGTATAATAAATTATTACACTAGTTTAATACAGGTTATAAAATAGAGAGTATACCCTTGAAATACTGCAACTTTAAATGCTCACGCGATTTGTGCCTAAGGGATCCAAAAGTGGAGATACTTTTCAAGAAGGGGTCCGAAAATTTAGTGGGTCTTTTATGGGATCTATGATAACAAAGAGGTTGAGACACCATGACCTACGAGTTCCAAAGGTTTTTGACAAATTCAAAGTTATATTTTATCTAAACCTTGCGGACCTTATTAAATCACGTTGCTGTATCGACTACTGAGGTTATGCAGCTGCTGTGCGTAAGTTATAATGCGTCGAAAATGAGCTTAACTGCAAGGTTATTAGCGGCTTCCAAAGCATGAAGAAGGAAACAAATTCGTAAAATTCAACATAAACCCAACCCAATGTTAGTACTGGCAGTTACCGTGCTCCCAGTGTCATGATTATACCGTACATACATTTTCACAGCTTGTCATAAAAATGCAGACCTGCAGGTAATGTTGGTATTTAAGTAAAGCAGGTGTTCCGACACGTGTCATGGCGCTGACGGTCATCTTTACAGCCGTTTGAGGAGACGCAGAGCAGCACTAAAATTCTGCAACTACAGCCAACAACCCGGCGGAGACTGGAACCCAGTACCTCCCGAATAAGAGCGTAGTGTTGCTCTTCCATCAGTCAGCCTGACAGGTAACACACCTTTCTCCGAACTTCTATGACATAATTAATTTTATTTACTGTAGGCCCAACGGCCTCCTATTCAGGACAAGGGTACTTTTAGGGGGTAAAGCAGCCGGGGCGTGAATTTCACCTCTAACCGCCAGGTAGTAACCGGGTTAAGAGGGGAGCTATGCCTCTGCTTCCCTTATATGCCTTCACGGAGTAAATATAAACAACTTTACTTTTACTGTTACAGGCTATTTAACGACGTTCTCTTAAGTGAATAGTTCTACAGCATTGAAAAGACACGAATCGTTAAACGGGAAGGACACGTAAAGGTGCGATTCGGAGAATTCCTTAAATTAAAACCTTCTTGCAAGTATTTTTTTCTTTACTTTCTTCCTTCCCAGTTTAGTCTTTTCATATTTCTGTCTTGCAGACATGGAAGTGCTCGGAAATCATTACGGAAGGATGCAACATTCACAGCATCCAAGTAACACATAGCTTTATAACACCAGCCGTACTCTAGGCGTGCGCCTAAATGCACGGCACTTTCAGTCCTTTCACACACAGAAGTGTCACGGATGTCGGAGCTGATCGCTTGACTAAACTTCAGTCAACTTTTAACTTATAACTCTGTACAGTGCAGCGCAATCGATTTAACCTAACAATACAACATTAACAGAATTGCAAAACCTACATGCAGATTGGAAAATATTCAAACGACTGTTTGAGAAATCGATTGTAAATTGCGTGAATAAATTGAATTCTCTGTCGGTAGGACACGGGAGCGGACTTTCGTTAACACGATGACGAAACTCGCGTTCCATTATAAGAAGAAATTACTGACCATGTGAATGACGATCAGCTGCTAAGTACGAAGTTGAACCATGCAAACGGTTTCACATCACTTCTCTACCCAACAGTAAAAAATAAAATAAAAAAACCTCACAATTATAACTTGCACGCGAATTTCCTGCAACGCAAAGCTCCAGGTATTGGCAACTTTCTCCATGAAAGCTCCTCCAAATGACCAAACATTTAACATGCAATTCCTATGCAGCAAGACATTTATAATGAAAGAGGCGCATCCAGCTAGAACAGTGATTCCCAACCTGTACAGCGCAGGAGTTACTCAAAGGGCTCTGCGATTTCACAGTTTCACGGGAAGTCTTGCTGCTCCAGCCACGGTTTGGCTTCATTATCGCTGCCGCTGTGAAGCAAACTATCTTTGAAACAAGCGATTGTAGTGACGAAAAAAATACGAACTCATTGACAGCGATTATTGAGTTCACAACCGTTTGCTGAGGCGCTTTCGCAAAATTGCCAAGAGCGAGTATTAGCTCGTCATGTGTCTGTCGACTTCCACTGAAAGGGTTTTCATGGAATTCGATATTTCAGTATGTTGAATAATGTTGAGGAAATTCCAATTTATTAAAATCTGGCAAGAATAACGGGAACACAACACGAAGACCTATGCACATTTATGAAAGTACCTCGCCGAATTCTTAAAATGAGAAATGTTTCAAACGCAATTTGTAGATAAAATCAACACACACATTTGTATGCTCAATAACTTTTTCCAAAAATCGTGCAGTTTGTGATAGCATGTGGAAAAATAGGGTACAGACGGGCAGCTGATGACAATATTATACGGTCAACGCGCTTTGCATGCTGGATAGCTAAGGCTACACAAACACACACAGAAGGCGTAATACTTATTGCCCTGCCACAATGGTTACGCGAACAAGACTCAACGTTACGGTGAACGTAAACTGTCTTGTTATGACCTTGTTAACGGTGCTTACAGCTACAACTATTAGCATGTGTGGGTGCAGGAAATTCTTTGAGGTTATAAAAGGGGTCATTATACTCGACAATGCTCGGAAACACTGATCCGCCACAAAAGGTGACAATCTGGCTAAACATTCGTAATCGCGACGCACCACATGCACCCCCCCCCCCCATTTTCTGTCAATGGTTCAAATGAATTTAAGATACTGAAAATTTTGAGTGCATGACAAAATTTTTCTACAATTATTGTACTGCACTGTATGCATCTTCCTACCTACATATGAGTTCAATTAACTGATTAGAAAGCAAATGTATTTTGAATTATGCTATCAGAACCCAACATTCGACATAATTTTTCTTCACAACCTTAGATGCAATGGTCTGTTGCATGTTTCTGGTAACCACTGGATAAGTCTGGGTTTAGGTCCAGGCTGAACCTGTGGAAGACAGGATAATCTTCTCATCTCACTGAGAAAGGAAATCCTATCACCCACAGTGCAGTCCCTATGCTAAGCTAGTCTGGCTCCATGAAATGTATGTTTGATAAGCTCATTCCTTTTGTTCCAACATCAGTCTGTCACAACATCCAATATATCTGCAATGCAAGATAAGTACACAAATACACATTCCTATCTGTAGCTTGGGAATGCTATTACACAAGCATTCATGGGTAGAACTTGTGCCAAATAAACAATCCCAGTCCTTGTTTTATGCCTTTTTGCTTTTTTATGTACAAAAACCTTAGTTCATCCTTTATCTTTATCCACTTATTTCTGACAAGATTACCATTTCTGAATGTGACGAGGGTGTAAATCGGGGTGGGTGATGCCATTAAGCAGAACACAAAAACTGAACAGTTCCCACCATTACACCTGTTCCATTCATTCATCCATCCATCCATCAACATTACTGTTAAACAGTCTACACTGTGCCATGTAATTGTGTGGGAAGTCATTCACTTTCTGCCACATGGACACAGTACCACTCCCCTGAAGGTCTCTACTGTGCCATTCAGAATTCACAGTGCACAGCTATCAATTCCAGAGAAACTCAGTGGAAGTTTGTTTATGCATGTTTGTCACAAGATTTCAATTCTCATAGCAGTGTTGCTGAAGAATCTAGCCTCCTGGAGGGTAACACTGTCACATGTTGGCTGGTTCCTGGAGTTATGTAGGGAAGATAATCCTCTGAATACACTAGGAACTACTCACCCAACAACAAAGTCACATCCCAGAAGGCATCAGTGTTAGCATTAACCTTTTGGCGCCGGAATGTTGTTTTTTAATTTTAGCACACCCTGTATATAGAATGTGAATAATACAGGAACCAAATATGTTAGATTTATGAAACAAACTGCATTTTGAAGAGGAAAAAACGGAGAGTATATACTATGTTTAAAATATTCAGTACATATATTTGTTGAATAAATATATAAAATGCAACATTTAGAGGTTAGCGGTGTGGTTCGACCACTATAGTCGTCATTAGGCGTCAAAAGGTTAAAGACAGACTATCTGAAAATGTCAACTAAGTCCCACTCTCTGCAAAACAACACAGCTTCCTGCCTGAACAGGTGTGACCCCATACATTGTAATCCTAGCTTTCAGTGACAATGTCACATGGTAGCAGCTACTTTTACTTCACTTCCCCCCCATGGTCTCATGATTTTAACAATGTTTGCTATTTTTAAATCATTTTGTCCTATATTCTACTTTTTCCTTGTTGGTCTCCACTTTCTGTTAACTTTATTTATGGAACCTGGATAGCTCAGGCTTCACAGAACCTATGCTAAAGGCTGGATGAACACCGAATATGGTCAGATTCCTGGCAGGACCAGAGATTTTTTTCTTGTCTTCATCATTGTCCAGACCAGATCTGGGGCCAAGCCAGTTTCCTGTCTGATAGGTGCTGGGGCTTATACCCACCCAGAAATAGAGGAGTGAGGGCATTTGCCTCCAAGCAGTGCCAAGGTTAAGAATGTGCACAGCAGTACTCCAATACTACTTCGTCTTTAAAAAGACTTCATCTTCTAATTTTTACACATCTTCCACATTTTCCATCATATCACATTAAATATTCCTTCTCAAGAATAAATGATCAATTCACATATTAATTATCGTGCATAAACTGAAGCAAATGAAAAAGAATACATGAATGGTACCATGGAATGTAAGACTGTGGTCATGGCCAAATGCAAGGTAGTATTCTAATAGTAATTAGGAATAACCGAGAAAATTAACTCAGGATAGTTATTAGGCTTTCACATCTGTGTGGTTGAGATTTCTGCTCATTGGACGCTTGGTTTGGTGATTGGTGTGCGACATTTTGAGTGAATGTTGCATTCTCATCTTCAAGGGTCAAAATCAGACATTTCATCCCTTCAAGGTTAGACCAAATGCCATCTCAGTACATCAGGAACAAATCACTTCATGATGCAGCATCACATCCCAAACAAACTCTGTGATGATAGTCTATGGCCTTGCCACATTCACTAAAAGTCAAACATGCTTAGCTTGGACTAATGTACCTGCGAATATTCTCATAGACATAAAGTTTGTGCAGAAGTATTTCGGCACCATATTCCATAATAATAGAAAATTGAAACTTAACCTAAGAACAGCTGTCAAGTAGTTGACACTCCTGCTACATTCAGAGGTTCAGTCTCAGCCCTGATATGTTTTTTTAATCAGTGGCTCAGACTACTCTGTCAAAGGTAGCATAACTGGTGATGATGAAGTGGAGAGGATTTGGAAGGAAGCAGCCACGAGCTAATGAAGGTAGCTACCAAATAAAAGTCTGAAATATAATTGCTTCAGACAGTTTGAGAGATCACGTACACATTCTTCTTACTTCATCAACCACAACTATACTCCTGCTGATACTACAAACATGAAATCTGCACAGACAATGTGAATGGCAGGCACAGTTTTGGAAGCTTCGGGCTGTTAATTGTCATTAGAATCTCTCCTGCAGCAATAGACAACCCTGTCTGATACATTTTCTGGAACTAATAATTTATAATTTCCACAACTACACAAATGGCTCAATGTTGATCTCCAAACAAGCAACTGGATGTGTTAGATCAAACTTTGTTATGACATATGGGTGCAGGACGCCCATTATACCAATCACTTGACCATTGGCAACCACTTCTGCACAACGTTGTGGAAAATATGCTGGATCTGCAAGCAAAAAATAAGGCTAATTATTAAAAACGCAATTAAAGCTGGGTACAAGGGTCACTGTAACACTCTCAGTGGTATGTGGTATGAGTCAATACTGGGTCACGGTGGTTATTACTTTGACTCAATAAGCTTTGAGCAAGTACAGTAATACTAAACAAACAGAGAATTTTTGTATGATAATATATTTTGAAAACAATGGGTATCAGGTCTTTCCCGGGGTAAAGTGGCCAGGATGTGGTGTTGACCACCCACCCCTATCTAGTGCCGACATTAAGGAAAGAGTAGAGCTATACATCTACTCCCAAACTGGGACTTCATAGCCTGTTATAGGGTAAACTTTACCATTATGTTTATATTTTGCAGAGTCTAGCAAACATTTTTACTGATCTTCATCCTGACAAATAAATCTCTGAGGAGTACCAGAGCTTTTCCCAACAATTTCCTGTAATCAACACACTTATGGATTACGTACCATCAACAGCTCTAAGGTAATAACCAATCCCATCTTTGTTGCTACTTCTTGGAACTTCCAACAACTGCATGAGCCTGTCAAGAAGACCATGAATGATCTCGAAACCAGGAGTTTTGTTGCAGTTTAAAGCACACACCCGCCTCTCATTCCTAGCACCAACTTCTGCAATATTCAACAATATTCAATGTTTTGTATGCAATTACATAGTGCAATATAAAGTCACTTAATTAAAAAGACAATAATTCTAAGAATTATGTTCATGCCTGCACCAATTGGTATCATGAACTGCTATGGGCTGGACAGCCTGGGGTTCAAACTCTGGTGCAGGCAACATTTTCCATACCTGCCTAGACTAGCCCGAAGGCCCACCCAGCCTCCTGTACAATAGCTATTGGGTCCCCTTCCCAGGAGTAAAGCAGTCAGGGTGTGATGTTGACCATCCACCCCCATCTAGTACCAAAGTAAAAGAAAGTGTAGAACTATAAATCTATTCCTCCTCTGTGGCTTCATGAAAAGTTATAGGGTGAACTTTACCACTTCACTAACATACTACTGCCACTGCCACCATTGCCATGAACATAATCATCATGTTTCTCAGCATCTCAATAAACACACTTCAAACCTTAAGCAATTATTCAAAGTTAGTTAGCAACTTTAATATTTTAAGATGCTGTATCAACTACAGAAATTATCATATGGTAGGTTTATGAATGATGAACCTGGATGCTGTCTCCTATGCCATTTTCAGTTCACAATTCATACAAGTTTTGTTACATCTTATGTGATTATGTACATGTCATTAGAAAAAGAGTTCCCCATTCACCAGTCCCTAGAATGGGGTCTTTTCACATGTTCTGTAACTTAGATACAATCCATTTTAACAGCCTGATTCAATGTAATTATTCTTGCCATCACACAGTTTTGTTTAACAATGTCACTGACATTAGTAGTAACAAGTTTATTTCTTAACATTAAGCTGCCATATCTGCAGCAAGTGCCAACAGTCACACATAATTAATTATGTTTATGGCATAATCCAACATAAAAACCAGTAGCAGTTTTCATAAAACAAATAAAAAGCACATATAGCAAAATACCCTTAATCCAACATCCAATAATTTACAAATGCTGATAATCTGACACTTAAGGACAGTAGTCACAAGACAAGAAGTTTTGCTTTTTACCAGAAAAAAGCTTCATCAATCAACTGTCATCCTGGAACCAATTAGGTCATTTTGTCTTCCCCAGTGTTGTACATTCTACTCCATGATGCAGAAATTAAATTCCACATTGCAATCACTGGTATTTTTGATGTTGTTGTACCTTTTCTTTCAATATGGTGACCCATGACTATGACACGTTATTTTAATTCTAGCAACTTCTCACTTCGATAATCCATACTGAAATGAGCTGTCTTCATATCAGTAAATCAGCAGTGTACAATAACAACTATGATCACTGTACCATGAGTGATTTTCATTACCTACCTACCCACGGCAGTCATAAAAATCCCTGCCTCATTTGTGAACATGTCAACATTTTTACATAACTTTTCAGAGGACAAATCATGAAAAAATTCTTGTCTTATGCAGTCAACCCCTGTAAGACATCCCTACTTTTTCCTGCCTAAGGCAGAATAATTTAGTATCAAAAACTTCCCATATACACATGAATATATTGCCCTTTTAATATATTTCCCACATAACAGGAGTTCCCCCCCAAAAAAGCATACAAAATCATAATGGAAAGAATTTTTCACCTGCTTCATATGTTTTTGTTCAAAATCTTAAATGATTTTCCATTTATTCATTGTGTTACCAACAGATAGTGGTAAAATAATGCTCCCAGTTTTAAGATTCACATAAAAAGTTGTTTCCCCAACAGATCACTTGCAAAGAAACTCATTTACAAACTATGGACACGCATGGGAGGAAATAACATCACATTCTAACCACAATGCTATCCATTTCCACAGGAAATAACATCACATTCTAACTGCAATGCTATCCATTTCCACACATACATTTCACACAGCATGAGGCAACATCACAGCCCATGTGTAATTTATGAGCACTAAGTGAAACAGCACAGGTTTAATGGAGCATATTTAGACCGTAACTCTTACACTTTAATTTCAATATCCTGAAGTATTATGTGAGCATAATTTATATACTTTTGTGTGTATACAGACATCATCCTGCACAGGCATTAATTGCTGAACATGTGGTCAGCATGACTGCCACAGCTAAGGCCAGTAGAGAATGTCAGCTGTTCTCAGTTTAACAAACTCTACACATTACAAACATTGTGGATGGCACTTAAAATTTTCCTTGCAAATAACCGTTGAAGAGCTTTGCAATTCTGTGCTAATGTAAAATACAAGACACAATAACCAGTTTGTACATGAACAGCAAAATATACATATGGTAGAATCTGTAAACATGCAAAAGCCCCAGAAAAAAAAGGGGCTCTTAACTTACCAGCTGTTCTTGCAAAAACATACCTTGTCTTGTGTTCAAGAATGTGTTGTTATCACTGAAGAAGTTAAGACTTCATATATTGTTTGATTATGAAAAAGAACAACTAAATGTGGAATTCATATAGAATGATATTCTAGTAAAGGGGACATTAATTCCAATACAGAATAACAAAACAGTATAATATTCAGGTCTACCCTTTTCAGATATTTGCCCACTTAGTAAGTCAAATACATTAAATTTTTCCAGAAGAAACATCTTAAAGAGGGGTTTACTCTGGATATATATATGATATTCTACATACTCAGAAATTGTCTCATGACCTGGGCTTGAACATACAGTAAGGTGATACACTATTGCGTGATGTCTTTCTTCTGGCCAGCTTAAAACACATCTATAACAGCTTCCAGTATCTTTGATGACATTTGAATAAAAGTGAACAGAGTACAGAATCTGTGAGTAGAATGGCTTGGTTTATGATATCTCTGGTGTTCAGACAAAGTAGTTTGAACCTGTCTAATTACCAGGTTTTCTATTTAAGAAATGAATGAAATAACGCTAGCAATCATTATATGCTGTAAACACAGTAGGAAAGAGAAATGTGGGTATCTTCCTAATGACAAAACTGTATTAAGTTCTTACAATCTACAACTCGGTAATGAAGAAAGTATTTGTGTTTAAGTTAGTGACAGTCAGTAGCTTCAGTGTACAGTGTCTATGGTACATGAATGAACATGAATACACAGCACTGGTGGAACTATATCTGACAGTGGGAACAGACATACTTGGAGAAAAAATTGTCCCAGTATCACTCTGCCCACAGGAACTGCTATGGGACTGATGAAGATTGTGACTGAAGTGAATTAATTTGTGTGTTGAAGACCAAATTTTTTATGCACATCTTGGAGACATGCACTCACCAGGGTCCAACAAGTGGGAAGATAACTTACAAATCGAAGGGATAAGACATGACTGTTAAATTACTTACCTGCTTCCTTGTCTAGGAGGACTACATCTGAAACTTCAAACAGTTTCAATGGTAGTGGCATATTTTTGTTTGCTCCTAGGGTTTTGAGCAGGCCGGGTACCAGTGTAGTCCTCGCTACTTGAAATTCTAGGGTTTTTGGGTTGGAGATATGGACAGCAGGAATAGCCTTTATGTCCTTCCCAAGTTTTGTAGCTACATCATCTCTTGAGCACTGTGTACAGAAAACATAACACAACTGTCATGTAAGCACACTGCAGATGCTTTAACAGATTTTCAGATCATTACTTAGTGCCTGTACTAGTATCCAGCTGCAGTCTCAACCCAGATTACTGTCTTAAACCCAGTATTTAGTTAAACATTTACTGCCAGCATTATCATCCAGTGCCATAACATACTGGTCAGCACTTCTACACTGTATTCAAGAGGTCGCCAGTTTAAATCTCATCACAGAGACCAACTAAGTACCTTAACATTTAATAGCCACTTCATTCAACATTCTGAGCAATCACAATAATTTGAGACTGTCTTACCTTACGACGCAATATCATTTATACAGCTCCAAAGTGCTATTAACAATCACTACAGTGCTTGAATTTGGAAACACATATTTACTAATCTTATGTTTATTGGACCGTGCATCATCTTGATAGTTGAGTAAAGAGAGACCAACTTGATGTCACTTGCTTTATTATTTCATTATTTAATGCTCAACATGTTTCGGGTGTTAATACATCCAT
>Ga0123355_10017551_pt1 | contig 11315 bp, 5 predicted proteins | sample TergutEmb28metaG_3_FD_89872 | JGI IMG/M metagenome (GOLD analysis project Ga0123355, IMG submission 89872) | Embiratermes neotenicus P1 segment gut microbial communities from Petit-Saut dam, French Guiana - Emb289 P1 | ecosystem: Host-associated > Arthropoda: Insects > Digestive system > Gut ...
AGGAGCTATTGGGCCATTCGGAAAGAAAACACGTTGAAGATGAAGATGACCAGAAAATGATTGACTGAAGTGGTCCAATGAGGCCGTAAAAGGGAATAATAATAATATATATATATATATACATTCTTCTGTGTCTAAGGACATGTTCCTTCACGCCATGCACATTTCCACTGTTTTACTTGTCAATGCATGCCATGGTATTCAGTATCTTCGGCATACATCACACCATTTCTGAACTTGGAAAACCACTCAAAAACTTGTGGTCTTCCCACTGTCTGCTCTCCAAAAGCTACTTTCAAAACTTCAAAAGTTTCACTAGTATTTTTTTCCCCAGTTTAAAGCAAAATTCTATGCAGATATGTTGTTCTTTCAAGTCTGCCAGATTCTAGGTAAACAAAAATTGCAAATGAACAACACCCACTTGTAATGAACAAAACAGTACTCAACAATCACACATGCCACAGCCTTCTTCAATGCAGGAAATGCCTCAGCATATGCTACTGTGTCTACAACTAGCAGCAGAAGTTCATGCAAGCAGCAGTTGTGTCATCTTGTAGTCAGTCTGGAAACTGTATGATTACTTCATGTACTTTATAATGACTTGGAGCACCAATGAATTTGTTACAGCAGGGGCTTAACTGACCAGTTTCTACTAATCTTTGAAAGGCATGATTAATTCAGGTTATATCTTTTCACTATTCTAAAATCATATATGTTGTGAGTGGCACACAGAAATATCCCTCACATATCCAGCACATAACAGTTATATTGCCCCTATTTTGTAAAAAGGGGACAACCCAAAAAATATAAATTTTATACATGAAGCAAGAAGGTGGCTCTGTTTTATGTATGACAAATGCTTTGCAAGAGGTAGGATATCCTCTACCTATCTTGGTTGTTCTTGAAGATGGCATTGTCATCTTTGTACATATCACAGGGGACCATTAGATGAATGATTAGCTACACTTATCTCAATTTAGCTCAAAGTGGCAGTTAGCCCCTTTTTCACAAAACAGGGGTGATACGTAATCTGGGCACATTAACTTTTATTCTACCAGGGTGGATATTTAAAATACAGCATATGGTTTATGAAGAATGTATTATATTAACAGGAAAAGATAAAATTATGAAATACATGGCACTTTGTGGATACAAAACAGAGATTATGCAGCAGGTCTTACAAATGCAGTCAATTTCCTCATTGCCTAAACATATAAAAGAAATATCTAGTGGTGTTTTCCTACATGCATTCAGATACGTGAACACAGGTCTATCATGGTTTAACCAAAATGCTCTGTCTTAAGATTAGTACATCGCTATGAATAGAATTCATTCAAAATATTAGTCTCCTGTGATATGAAGCAGTATATTTTGATATGTTATAGAGGAATCTGCAATAAGTGCAGATAAAGCTAAGTACATGGTTAAGTCTCGAGATCAGAATGCAGGACGAAATCACACACAGTGACCACAGTGGTCTATAATATTAATAACTACTTTGGTCAACAACATACATACCTGTGGTGACATGTCCCAGGGTTGGTTACCACCATTCCCGCTGTTCTTCTCAGTGGTGCTGGGGAAAACTTTCAGATCAAGACTTGGTACTGATCCATGTCGACTGAGTGACAGAGGAGGCAACTCTAGACTGCTTACTGATTGGCTGTCACCATATAGTACATCTTTCAGCCCTTGTCCTAACTGACCATCAAACAGGATATCTTTTGTTAGAGCATTACATTTTTTATCTTCTGACCATGTGTTGGGTCCAACAAACTCACCAAAATCATCATCGCCACCATAGGTCTGTACATCAATATTAAACTTTTCACTACTTTCAACTTGCCATTGATCATCAGGGCTGGAGAAAAACATATCCACCTTTGTAGAATAATTTTTATCACCATCATCATCATCATCATCATCATCATGTAGTTTGCCCAAAAATCCTTGGAAATTAGCATCATGTTCTGCTACTTCAGCATTTGAATTTGTATCAGAAAGACTGTTACAATTATACTTCAATTTAAAATTCCAAGAACTCTCAGTGTTCAAATCTGTTGATGACTTTGAAAGACTCAAGAAGTCTGAAGCTTCCTCCTTTCCATGACCTACCATGCCAGTACTATCCTTTATATCCCACACATTTCTACTTCCATTATCCAGATGTAGATCCCTGAACACGGTGCAAATATCTGTCTCTGTATTAATATTGTTTGCTGGATCATCCAACTTATTTTCACCCACCATATACAAGGGCTTGTGCAAATCTGAACCAGTAGCAGACAGTGTAGCACCTTCATATTCTCCCCAGTCATCAATTTGAAATTCTGCAGTTTGAGGAGAATCTGTCTTCCATATATCAACACTACTTGCAGTATTTGTACTTGGAGCCTGTTCTCTTGCAGCTATTACAGCAAATGAATCATCAACTCCTTCTGCTGGCTCTGCAGACAAGAAATCACCAAAATCATCACTTGCAGGTGACTGTTCTGTGTTTAAAAATTCCTGAGGTTTATCAGAACTAGTATCATGACCAACTAATGACAGATTTCTCAGTGCACTGTATCTGTCCTCTTCTATGGACATTAGATTTACACCTTCCCTTGTACCTGAAACTGAAGTTTTACTTTCTGGTACTGATTCTGCACAAAGTCCCTCAGACACAACTGTCTGGTCTTGCTGGCTTCCAGCAGACTCAGATTTATCCGAAGATAATCCTGTAGTTTTTTTCTCCATAACTGGTTGAAAATCAGGTTGGGAGCCTTTGAGGGACATCAGACCACCATCCATTACAGCTCCTGTGCACTGCTTCTTGCCGTCTACTTGCGTCTCTGACCGGATAGCACTTTCTTTTAACAAGTACATTTTCCCTTGTGGTGTTTTCACTGCACATTTTGGAAATACTTCATCCACAGTTCCATCTCCAGGGCTTCCTGTAGAAGATACTGGATCTTTGGCTTGTTGAAACTCTGAAAATTCTTCATCCAATGAAGCTGTTATTGGTGACTGACTGTGATTGTGATGATGGTGGTGGTGATGGTGGTGGTGATGATGATGTTTTGTTTTCTTTTGTTTTGGAGTGCCTAATGAGTGATTGGCCAGTCTACTTCCAATTCCACGGCCATGACTGCTACTGCTTACTACCATCACACTGGGACATTTCTGAACCATACTAGCATCTGCAGGTACCACTGCAACAGCGTTGCTTTGTACATCAGACACTTTTCCCACTGTACCTTGTTCCTTAATATTTACTGATGATGTTTCTGTTGCTGCTGACACTGCACTCTGAAAATCTGTAAATTCATCATCACCTCCAGAAGATGGTGTACTGGAAGGAACAAAATGGAAATTCAACTCCTCTCTCTTCATTTTTACTGTATTCGAGGTGGTAGCCACTTCTGTATCTTTACTGGGTACAGATGTAACGGACTCAAGATGAGCAAGTTTGAGAACTGGAATTGGTGGTTGTGGAATGAGACTCAAAACACTGAGATCATTAAATACACACCCACTCTGTAACACACACAGAAAAAATGTGAATTAGTATGATCAAATACAGATCAAGAATGACATAAATTACAGACTTCCAACACACTGTGTTTTCTAACTTGTGATGTCAAACATTCTTTGTCCACTAAAAACATTACTGTTAAGTTACATCACATACGAATTCAGTATAAGTATTGATTTTTACTTGACTTTATTATACTGGATACTGTCCACTAACCTGTGCAAGTGCAACAAGGGCCAACACAATGTATAATTCTTCCTCAGTTAGTTGACCTGCAACCTTATGGTTTGCCAATCCCCATATGAAACCAAGCACATCTGTGGGCAGCCCACTAGTGAGAAGCAGTGGAAAGATGCGTGCTGTATCAACGAGTCCTTTGTCTTTTTCCACCAGTTTCCACACTTGACGATAAAACTGAGGAAGAAGTTGTGAGGAAGGCATCAACCATGGTGGTAAGTTGAATGAAAACTGTGCCTGGGCTGGAAAATTAACATGAGGCTGTTGATTCATTGGAGGTCCAGTAGCATAGCTCTTATTTGCTGCTGTCATGGGGTTATGACAGAAGGATCCATGGGCTTCAGGTGGCAGTACAGAAGTGCTATAACTTCCCATCATACTCATGCCTGAAGATGGACCAGATGAAACTGCTGCGGTTAAAGATACAGGATAACGCATTGTGGGCCTCATTACTGACGCACCCAAATGGGAAGAGGCCAGGCCAGAAGCATGTACCGGAATACCAGCATTACCCAACATACGCTGTGACAGAGAAAAGATCATAATGCCATTCTGGCATATTCATACCAACACATGTATTTCTTTATCCAGTGATCTAGTACTACCTGCTGTGGTTATGCATCCCTGACTAAGAGGAAAAGTGACACAAAAATATTTAAGAAAAGAACATATACAAAAATTTGCTATCACTTACATGTCTGTTTATTACTTATCAATCAGGCAGGATCATTTGACCTGATAACTGTCCAAAGGTTTCTGACCAAAAACAAGTCATGTTTCTATATGACTAGCATAGTCACAGACAGGTGTGTGATGACCACTTTCTCTCTATACAGCACATCATTCAACAGGATGCCTTTTATGAAAATGACTGGGGGCAATGAAGTCGTCTGTTTAAAGCTGTGACACTGATATTAACCTAGAATAATCGAAGAAACTACACTCTCATCCAGAAATTTTGGACCAGGATGGAACTTTCATGTAACTTGTGTTTTCAAAAAAACATTTAATGCAATTGTTTGGACTTAAAGTGCCACATTAAAACAATGAAGCTGTATGGGCATTGCATACAAAGTCATATATAATGTTGGTGAACTCTTCAAATCTGAGAAACATCCATTAAGCAAGCCCATGTTTCAATAAAGTGACTAGTTAATTTCCAGCTGCCTAACAAGATAAAAGTCTGTGTATATACAAGTAATTACAGCACAATATGAAAGACTGAGCAGATTTACAGTTTTTGTCAATACCTAACTTCTATTCAAGAAGTAGCCAGTTCAAATCTGTACTGCTAATCTTGTATCCTTGTCATAAGTTCCTTGGTGGCAGTACGAGCAAAGACAGGCCTGCCACCTTCCAAAGCTCTCCTCCCTACCTCCATGGAGCACAATCCATTGTGGGAAGCTCAGAGTGTGAACCAGTCACAAAATTATCATATTTTATGGAACCTGAAGGTTCAGTACCACATTCACAAGAGCCTGCCACTTGTCCCTATCCCAAGCGATCTGTCTGAGCCTTTGTACGACATCACATAACATGTTAATTTTTGCAGTGACAACATGTTAGCCCCCCATTTAAGGCCAAATCTGGAGGACAACCATTATTTGCTACCTGTGACTGCCTAGTTAAACATTTGCAGTTACGCTTCACATCCAAAGGTCATCTCTTTCATCCACAACCGGAAGATGCACCATGCTGTTGCGACAGGGACTCACTTATCTCTAAAACTAACTGTCCTCACAGTTCATGACCACATTCCCATCTAGTTTTTATGCTGTAACTGGAATGGCTTCATTAAAGACACTAAACAGTCAGGAAATATTCAAGTTTTTATGATATACTAAAGTACCACTTGTTTACAACAATAGGTTCATTTTCAATTATCATGCATATTTACAAATAATTTTCAATATAAGGGCACTATGAAACTAAAAAAATCAGTGTTACCTGATTGCCAGGTGCAGTACCAGGCACTAATCCATGATAGCTGTTTCTGGGCTTGAATGTTTCTTTTTTCTCCAAAAGATTCTCAATTAATGCATCAGCACTTACAGCTTGCTGTAAAATATAATCAAATTGCTGAAACCTACAGTCACTATACCACTGCTGTGGTGTGACAAATGCACGCATACGCTTACAGTTGCATGGTGATTTGCAGTGTTCCCAGCAACATGCTGTATGCTACCACCACAAGCATTGGCATTTTCATGGTGGTGACTAAGAATATTTGTCTTCCGTGACACCAACTGTCTGGTGGCAATTTACTGACCGTCAATTCTTCCAAAATGTTTGTGAATTTCTAACAGATCACACAAGTTTATGTCCCAGAAGACAGTAACCTTCAAAGACTACCAATAATGGAAGCTAAACAAAAATAATGAAATATGCAAAAAAGGAACATTGGTTTTTCATATAGGGATCATTGAGCATCTGACTGTAAAAACCAGAGATTGTATTACAGCATACAAAAAATTAATTCTTATACTGGAATGGTAAAGAGTGACAACAGTTGCAAATTAGTCTGCAGGAGCATAGGAAACATATTACAACTGCATCTTCAGCATATACTTTTACTACGCATATAATTTAATTCATTGAAGGGTTAGACACAATGTAAAGGATCTTGACTATTCAGTAATGTATTTTGTTTTCCACAATGTCCTCTGTTTACATTTGGGGGATATACATGAAATTCCCTGTTTGACACTGTCAAAGATATCTGTCCCATAAAGTTTACTTAAGCTGCAGATGTGGTGTACCAGTCACAATGTATGCCCACCGCTCATTTACACTTGAGAATGTTACAACCAAATTGCAGTAATAAATTGCAAACTGTTTCATACATTAAGAAATAACTACTCAATATAGCATGGCCATAAATAATTATGTTCTCCAATAATGTACAATTGTTTAAAAGACTGGATTTGGCTACTACCCTTCTCAGCCCTGCCTAACACTCTCAATGACAAAGTCTCATAAAACTGTTCATTACAAAATATAACATGCAATAAGATTTAGTTGCGTCATATATATATAGCAGCTGTTGTGATGGTGAACTGCATGTTTAAGTTTAAGCTGGCAACTATGTGTCAAATTCCTGGAATTGCTTCAACACACATTTTTTAAGAATATAACATAAGTCACTAACATAAAGATACATACAGCAGTGGAAGTAGGAGTCATGAGCCTGAGTTTCTGCTGTTGTTTTAGATATTCACGATGTTTCTCACTCTGTTCAGCTGCTAGCTGTTGCGGTGGAAGCTGTGGCCACATCCCAGCTCTTGGTCTAGGGAATATTGAAGGCACACCATTTCCAAGATGCACTTCGACCTGAGGCTGTATGTGGGGCTGCTGGGGTGGGTATCTAAGTAGGTGAATACATTATTTCAAAACATTACGACTGCAAGTACCATATGACGTTACATTACAGCAAACTTCACTGATAACTATACTGTATTTAGAAAGGCTTCTCACTGAATGTAGTCTAGGTTCTATGTCTGCTGTCCCCCAGAATGATTGAAAAGACCACAGATACTTTCGGTCATTAATTCCACCTTCCGGGAACAAGAATCGAAACCGGGGTCTGCATGTATGTGGCAGGAGTGTTTAATCACTGGATCGCAGAACTGTCACTCAGGAAATGAACTTACATCCTTTTCAGGTGTATGACACTTAAATAGCGGGTGAACCCACAAGACTGGTATTTAAACCTCAAACGTATATGTGTGCCAACCATACACCTGCGGATCATGCATTAGCTGGATTTCATGAGGTACCTACCTGTTTGCCATTTCTTGAGTAATGGGCATAAATTATTATAGCTGAGTTATTCACAGTATGTTTTCACATATGGTGTGTTCTGACTGCGTTATAAGATGTGCACGTGCCATTTTACACGCTACTCTAAGTCACGTAAAAACCCTACTATATACAATGTTTTTCTACGTCCATGATATTTACAAGTGTGACTTGACACCTGTATCACGGCCTCCTGGGATCACCTGCCAGTACGAACGGCACTGGAAACAGGAAGTCGGCTATGACCATGGGATCAGAGGTTGGCCGTAGCGCTTTCACCAGTGACTGCTATTTACGATAGGATCGACGTATTAAAGTCATTGTGGCCTTTCCGCAGTTTTTAAAACTGCCTAAGTTCTGCTGTGGAACCACGGGTATTTGAATTCAGAACTCACGACGATGATTTGGGGGTGGGTGCCGGATTGATGAGAAAGCCCCAGGCTTGTTCAGCCACGGTTGGAATTTTGTATTGGACACAAAATATTCCAAGACCATTTTTGCTGATGCGTTGTCCGTTTGCATGACCATTTTCAGTACGTCGCGAATTATCGATTGAATACCGCGCTATAGACAAAATTAAATTAGACTGAATATACTTCAGAATGGGATGCTGAGAATAATATTCTGGCCTGCAAGAAAGGGGCGGTAGGTAGGCTGCATAAAATTGTAAAATGAGAAAAATAATGATTTGTGATTATCTGTGAACATTATTAAAATGATCGAATCAATGACGTTGTGATGGTTGGGTCATATCGCAAGCAAGGAGAGAAGAGAAACCCATAAGAAACAGTTGGACGATAAAGGCGTATATGGGAAAATAATAGCAAATCTGTCTTAAAAAATAGATGGTATAATGTAAGCTGGACTAATGTGGTTTGGGGTTGAGGCCACTGTGGGTGCTCGTGAACACGTTAAACTAGTTTAGGTAAATTGTTTGACTGTGTAAATGACCTAACGTCGGGTCAAAGTACTATCATTCCTGCTTCGTATTCGGGAAGATCATGACTCAAATTTCAGCCCTGAGAATGATTATTCCGGCTGAAGTCTTCCATGTTTTTCCAATTCCCTAGAAGCAAAGGGCATAATAGATAAAATGAGGTCAGGCCACTTCCTTTCCAATTCATTTCTTATTAAGTACTCTATCGTTCGATACTCTGTAGTTAGAGTTACTGACAGGGTAATTAAATAAACTATACATAAATAGGATTAACAGGTTACAGACTGCCAGGGGGAAACATTTCTGATGTCAGCAAAAAAAGGGCTAGGGGCTATTATTTGGCTTCATTCCCATTGTGGGTACGCTCGCGTTTATAGAAAACATGCTTTGCGTCTGTTCATGACCGTGTGCTCTACTGTTCAGCTACAGTGAATATTGAACTAGCATGTGACTGTCGCTGTGGTGTGAATCAGACCTCGAGAACAACACTGCTCGATGTAGGCAGCAGGTAATGAAAGAGTGATGGAAATAATGTGCGATACCTCTTTTAAAAAAGAAAAAAGGGAAAAAAAAAACTTTTGTTGTACAAGTTTAAACTTTCAAGTGTATTAACATGTGTTTTGTGCCACGTAATATTAAAAACCCCATTAATTCTGTTTTCATAACTTATTCGTTGTAACTACATCGTCATTCTAATATAAACATTCCGAATGGAAACTGCCGAATGACTCATTATGCAGCTGTATTTAGATATTTAAAAAAAATTATAAATTCGGTAGTGACTAAAGTTTACGTGGTATTTCGTAACTATATTCTACCAAAAAAGAAATTCACTGTCAGAAACATTTTCAGAACATTGTGGGCCCCTGGCGACCTTGGAGAAGTTGCCATTATTCTTGCCATTTTGTGTTGTAATTTGTTATTATAAATAGCAAATGAGGTGTTAGCGTAGACCTGCGGCCGTTGTGTGCGCCATTACATCATGACACTGCCTGCAGTAACTACGTAACTAAGGAACTCAGTTATGTGAGATAACGATGCGACAAAATTGTGTTCTGTTACTGCATGCTCCCCCGTTTTTCAATGTACCGTGAAGGTGATACCGATTTACAAAATATTCTTCAATATGAAACATTCAACAAACCCCACAACTCATAGGGATGCTGAACGCCAATCTAGAGTTTTGGATTGGAAACTGTGCAAGTTGTCTGCACAAAATACGGAACTTCTAAATGGAAATTAAATTTGTTATTGCCAGTTAGGTCTAGGTGAAATGTATAGGGAATGTGCTGCGTTTTTAGTGATATCATTCCGAGTATGCGCAAATACTGGTATTTGTTAACATAGCTTCGTATTTTTATGTGAAATTAAGTTCCAACAGCGGTGGCTATGAAGAATCTTGTCGTCTGTTACTGCTTGACCCCTGAAAATCGGACCGACAATTTGCCCCGAAACGCCGGCAACCAATTACCAACTACGTCGTGTAACATCTGAGAAGAGCGAAGGCCTCAAGCATTGGTTCCTTCGAGAAGTAGGTCAATGCAATTAATACGCCGTCACTTCGTAGGCAACACTACAGATCATTAGACGACACTGCTAGGCAGATAATCCGTGACTTCTTCACTGCATGGTCATATTGTAACATTGGATGTACGGAGTAAGAAAGTCCACTATTAGGACTGGAACACTGTGAAGAAATTGAACCTTTACGAGTTTCCCAGAGCCGTCATATTTCCTATGTGTCTATCAGAGTAAGCGTTTATCGACTAAGCAATTGTGTCTCATACTTGCACTGAAAACGCAACTACTCTTATGCCGGACAATATGCATCCATGAGCTGCAATCCGCGCTTCCATTCCTGATGTAGAGTTACGTATGTGCCACGAGATAGCGCTAAAGTAGGTATATTGCATATGGCCGCCGACGAGAAATTGTGTTAAGTGCCATTCATCTTGCGTGAAGCAGCTAGTGCAGGAACTCACGATGGATAACAGAAACGCCGACACTCCTGATTCCTGCGAAGATTCCACAAAATTGTATTTTAAAATGTCTAGCTAATCTGTGTTTTCCTTTGGGTATATGGAGCCAAGAGTCATGTTGCAGTTCTGGGTATTTGTCTTCTACTCAGGTCTTTGCATACACTCCGATGAAAAGCATGTAATATTATTCACGCACACGTCATATCACTAAGTCTGGCCTGTAGCTGTCTTAATAGCTGTCTTTTTCAGTACGGCCTAATCCTTCAAAATCATGAATGAATTTCCGCGAATAAAACCTACGAACATTACCATATCACAATGAATTGAGCGTAATAACGCCCTGCAGTATTAGCAATGAAGTGATCCAAACGTTTCTGAGTATATCACCTCTAAAATGGCTACAGTACAACAACAAACCACTCAGCTTGAGTTTCATCAAGCTATGGCAGACTTCAAAACAATGTTTCCTGACATGGATGATGAGGTGATTGAGGTAAACAAACCAACTTTAAAATTGTACGTAATTGTTAAGAGGTTAAAAAATATTTGGAGCATAATAACATTCAGGAGCATTTATTTGTAACTTTGGTTTGTGATGAACGAATTAATGCAGTAGCACTATATGAAATTGGACTGATTGTAATGTAATGTAATTTATTTGCAGTCCATAGATCCAGTATAGGATACAATCCTATGGATATAGACACAGTCACATTCAATGCATGTAACATGAGAACACAAATATACCCAGTGTTGGGACTCCTGACAATAGACAACAGATACAAGATACAATCAGTAGCACACAAGGTCTACAACATCCAACAACAGTAGCATGAGTATAAGTTTG
>Ga0123355_10017553_pt1 | contig 11314 bp, 6 predicted proteins | sample TergutEmb28metaG_3_FD_89872 | JGI IMG/M metagenome (GOLD analysis project Ga0123355, IMG submission 89872) | Embiratermes neotenicus P1 segment gut microbial communities from Petit-Saut dam, French Guiana - Emb289 P1 | ecosystem: Host-associated > Arthropoda: Insects > Digestive system > Gut ...
ACACGTGCATAGTTTTTCGTCCTTCACTTCTACAATGGAAGAGAGAAGGAATATGATAGAATTTGAAGCGTGTTTGTGGAAACTTTTCTCATAAGAATGCCTTTGCCCGACTTAGAAGCTGGCTGTTTTCTGCCCTATATTTATATCACAGAGAGGCTTCACCGCGCACTGTGCATTATGCTGTTACAGCATTCTCGTTGAATCAATAGTGAAGTCGGGATTGCGGAAAGGCATTTCCTTAGCATGTGGTGTTGGTAATGGACTCCATCATTTTGGTTTTCATAGCAAGTGTTGCAAAGAGTCAAGAAGGAGAGGAATGTCCTACCAACAAGAAAAAGAAGAAACGTCTACTGGATTCGTTACATCTTGCGTCGAACTGCCCTCGAAAACACGTTATTGAAGGAAAGATAGAGGGAAGGATAAAAGTGACGAGAAGACGGGGAAGAAGACATAAGCAGCTACTGGATGATCTTCAGTAAAAGAGAGGATACTGTAAATTGAAAGAGGAAGCGCTAGGTCGCACTATGTGGGGAACGCGCTATGGAAGAGGCTATGGACCTGTCACAAGACAGGCTACAGTTTGAATGAAAGTGAGACGCATGTCCTTTGCATTTCCGTAGCATGTTGTGTTGGTAATGGACTCCATCACTGCGGTTATCACAACATGAGACGCGGCTGCTTTCCTTCCACTTCCGTTTCATATTCTGAAAGTTCTGAAACAAAGGTTGGAGCGTAAAGATTCGGGAGGTGAATAAAAACCCCTTAATTTTGTATTAATATTTTTCTCTATCCTCGCCATAAAGGCATATGAGGGGAATTGAAGTCTAGCTCCACTCATTCTTAATCTCAGCACTAGATTAGGTGAGCGGTTAACTTCACGCCTCGGCCGCCTTACTCCCGCGAAAGAACCCCGGTACCCATTGAATACCAGGCTGGTTGGACCCTGGAGCGGGCCTGGACGGTTTCGAGAAAAGTCTCTTTCCTCTACCGGAATTCGAATCCTGGACCTTCCAGCCCGTAGCTTAGTCGCTATATTGACTACGCTATTTTGAAGTTGCAGGTTTGAACCTCGGGTAACTAAATAAGCTCTTCAGAGTAGCTTAGCCTATCGGCTATATGAGACGTCTTGCCTTTCATTAAATTCGAACATTTATTACCATCTTCGCGTGTTCTTTTGCTTAGCTACGTAAAACATTAGTGGGCCGGGTAGCTCAGTCGGTATAGCGACTGACTACGGGCTGGACGGTCCGGGATCGAATCCCGGTGGGGACGAGATTTTCCGCCCGTCCAGACCGGGCCTAGGGCCCACCCAGCCTCCTGTAAAATGGGTACCGGGACTTTCCCGGGGGTAAAGTGCGGCCGGGGCGTGCTGCTGACCACTCACCCCCTTCTAGTGCCGCGGTCATGGAAGAGTAGAGCTGTACCTCTACCCACCCTCTGGACCACGCCGGGCCTGTAACGGGATCACTTTACCTTTTTTTTACGTAAAACGTTAACTAATTTAATTGGATAGAATCCCATTCATAAACTAACAGTTGCTTATATAATCAAGAAATTTCTTAAATTTTATGGAATCCGAGGTTTTACTATGGTTTTTAATCCGTCGCCAGATCCTGTCTTGAGCTGACCGAATTAAGCCAGTTCAGAAAATCCCATTCTGTCTTATATTCACTCGGATACTTCGCTCACATCTGTGCCTGCGTAACCAGATGTAACAATAAGGACGACGATTGTTGTCGTCTGGAAAGTGACTCCGTTAATATGGTCGAAATTTATCGGCGTCCCTGAGGAATGTATTGCTGCTGTCTTCAGGGTAGCAGAGCAGTCTTCCACCTTGATGACGGAGGAACTACGTTCCTTGGAGACGCAGGTGAATTTGTACCCGAATATTCGTCGTTACTTGCCAGAAGGCATTACTGGAGTCCGAATATCGAATTTCGAGTAAAGAACTTAGTTCGGACGTGAGTCATATTGGTGTCCTGGAATATATGTCACCTGCTGGCAGTTCACCGATTTTCCTGTTCGATTAGATCTTACTCTGGTTTTCATTCATGTCAACACCGCTGTTCCCTACGTGAGTGATGAATATTCATGAAGGATATCGACCGGAGTCGGAGCTTCTGATAGAAGACGAAGTAACTATCGACAGGGAAAGAAATTTATCTGCTTCAAATGTTAAACGGAAAGTTTGGGGTTCAAGTTCCATGTAGTAAGATAATGTTCTGCATGCCAACATTTCCGTTTTGTAGCCTATGCTGACGTGAACTTAGATAAAATGTAAAACAGGTAATTTTTTTTTCCTTTCTACGTCATGAAGGCATAATGTGGGGTGTAGCGGTATAGCTCCACTCATTCCTAACTTCGGCATTAGATAGTGGTGAGCGGTCAACATCACGCTCCAGGGTACGTCCTGAATAGGAGGTTGGATGTGCTCCAGATTCGGTATGGAAGGTCTGGAGAAGAGAAAATTTCTTGCCTTTACCTGGATTCGAACCCCGAACGGCGCAGCCAATGGCCTAATCGCTGTTTAAACTACGCTATCTGGCCGTCGACGTGAGTGTAGTCTATCTCAAAGGCTGGTGGCGGTGAAGTAGGAAGCTTGTCTAGCTTCCAGTGTTAGCTCTTAGGATACCAATATTGATTATGAAAAGATCATATTTATCAGCTTCAGATTAGCTGAGCTAAAGGGAAACGAATTTCAGCACCGCCTGTTGTGCTGTAGATAATACTGAAATTGTGTGCTTACGCTCGAAGGGGGATTGAAGTTTGGAATGTAAGTTACGTGCGGGTTTTATGTTGGAACAGATTTAGGGCTCTGTGCCTGTTGTTTTTGTTGGAATACTGGTTCTCCAACTAAAATACTTAATACTAGGATTAAGCTATATTTTCGCCATGAATTTCTAATTTTGGAGAATGTGCGTTGTTGTTATTGTTACTGCATTAAACAGGAATTTCTTCCAAATACACGTAGATAAATGTTCAATTTCTTTTACACAGAACACACAACGCGTCTCCATTATAAATATCATCCGGTTAATGCTGTTTACGGGGGAAAAATCCCTGTTTAATGTGAGAAATGCGCGGAAGCCATAAATACACTGTGGGCAAAATGAAGACATTTATACTGCTAAATTTAGTGGAACATACAGGAAGCACTGTGCTTTAAAGTGTTAATTAAACGTGATGTATATTAACATTTAATGCTAAGGTATAATACTGCCAAAGCGTAACTACATTAACTGTGGTTGCACTGTTAAGGGAAGTCTGCCTTTTGGTTGATGTCCAGCGAGCCAAAAGACATTCCCGCCTTCTGGAGTGTGACGCCGTGTAGAGTGGTATATGGGTAGAACCCTTCCGGAGGGGCGCACTGTCGTCAGTTTCATTGGACACCGCTTTGAGAACCTGAAATCTTTAGTAGTAGACAACTCTGGTTACCGCCTCATGCTTTACTAATCTTCGTCTTCACCTGCAGGCGCTACCTGCAGAAGCAATCATCTCATGCTTTACTGTTCTTTGCATAAAATTACAGACGCTACCGTCCCATGCTTCACCCTTCTTTGTATTTATCTGCAGAAGTTGGGTTCAACTACTTCAAACTGGCTTTCATCTCCTTAACCCGACAATTATTCGTTATCTTTCTGTGACACCTCATGCTGTCCCCTAAAATGTACTGGCGAATGCCTTAGGCTCCCATATGCTGGTCTCTTCGTGTTTACTTGGTAGCATTTTATATGTCCAAGCTGAGCCAAAAAAACTCAGGCCGTCAAAAGATAGTGGCTTTTGAACCTGTCTCCTAAAGTCCAACACCGTAAGACATGGAGCTATTCAATACGCAGTTTCCTTGATGACATACACTTCGAATAGCCTATTTTAACTGAGCAGTTTGTGTTTGTATACTTCAGTACATACTGCCCCACTAATCAGCTTGTCTCATAGGTATGGACCTACTGGCACCAACCAACCAACCAACCAACAAACAAACAAACAAATAAACCAATCAGCCAATCAACTAACTAACCAACTTCCTAACGAACTAACTAATTAACTCCATGGCGCAGAGCCCTATTGAGAAGCTAACAGGTCCTCGCCTAGTCAAGAAATACTCCGCAATTTATGCAGTCCGATGGTTCATTACCTCATTTACATTAGCCCTCACATGTCCATATACTGGGCCAGATCAGTCCAGTCCAGTCCGGTCCATAACCCCTATCCAATTTCTTGAAGAGTGGTTTCAATAATATTCTCCCATCTACGCCTAGATCTTCCAAGTGGTTTCTTTCCTTCATATCTCTCCACCAAAACCCTATATGCACCTATCCTGTCTCCCATGCATGCCACATACCCCGCATATCCCATTCTTCTTGGTTCGATCACCCGAGTAATGTTTGGTGAAGAATACAGATCATAAAGCTCCTCCCTGTGTAGTCTTCTCCAATCCCCTGTTACCTCGTCCCGTTTAGGCCCAAATACCTTCCTCAGCACCTTATTCTCAATACCCTCATTTTGTGCTCCTCCCTTAATGTGAGGCGCCAAACTTCACACCCTTACGTAACAACCTTCTGGTTTTTCGACTTCATTTCCTAATCTTTCTACATCACTTTTGAAATATACTGTTTTCTTTTAACCTAATGGTTTTCTGTCGTTAAGCTAGCCTGTTGGATGCAACTCACCGAAGTTCTATTCTCCTGTAAGCCGGGACTTCTCTTGCGGTTCCATCAGTTTTGATATGACCTGACATTCAGTCAAAGCCTCCTCTCAAAATCAGACATATTTCAAAGTTTTTCCTGAGATTGGAAACCACCATGCCGTATAATGGCGCTCTTTCCTGAAGCAAAATGATGGCGATGTATATGTCAGATATCACCATGAATGCGGATTTAGGAAGGATGTTGGAGTAAGCCGAAAGGCCTGTTCCAGCTTGTATCGGAAACATTGGAACGGTTACGTAAATCTAATTCACGATTCGTATTGAGAAACAAAACCAACAAGTGCATATACAGATATGTAAATTTATTTTATTATAAACAGCGTAGCCTCCTATATGTTTCGACCATCTATGATGGTCATCTTCAGGGAGGTGTTCTCTGAAGGGTATATTACATAGAACGTCGAAATAATTTAATTTACAACTATAAAATGTCAAGTTTTAAATAAAATGTTTACACAGTATGTTAGAATGTAAAATACTGATAAAATTATTTGTGTTGAATTGCGTGATCATGTGCTGTGTGCGTGGTGACGCCATCCGAGCGGAGTTGTGTTTTGTGTCTGCTGGTCTCGCTGTACTCAAATTTAGCGTTTTATGTTTGTACATTGTTTTGAAGTTCTACGTAATATATCTTTCAAAGAATACCTCTTCGAAGATGGCCAAAATAGGTGGCCGAAACATGTAGGAGGGTACGTTGTTCAAAATATTTAAATGTTCATATCTGTATATGCACTTGTTGGCCGTATTGCTCATAACGAGTTATCAGTGCATGATCACGAATCGTTCGAAATTAGTGCACGATGTTCAGTGACCCCCTCAGCTACCCGAAACGATTATTTCTAGAGTACAGTTCAGAAAGTTACCAAGAGCTAACCACGCCAAAAGTCAGAATCCGTTGTGATTTTTGGGAAGACAATTTAATTCCTGACCGAATATTCTCACTCTCAATGAACACCCTCCTTACCGTTACATATGCCCGCTTCTTAATTAGACACTCCACGCAAATCGGACTGCGTCTTCGTGAAATGAATTTGAACCCAATTTGCAGCTTTCTAGAATTCGAATGCTGTTCCTTTTGCAGTTAATTCTAGTCAGTCGTTAAAGGCATGAAATACTGTATGGATTTAGACGCTACTCCAGCGTTGCAAACGCTGGATATGTTCTGGATGTTACAAATTCTGTTTAAAATAAAAGTGATTCACACCGTCTTTTGTGGTAGGCTGATGGTGTGTTTATTTATGTGCTGTTGAGTTCGTTCTGCAGTCTGTGCAACCGCGCTGCTCCAATGAGCTAATGTCTTTCCATACTTCGGAAATTTTTCTGTTTGTGTGCTTGTTTTCTTGTTTGTTTGAGGGGAGCTACTTCAGCGTAGTCATTGTAGTGACTGACCTACAGACTGGGCGATCCGTGGTTCGAACCCTAGCAAGACAGAGATTTTTCTCTTTTCTTAACGTCCAGACCATCTCTGGGGCCCGACCAGCCTGCTATTGAATCGATACCGGAATTCTTTCCCGGGGGTACAGTGGCCGGGGAGTGAAGTTGACCTGTGTCTTCTAGTGCCGATTTCAAGAATTAGTGGAGCTATACCGCTTATACCTCTATATGCCTTAATGACGAGGGCACAGCAAATATACTACGTATTAGGCAGGTCCGAGTGTTCAGGTAATACAGTTGTCTACAAGACAGTCAGTCTAGCGGTTGGAGCATTTACGTACCTGCAACCCAGACCTGGCACTCTGGCGCTAGGCCTTCAAAATAGCAGGCAATTGGAAGATGTGGTTGTTCATTGTGAGGTGTTTCATTGACACTGGGGGGGGGGGTTGAACTCCGACTTTTACTACAAGGGTGCGGATGTCTTATCGCAAAGTGTGACAAGTGCTTAATCCTTATAAGTATGGCTTTTTTTAAAGGATATTTTACACTTTTTCATTAATTGCCATGCGATATTATAACGGTACTGTTAGTTCTCGCAAAAAATGTGCTAACGTTTTGGGCTTTTTCGCGCCCACGCGTGTACGTGTAAAGTGCTAGAGTAAGTTCCATTAATATTTGATGTAGACGCACACTTGTTCCCTTCTGGGATTTATGGATTCAGTAATAAGTTTACTTATTGATTTAACGATAATTTATCGAGTAACACGTGACGCCTTCGACAGCTAAGCCTTCCGAAGGTGTAACTTGCGACTGTTGGTCACGTGAATACGTTGAACTGCATCTTCTAGGGAGGTGGCGGTAAACTTATTTGTGTCTGTGGAAACATTTTTACTGGAACCGAATTTTCGTATCAATCCTGCAGAGTATAAGTGCAACAACGGACTACATATTTTTGAAACACAAATTTTTATTTGAAAATAAAACACGCATATTGAGGGCAAAAGAGATTGTTACTGTTTGCGATTTGCACTAAAAAAAAAAAACCAGCGCCGATTTCACGCAAAGGTGGGTAGCGAAATGAAACGTTTAATAATAATGATCTAAAATTAATCTAGTAATTTAATTACAAATGAAATGTGTTTGCGGAACAACGACTACCGCGGCTATATGGAACACAGTTCTAATAGCACTGTGCTGGAGCAGCGGTTCTCAGTGTTTTGTCTGCCGCGACACGCTTTAACAACAATAGAACATATTCAGGTACAGCAGGACACAGTCGCTTTAGGTGCACATTTCTGTGAACACATTGTGGAGGTTGTGGTTTTTCTGAAAACTTAGCAATTTCCGAGTTTTCAGGTTTTCGCAGTCATGTAACGTAGGATCCCCTTCTTCTAGGGCATGACTTGACTCACTGTGCAGTCTGTTCGAGACAGGTCGAGGCAACGTTCTGGTCTTATCTGCAAGGGTCCAAGTGTGCAAGGAGGGTTCTTGAAGATGTGACTACTGCGTTGTCTCGAAATGTGGGTAATGAATTGCCCAGTAGGCGGCGTCGTGTCCTCACCACGAAATTCCTTCAGCAGCTGAATCGAAACTAAGAGTTTTGTTTTATTACAAGTCGGTAAGGTAGGTGGACAGGTGAGCTGTCACTCATTGTCTCAGCCAGGGATATAAACGGTCTGTCAATCAATTTCCGATGTGGTATTCGAACTTGACAGAGCATAGCGGAACTGATACTGTAATATTTGGGTTACAGTGCGGAGGTTCGAGCCGGCGATCCCCCGGAGGAAGAAGCACCCCGAATTGGCCTACAAGACGCATGAGTTTCTTACGATGTCGGAAGCAGGCGGATCGGACGACTCTCTGGATTCTGCAGTTACGTTTGATCGTGCCAGGGTGAGTAACTTGCTGCATGACCTGTTACGAGGACTTTCTGAACGAGCTCCCCGAAACGAAAGGTGAATCACTTCTAACACTTCCTGACACAAGTAACAAAAAGCTTACGGTTTTATAGGATGTGATGCTGTGTAGTTTGTTAGGTGGTAGCCGACGTTTCGAAGAGACCTGCTGAGACCATTGTCATGATATAACACATAGCAGGAGATAGTTGTTTCTCCGAAACGTTCTTACCCATCTAGTAAACTACACGGCGTCACAGCCCAAGATACTATAACGTTAATCCTCACCACCTTGAGGCCCCAAAGCGCCAGACTCTTCTCATGTGTAGGATGATTTCCTGCACATGAAAAGTGTAGAAGGAAGCTGGGTTACTGTGATGTCACACAGATCTCGATGCTATGAAGGAATGTAGTGCCTTCATCTTCAAGGTTCGAAAGAACCTAGTGACTTTATCTTGAGGGGTTGAGGATTTATAGGACTCCTAGTCCTCTGAAGGTGGCGGCACTTCGAGACGTCGGCAAACATTAAAGCTGCTACACGTTACGTTCCAGAATATCGCAGTCTGTGAAGTCAGTGATGTGGAAATTTCAAGCCTTGCACAGGATACAGAAATATCAGACCTACTGTATCTATATTTTATTTCACCATATTTTCTTGTCGCTCCTTTTTCGTCTTATTTCGCATTCATCTTCAAAAACAGCACCAGTATGTGTGTGTGTGTGAGTGTGTGTGAGTGAGTGTGAGTGTGAGTGTGAGTGTGTGAGAGCGTGAGAGTGTGTGAGTGTGTGAGTGTGAGAGTGTAAGAGTGTGTGAGTGCGTGAGTGTGAGAGTGTGAGTGTGTGTGAGTGTGTGTGAGTGTGTGTGCTTGTGTGCGCGTGTGCGTGCGTGTGCGTGCGTGTGTGTGTGCGTGTGCGTGTGCGTGTGTGTGTGTCACAGAGAGACGTGAGCATTCGTACGGTGTCCAATATAGACGAGTAGGCCTTTATGGTATAACGTTAAAAAGGGTAAAACCATCCCTATGCTAGCCTGGACATGCCTTGAGGTTTCCAGGAGGTTAAGGCTTGCAGATTTCATGACAATCGGGATGAAGCTGGTAACGTTGCGGCCCTACGCACCGGCCACCTTTATCCTCCCCCTTTACTTATTTCTGATAGAGGCTGAGTCGACCCCAGGGTCATAGTGCGGCAGGAAGTATTATGTCAATGAAAAATTCCAGTGATACTATAGAGAATCGAGCCCGCGACCTTACGGCTTGTAGCGCAGCGCCTCAACCAAACGCTCCACCGCGTGCTACTGTAGTTTAGCGTTAAGAGAAATAAATGTAATGTTATGATCTGCAGGACTGTCACTAGGACCCTAACATGCGGGATTATGGCTGCTAATTGTTGTCAGATTATGAAGATGATCAAGGGAGTGAGGATAAGTGGGTGCGACATGTGACACTGAAGGCAATGATGAGAAATGCATACAGAATTTTGATGGAAACGTCTAAAAAAACTTCGCTTAACTAGTACTAAGAAAGGTGCTGGTAAAGTTGCCCCTGCCCACACCATGAAGGCGTGCAGGGGATGAGAAGTATAGATCCACTCATTCTTAACGCCGGCACTAGATGGAGTTGAGTGGTCAACATCACGCCCCGGCCGCTTTAACCTCGGGAAAGAACCCCAGTACCCGTTAAATGGAAGACTGAATGGATCCCAGGGCCGGTATGGACTTTTGGAGAAGAAATAAATTTACTCCGTCTGCCAGAATTCGAACCCCGGGAGGTCGAAATCGTAGCGTAGTATCTATACTGATTGCGCTGTGATGGTCGATGTCCATTAGACATCCTAATGTGTCTGAGGAACTTGTCCAACAGTTTACAGTGTGCAGTCCCAGAAGACGGTAATATTGATCGGATGATATTCGGGAATTGGACGGAAGACGCTGTGTAAGTCCAGCGCAGACACTAACATGTGTTAAGTGCTTGTGTGACGTCATGTATTACGTCGCAATTGGGCTCATCCGCTCGGCTCAAGTGTGGGGTTTGCACTTGTTACGTGTCGCGCAGCTCTTGTATAGTAACGAAGCGCAGTCGAGAGGGACCTAGGGGCCGACCTTTGAACTTTGCGGCAGTATAAGCTTATCCTTACCGTCATCGTGCGACATGTAGAACAGCTTGAGCAGGAGATGCGCAAACTGCGGGAGTAGGGATTCCACTAACAAAAACCCCACAACTGGGACAGTTAATAACACTAAGGTGGCGATGGAGTTGGGAGAAGACCAAACGTCCTTCAATAAAAAATCAGAGTAATTTATTATTATAAGTGCATTGACATAAGTGAGATAAACATTTATGACATACAGATACAAAAAAAGAATTAATGCTGATGCTGCTGCTGATGATGATTGTAATAATATTCAAACCCAGACACTCAGTTTCCTTACTAATTTCTCTTTACATGTCTGTTCCTGACTCTTCGCAGTCTCAGTTCACACTCTATAATCACTAATTCACACATCTTTCCTTTCCACCCTAATATTCCTTCCTGTTAGTGGCTGGCAGATGTCTGCCCTACTCAGAGATGTTTATTGCCACTGCCGGAAAGTCAAAATGTTCGTACGAATTATCAGTAATGTCATATTATTAATAGGAAGAGCCCGGAACATTCGGTGCCCCGAACCAAATTTTTCGGGACACTGGGACAAGGCTCTTTACATTCCAAGAACCGGGAATGACCCGGACAAACCATGTCTAATCGGATACCTATTTATGAGCTTTGAGGTTTGAGGTTCTGAAAGTGGTGGATATCAAGGGTGCACTCTTGTAGGATGTGACGCCGTGTAGGTAATAACTCTTCTGGCCTCAAGATGCAGGTAACAGGTTTACTCCAAACGCCATTTGCCAAATAACACGGCGTCACTTCCCATAAGACGGTAATTTGATTTAGCCGTGTCCATCCATCCATGTATGGCGCTACAGCCCATTCTGGGCCCTGGCCTCCCTCACAAGGCGCCTCCATTCTTCTCTGCCCCAAGCTCATCTCCTCCACCCTCGTGTTCCTAGGATCCGTCTGGACGACATCCTTCCATTATCCATCGCACCCCACGCATCTTTTTGTTACGGGACAGGGTTGTCGGTGTCACGCCCAAACCCCAACCTGGAGGACCAGGGTGTACCTTTTTGTCTGGGTCATGACCTTTGACCTGTCTGGCATGGTAGACCCTGCCAGTAGCTACCCTACCACCTTGTCGGGGGGGGGGGGGGGGGGGGGGGGTAAAAATTGGGCGGAAATTTGCTTTTGAGGGGGGTGTGGGACGAATTTTATAAAAAAAAATTTATATGAAAAAGGGAAT
>Ga0123355_10017554_pt1 | contig 11313 bp, 7 predicted proteins | sample TergutEmb28metaG_3_FD_89872 | JGI IMG/M metagenome (GOLD analysis project Ga0123355, IMG submission 89872) | Embiratermes neotenicus P1 segment gut microbial communities from Petit-Saut dam, French Guiana - Emb289 P1 | ecosystem: Host-associated > Arthropoda: Insects > Digestive system > Gut ...
AGGAACATAACACTCCCTGAGGATGGTCCAGAAGGGCCGAAACATGTAGGAGTAACGACGAATTTTAAACAAAGTGATATGTTTTAAAGTGTTAATTGTAAATAAATATTTTAAAAACATATAACAGTGCAATTAGTTGGTCAATATCCAATCATTAAGTTATTCAGTATAGCGACTTACTCGTGGCTACGGACTGGGCGACCAGGCAACTGGGGGTTCGATTTCCGAAAATTACAGAGGGGTTTCCTCCTCCTCACAGCATCCAGACAGACTGAAGAACATGCATTCTATCCACCGCACACCAAAAGCTTCTCCATCAGTATAGGGGCCAGGGCATGAAGTTGAACATCCGTTACCATTCACTGCAGAGGCTAAGCATGCATGGAGCTGTGCCTCCGATTCCCTTAATCTTACATGGCGTGGTTTGTGCTGAATTAAGAACAAGAAATATCTTAGTTTTTAGTTGAAGTATTTAACTTCATTGTTGTAAACAGGCATTATTTTATTCGCCATAATATTTGCAGTCTCTGTGAATGCACGGTTTTTCTTCCGAAGTACTGAAAAGATTTCAGTGACTTAGGTGTGGCAGTACTAAACCGGGAATGTGTCGCTTTGTGCCGTTGATGCACGGTTAACGTGAGGCGCGACACATGACTAAATACTAACGATCCAGAGAAGTCACGACTGTATACAATATGCTCACGCTGTGATGGTCAGCAGGTCAGACGTTTCGACAGATCAGTCTTATTATCAACTTTACAGAGGCAACAAGTCAAAAACACACAATCAGGCAGGCAGAGCAATATATCAAATTGCAGCTGTGGGTATCAATTTACGTCGTCTTACTATGTATATAGAACAATCCAACGGCGATGTTAACCACATAAAGCTCGGTGGTTAGTTTAGGTACCACCGAATTTAACATTAAAAATTATACATTCTGCATACACAGTTTCTGTGATCTTATCTACCTGCATATATGTGAACAGAGAGGGGTTATTTTTCTATGCGGCATCAACTGATTGCTTTTTGTAAGCGGGCCGATGGTGTTAACTGCATGGTACGGATTGATTCTTTAAATATACTTCAGGGTAGTTTTCGTCTTGTTATGGAAAGTCCAAACTTAGGTAATCTGGTATGCAGTGCGGAAAACTTAGAGGCTAACTATCCAACTACATAACTAACTAACGTACTAACTAGCTGACTAAGTGAGTGACTAGGTAACAATTAAACTGATGAACTCATGCTGTAGTCTTTGATATTACGACGCCGTGCAGACTTTTCGAAGAAACTTTCTTTTTTGTTTTCAGAATACATACTCTTACATTGTTTGTCCAGTCTTGTGCCAGTCCACACCCAGGACAATGAATCCGAGTGAATGGATGCGATTGTTGTAGGTTACACTGAAGAGTGATCTTTAGTGGCACAGCATGAATAAGAGACGTTTCATCGCCATTGCTCTGCAACTTTGCTTTGGAATACGCTATTAGGAGGGTTCAGGCAAACGGAAGGCTTGGAATTAAATGGTACACATCAGCATCTGTTTTACGCTGATGATAGTAATATATTGGTAATAATATTAAAATTGATCTTAAAGAAGTGGGATGAGGGTATGGCATGAATTAATCTGGGTGAGGATAGGGACAGAAAGCGGGCTCTTATGAATGCGGTAATCAACCTTCGTGTTCCATAAAATGCGGGAATTTCTTTACTAGCTGAACACCTGTTAGCTTCCCAAGAAGGACTCTGTTCCAGGGAATTTAGCATTCAGGACCAGAACAATACAGATAAAAAGCCGATGGATTAATTTTTATCATCAAGATTTTTTTTTCGGAAAAACGTTGAATTTTTGCTTTGTTCTAATGTATTAATTTATCATGCGGCAGCATAGAAACACTAAGAAGGACACAGACACTGTGTGAGCAGAGTGGTCTAGAAATGAAGGCGTAGGAAATCAGGTGGCCCATTCTGTCAGTCGCCTGATTAGGAGACAAATATTTTTATTAGATGGGTAGCTAATAAGTTCAAATTCTAAAACATGACAAAAATTCAGATATATTGTTACGATAGTGACAAACTAAGGTGGCATTCGTGCAAAAATGAAAAGCAGGTTAATTTTAGGGTACATTTGCTAACATTCGATTTAGGCTCATAAATACGTAGGTTATTAGGAAAGTAAGTACCGTCTGCGCATATCTCTCGCGCATCCTCGAGACTGACACTTTGCGCATGTGCAGTGACTTCCTCTATCAATTGAGAAGCCACAGACGCCATTTCGTGAAATTTGTATTATGTTTATGTTTGTTCCTTGCGTTAAACATGTTTAAGACAACTGAAGGAACCGCCGACTGTGAAATACGGTCTGTAATTCGTTTTTTGAAAATTAGGAATGTGCTACGAAGTGAGATTCATTACCAGATCTGTCAGGTGTATGGTGACAATGCGATGAGTGATGGCATGGATAGGAAATGGGTTCGGATGTTCAATGAAGGACGAGAGAACATGCACGATTGGGCGCGAAGTGGGCGTCCGTCTTTGGTGAATGATGATTTGGTGATGACAACTTTTAAAAAAAAAACTATGCTCCCGTGTTTACTGTCACGAAAAATGGTGGTTGCGTGTTAAATTTTCGTGTCGTCTCCCACTTTTCAGTGATTCCGCACTTAGTAGCATGTACGGAATTCTGTTCTTTCTCTTTCCAAAGACGATATCTGCTAAATCTTGTTTATTTATTTATTAATTTATTCAAGGTTTATTTCATGACGCTCTAATTGTCTCAGATTAGGCTATATAACCCGGAGCAACGAACAAGGAAGCGTTTGAAAGGAAGAAATTGTGATCCAGTGTCATACATTATCTCAGTTATGTATCTGGAGGACTTATAAAAACACTATCCATAGCTGAGGATTTGTATAACCTTGTTCCAAGCGGTAAGACAGAGGAAAAAACAGTTCGACAGTAAAAATAACGGAATGGTAAATCCTGGCGTGAAATACTATTACAGTATTTACTGGAAGGTACTGAGGAAAACCGTATAGCGTCATTAAGAATAAGGACAAGAATGTAGGAGTTTTAAAGTCGAATTTAGTTGCCTAGAATTGCAGGAATCAACAAGAAACGACAAGAAGATTCTGGCAGTGTGAGTACATACAAACTTAAAATTCGTATCGAGTACTGCCTGTTGAGTCGGCTTGGTGTTGCACTGATAGGTAGAGAGGGGCACTCCTTGCTCTCTTGCACTTGGCTGTACATGTCGGCCGCTTATGAGCACGTCCAAGGCAGAGGCCAACTCTGCTGTTATGCAGGGCACGTGATGCAAGTGACGTGGGATGAGACGCGGTCTGAGCACAGTGACTTCGGGCTTCCTGAAAAGAGATGTCGTCATAAGTTCATTTGCAATGCGCGCGGCCGAGATTGTGCCCAAAGGCCTGCTGCATGTCATTCTACAAATCCAAGGGCTGGGAACTTCACTTTGCCGTGCTACTGTACGCGAGACACGCATGCCAGCCGAGGAACGAGCTCGTACGTGGACACTTCACAAAGAGATAGAATGAGCAAGGGTAAGGAAGGAAGTATACATGTAGGAATGAAGGACAGGACGAAAAGGAATGGAAAAAGCGACTAACTATGATATGGACATTCCGTAGTTCGAAACGCGGCAGGAGTAAGAGAGTTTCTCTTCTTCAAAATCCGACCTTACCGGTTCTGGGGCCCACCAAGCCTCTTATTCAATGGGTACCGGGTTCTTCTCCGCGAGAGGCCCTAGCGTCCACCTCCATCCAGTATCGAAGGGAAGAATGACTGGCGCTACAGTTCCACTCCTCCTATACACTGAAAACTTTCATATGACAGCCGTATTGTTACTCTATATTTTTCAAAATATTACAATAGTATAAGTTTTATATTTTTTAACGTTGTATCACGATACACGATTTAGAGACCCTAAAGTATTGTCATTTCCACTTCAAGATTTCGCGTGTCCTCTATGTTGTTTTCACAGATTGTTAAAAATGAGTTATTCACAAAGTTGCGAAAAGCGATTATTAGCTTCGCCATGACTGTCTGCCTGCCTGTCTCTGGCTGTCCGTCCGTCCGTCCGTCAGCATGGAACAACTCTGTTCCCACTGGACGGTTTTTCATTTAATTCTGTATTCGAATACAAGTATATTTCAAGAATCTGAGGAGAAAATTTTCATTAAAATATGACAAGAATAACGGGCACTTTACGTGCAGAACAATGTACATTTGTTACAATATCTTGCTGAATTGTTCTTAGAATGACAAATGTTTCAGACAAAAGTTTTAGAGAAAATACGTACAGACATGTTACGTGTACGTCCAATAATTTTTTTTTCTCCCGAAAATCGTGCCCTTTATAGATAGTGTGGAAAAATATTGTAGAGCCGAACATGCCACAAATTACAATATGGCGCATGCGCATTGAATGCTGGATACCTAATACTACAAACACATACTCAGAATATGTAACAGATACTGCTTTTCCACTGCAACAATGGTTGCACAAACACGCCTCAGTGTTACGTTATACGTACATTGCCTGTCTTGTTATATGAAACCTTTGTAGGAAAACTGTACAATCTATAAAGTGGCATGGAATTTTGACCTATGATTCGCGTCACAAATATAGTTTATGTGATATGAAAAGTTACTCTGAGGTATTCTTAAAGCCTGTATTATTTACTTCATCCGCTTCTACTTTCCCTCCTCCGTCTTGTCATTATTATCGTCATCATCATAAAGTACATTAGGCATTAGTACAAAACATCCTGTTAGTATCCTGTTAGCTGAAGAATAAAAAACCAACTAGATGCCACTTATTATTTTATTGTACTTCTTATAGGCTCAACATGTTTCGGGCACTACTATGCCCATCATCAGGAGCTCGCGACTATGATATTGATTACCACATTGGTAATCAACAAAGAACAAAGAACAAAACGACCAATGTGGTAATCAACATCATAGTCGCGAGCTCCTGATGATGGGCATAGTAGTGCCCGAAACATGTTGAGCCTATAAGAAGTACAATAAAATGAAAGGTGTCATCTATTTGGTTTTTTATTCTTCAGTTAGAACAATGAAGCATGGTCCAATAAACATCAAATCCTGTTAGGTCCTTTTACATCGAGCTAGGCTGTCACCGATATTAGCGATTGGTTCAATTAATTTTACGTGATGAAGGAACCAAAGCTCGTATTCGAAACTTCGTGTTTATCAGGCACACCCCACACAATGTACGATGTACAACACGATGCTGTTACAATAATGCCATTAGGCATAATCTGAAATAGTAATGTTCACATTCTTCACACAGGACTGCTAGTTCATTCGTTGGATTCTACTACCTTAAGGTTGGGTGTTTTTGGGGACAGAATCTGAGACACTTGCATTAAAAAAACAAAGGACAGACCACCATCGATATACTGTCACCTTCGTCACTCATATTCGTGTGCAACAATTCTGTAAATTCCTTCCAGAGCTCTTCTTTCATGTCCGTGAAATTTTCTTTCGGACTACATGGTTGAGACGTCATGATTCTTCGTCTTTGACGTTATCTTAAATTTTATCTTACTTTATTCCTATTTATAGAATTCTCTTCATCTAAATATTTGTACTTTCCAAGACGCGTCCTGTTTCTCCTGTACATGATCTTCGTTAGTAGCTTCTTTTTTAGTTATTCTTCTCAAAAATAATTTTCTACCTCACCTAAATATTTGTGCGTTCTAAGGCACCTACACACTTGGACTGCAGATTTAACCTTCATCTAAATGTCCGTGCATATCAGCTTCCTTTTTTCGTAGCAGAGGCTGTGCAGTGCTGCCATCATCCCTTTTATGAGAGCTGCGGAATTTACAAGGGACCTACAAGGACACTACACGGGGCAGCACTGCGTGGGACAGATCCCTGCCTTTGTTTGCGATACCTTAAAGAGAGTTAGTCACAAGCAAACTACAAAAGTGGATTACAACAGGTTTCGCACGTGTAAACCCTACTTCTGGTACAATAGCATGCAACGTTAGGAGATGAATCTTAGGTGTTAGACGGCTGCAGTGCGTTTGAAGGAGAGGCACAATTGAAGGATTTAAGATAGGAACGCCATGTTACAGGACACTTTTGTGATGTGACACAGCTTTAATTTCAGCAAGAAACTGTGTAGTCTTAAGCTGTATAAACAAATATACTCACATGAAAGGAAGCAACAGAACATGGAAAGGAATTATATCGTGTCGAAGTTCTTTGTGCTCTTGTATTGCGGGGCCTGTTCATAAATTCGAGAAAAATGTTACATTTATGAATGAATATACTTCCTGAAATAGGCCTATCAATAGTGAAAGGAGCTGATATTTCTTGAGAATCGATAATTTCATATGGGTCAAAAAAAATCCCGCATATATATTAGGGTCCCCGATTATGATAATGGAAATTGGGACTCAGGCCTCACTTTTGAGGTTTCTAGATCATTCACTATTAGACCCCTCTGAACGAGTGATCAGCTCGTCGCAGAGACCGCTACCTGCACAACACACAACAAACACAAAGGACGGACATCCATTCCCTCAGCGAGATTCGAACCCGCGATCCCAGCAATAAAGGGGCCGCAGACTTACATTTTCGCCAATAGAATACCCTTAGAGTGTAGAATTTAGACGTTACTGAAGTGCTGACTCGTCAAATAGAAATCCCACTTGTTAATAAGAGTCTTTAAATTATGAGAATGGCTGCTGGGAAAGAAGGAAGACAGTATGAGAAGGTGTATCACGCTTACCGTCTATGACGCATTTCAGATAATGGGTTTTCAGCGAAGCTAACACGTGCTCTTAAAATTAATGATTACAACCTGATAAATTTATCTGTAATTTGCTCCACTACAGTCAGACAGACATTCATTGCATAATATCTCATACAATGTCAAATAATCACATCTGTAGTTATTGAAATACGATAAACTGTTCCATACACAATGTTTGTGTGTTTGTGATGTTAATTTCAGGTGCCTTGCTTTAATCATTCGTCATAGTTACTTCCATTACACAGAACAGTTTCTTTGGCACGGCAGACTTCTTTCTCGACATTGTAAATATACATATACGAGACAACAGTTACAAAATTTTCGAAGATCTCTTACCGTGCCGTGTCTCATGGATCTACATAAGGTGCAGCAGCAGTACCTTAACCTCCATATTTTCTTCTGCCGCCCTGTTGCAATGCTGATGACGCTCAGTGGAAAAATGTTTCTGGTGACATGTGGGCCAGGATAGCTCAGTCGGTATAGCGACTGGCTACGGACTGGACGGTCCGGGGATCGAAACCCGGTGGTGGGCGAGATATTCCGCACCCGTTCCTACCGGCCCTGGGGCCCACTCAGCCTCCTATACAATGGGTACCGGGTCTTTGCTGGGGGTAAAGCGGCCGGGGCTTGGCGTTGACCACCCACCTCTATCTAGCGCCGAGGCTAAAGAAAGAGTACAGTTATATGTGTGCTCCCCCTCTGGAACTTCGTGGCCTGTTCTAAGGTGAGCTTTACCTTTATATCTTTTTTTCTGGTGACCTGTGGATAATACAGTTCCCTTCAGAACCCTTCATGAGAGTTAAATGTTTCACGTCGCAACATAAATAGACACAAAGATGTGACGACTGTAGAGTAGTTCTAAAACTAAACGCGATCCTTCCAACAGAAGTTGCCGGCTAATCCGTAGTCCGTCGCTTTCCGGACGAGAGATACTCTCATTCCTCTTCTAGAGATATGAATCAGGCTGGCTGCCCTGGACGTCTAGTAATCTTTACGAGGGGGTCCATCGTGTTCTGCCCGGTCCTGGATGCGCCGGTTTTTCCACCATCTCAGCAGAATCAAGACTAAGTGAAATATTTCTTACAGAACATTTATATTCTTCACTGGGTTTGATGCTGATTGGGACCAGAGTATTAAATGCCTCTTTGGAGGCAATCTAAATAAGAGCTCCAGGGTATGTATATATATATATATATATATATATATATGTATATTTTACTTTCAAATTTAAATTCATTGGATTAGCATTGCACTGCCATTTATTCCATTTGACGTTTAGAGGAAATTCTTTTTCCTGTTCAGGATTGTGGTCTACCATGCATGCAGCGAGGGAGCAGCCATGTATCTCAATCGGAAAATCTTCATGCAGCACTGTGCCTAATCTGATCTAGTTTTCCGTAACCCCTACAGCGAATGTTGCGATAAAAGTTTAGAACTCAAAGTAGAGCCAATCATGTAGTCCTATCCAGCTTCCAGTGTAAGTGGTATGTGGGTTGTTTCCTAGCGAATGTTAGGGCTGCAGAATATAACTCACCTGTCAACTACATCTATTTCCAGGTTCCAGAATGCATAGATTATCTCCTTCCCACATATACGCCTTCATGATGTGATCTTTAGCATGTAGCAATTCTATTGTAACAAACCATGGCTACAGATTTTCTGAAATAATTGAATCTATTTTTATATTATTACTTTAATGACGTTAGTTTGAGATCTTGTACAAGATCGAATAAAATTAGTACATGATCATTTATTTTATTACTGGTGGCCTGTTTAGAGACTTTACCATAACTCAGAATATAGAAAGTGATGACGGCTTAATTTAGAGCATGATCCCGGTGTTTTCTTCCCTCCTAGAGCAGAGGTTGAAAATGGGCAGAACTATACCTTGGCTTCTGATCTGTGCCTGTTTAGGGGCGACCTTTATCTTGACACTCGTCCTTAACCTGAAGAGACTTAAGAAAATTACCAAAACCTGAAGATAGTCCAGATTTGAGCTTAAGTTCTCCGGAATAGGGAAAGGCGTACCGCACATTCGACAGAGTCGTTTGGCTCACCATATTATGATTTGCTGGCCGTCAGATGACTATACCCTATTCAAATTTAGGTTTATTTCAACATTCATCACGAAAGACTAACATAGGCCAAGCCGCGGTCCATTTTACTTAGGGTGACGTGTTACCCCGCCTTAATATAGAACAGACTAAAAGTACGGTTTCTTATTGTGCGTTCTTTTCAATAATATAAGGGTAGAGGTGTAGCTCGAATTATTTTCTACGTCTGTACTAAATTGAGGTGAGAAGTTAACGTCAGGCTCTGGCCGCTTTAGTCCTGGCGAAAGAGACCTCGACACCCATTGAATATGCAGCTGGGTCCGTCAAATAGTCGGTCTGGACTTTTTGCAAAATAGAAGAATTAGTTGCGCCTATCAGGAAATGAAAAACTCCTTATCCCATCAGATACCCAAGACCCCTAATTCATATTTTTGGACGTCGCACGTGTTCATTCATGCACCTTGAATTTTGATCTGTGGACTTCAATTAATGGACCACCAACTACATTTTTAAACAGAAACTGTCAATAAAAAAATCCTAATAATTTTAATAATTTTATTAATTACTAATAAATGAAGTTAGTAGGTAAGGTTATTTATGGTCTACTTAATTTCATAACAAAGCCCGATGTTTAAACAGATCTCTCAGAGAACGTAGTATCAAACTGAAACATTTCTATACAAATGATCGCACGCGCATGCACACAAACTTATTTACGCCTATACGCACATAAAATAGCCGATAGCTACCGTCCCACCGTCCCTAGATTATTTATAAGATAAACAAACCACCTTATATTTTCTGCTTTAATAAAATGCCCTACGGTAAAGAGTAGTAACTTCATATTCTTAAATGCCAATGCCAAAAATTTTGTCATTTACTTTTCTAAGTTATCTCCATTACTATGTACCAATGAGATTTAGCTTAATAAAGAATTTCTCGACGAAAAGAATGACATTTTCAAAGAAATGTGATATAAGATGCTCCTGGTTGGAACTGAAACTGGATTTTAGTGGTGTTTATACATTTCTAGACTTCACCGCGACTTAGTTTTTTTCCCGGAACAAAATTAGGTCAAAACTTTCATCCTGCTGTCACGATTTGTCCTGGCGTTCCAGCCTGACGCAATATTAGAACAATTCAAATACTGAAGGCAGCTTACCGTCTGTGTACCATTATTGTCTGCCAGCTCCATTAGTCAAGTCACGATGGATGATGAAGCTAGCCGCTCGCTTGCTAGACACAATAGCAAAAGACGAACCGGATATTCGACACGCCAGTATCATTCTTCTTTCACTTCGATGAAAGACATGTTGATCCTTTTTCGTGCAAAATATCATTTGTAACGAAGGACACACAATGTGTCCTTTTTAATCAGAAACCTTCCTCCCGTGCACCAAAAGAGAAGGAGGAAAGGGAGGAATTCCTTTGCCTTGCGGATACAAAGAAGCCACAAAAAAAAGGTCCTCATGTCAGCCTACTTCTATGTGGCTTATGTTATATAAGGATCATTTGTCTCTGAAGAAGAGGCGTACTGGAAGTTTGGAAGAAAGGCAGGAAGAGCTGAGGGAAACTGGCCACACCCGTGGTGTGAGTAGGAGCTGGTAGAAATGCTCCTCACCTGGTGGTGTTTCGTTGTTTAGTCATGCTTTCAGAGTACTTAATAATGTTAGGATCATCTCTGTGATGTAATATAGTGGATCCAACTATTACCCGTCTGTTCTCCGAGATATCTCTTGTGGACTTCAAAGAAAATGATCATTAATATATTTAACTTGAAACTGTTGTGGCGCAAATACTTTCATATGTTTTCTTCTTTGCTATTACGTCTAAAAAAGGATATTTTTTCCATTATACTTAGACCTACCCTCTACAAGTTCTTCTGTTTACAATTGTAACCTTTTTATGCCCCAGAATTGAATGTACTAAGATAAAATATGTGTTCATTTTCAGAGTTAGAAAATGATCATTAATACATTTAACTTGAAGCTGTTGTGGTGCAAATAATTTCATATGTTTTCTTCTTTGCTAGTACGTCTAAAACGGATTTTTTTTGCCATTATACGTAGACCTACCCTCTGCAAATTCTTCTCTTTACAATTGTAACCTTTTTATGCCCCATAATTGAATGTACTAAGATAAAATATGTGTTCATTTTCAGAGTTATGTTCATATTTTCATGTCTATTGTTACGTAGGTTCTCGTAACTATACAGGGTGTCCCAGGAGGAAAGGTCAATATTCTGGGAGGTCACAGTATCTGTCATTCTAAACAAAAATGTTTATATGAATATGTGTCCTATTCCGAACGGTTTCCGAGATAGAGCTATTTGACCCGAGACGAATTGCCCGTTAACATACTGGATGTTATCGCCTGCATAAAGGAAAGTCAAGACGCACTCAGACGAACAACACGCCATGTCTTCACACGAGTTGCAAAGTGCAATGA
>Ga0123355_10017555_pt1 | contig 11313 bp, 6 predicted proteins | sample TergutEmb28metaG_3_FD_89872 | JGI IMG/M metagenome (GOLD analysis project Ga0123355, IMG submission 89872) | Embiratermes neotenicus P1 segment gut microbial communities from Petit-Saut dam, French Guiana - Emb289 P1 | ecosystem: Host-associated > Arthropoda: Insects > Digestive system > Gut ...
CTGCGGGTACAGTTTTTAATACTCCTGATGATGGGTGCTGTGACACCCGAAACATGTAGAGTAGCTTTGCAGTAAATAAATATCTGCATACTGTTGCATCTGTTGGATTTTTATTCACATAGAATAAATAGGTTAAACCCTGCGTTAGGTCGGACACTTGTGTTTTGCCCTGAAACCGTACCGCTGCTCTAAGCAAAATTTCACACCTCCTCGAAGTACTTTTCTTTGTTTTTGAAGCTGTTACATGTACAGTACTGCAGTGCTGCCCTTAAGGACGGCCACGCATTGGACTCTCAGGACACAGCTCTTTATTAAAAAAAAAAAAAAACAGGCTATACGAAAACTAGAATGGAAAATCAATTAACAGCTTTAACTTTGACATGGCTTACCATTGGGTAATTATAAGTTAGTTTACAGTGGATGAACATGAAATTATTCAAAACTACTTTTTATTGAACTTTGTCCCATTCGTACACAGAAAAGTAAATATTTTAAACATCATGCATAGTAACAACACACATCGATACATCGATATGTGAGTTACGTAAGTGAGTCGATTATTTGTTTGACCAAACTATCGATCTCTCATGACTTCTGTAGCGAATCTGAGAAATCAATTAAATGGGTGTCATATTTCTTATCTACTTTCCTTACAAAAAAGGGAAATTTATTTTTTGAGACGGAAATGGTGTCTGTGTCTTCTCCTCCAATGCACTTTCAAAACCCCTCAAAGTTTGCTCACGAAACTTGGTAAGAACACGATATCATTGCAAGACACCCCAGTGCTACACCATTACATTTCTAACGTGCATTGTCAACATGGCGACTTGCGTACATATGATGCACGAGAGACATTAGCACAGTTGCTGTACCCTTCTAAAGTGTTTATTGGTGAAAACAGATCATGGCTAAACATAGAATACTCTAAATATAAAGAGCTCTTGAAACGTTAACGTCAAATTCTTGACAGTGAGAAAATTTTCCTTATTTTCCAATTTCTGGCTATTATAGGACTTACGACCTGGACACGTGCACTTTGGAAATGGAATATATAAATTTCACATGAAAATATGAGATCCCTAAAATCAAAATCAACTATCTTCACTCTGAGTGACGTGTCATAATAGTAGAAAACAGTTTTGCAAATTTGTTTTATAGAAAGAAAAGCTCGTTTTTTATAGATCGATGAACACTTTCTTTTCTTAAAAATCAAAAGATTTATTAAATTCATAAATATACATATTTCAGTTATTTTCATTAATATTAGCACTAATATGTCTGGAGAGTGGTGGGGTTAAAACGAGTGTTTACAAATATAGACGGTTTGTTATTTATAAAATTCCAAATAATTGCACTTACAAAAATGTAAGTGCAATTATTTGGTATAGTATGCATGATACGCTTAATGAACCGAATATGAATAACATTAAGATTGTAGACTGTTTGGTTTAAGCCAAACTTTTGTACCTGCCATTTATATTTTCATTGCTTATTATTTGCAAAATAAGATGAATTCTTATCCGGAATTTGCACTAAAATATTTGTTGCATTTTAGGCAGTGAGAAGGAAAAATTCATAACATTAAGCAATATTTGTTATTGTACAACAAACACTACAAATATGTACAGAAGTGTTTTTATTTCAGAGCAAATATAAACAATAACTTGTTACCAACAAACGAGACAACAAACATATGTTACAGTATTCTATCCACAATTAACAAAAACAATTACGTTTTTATTGTAACTTTAACAGATATAAAGGACGCAATAAAGAAAACAGGGAAAGAGAAGAAATTAAAGAAAATAAAGAGGAATAAAACGAAAGAAAATGAGCGACAGGAAAAGTGATGAGCAAATAAAGAAAATGAGAAAACAGGGAAATATATAAAAATAAAGTGTTTGAAAAAATACATAGAGATAGTAGGTATTTCACGGTCTTGCTCCTTACTGGCGATATTAGTAGAGGCCTTTTAAATCAGAGAGAATGAATTGGGTACATCTGACATGTTAGTACTGGTGTACTTAGATCAAAGAGAATAAATTGGGCACAGGCCACCACGCGAGCTGAATACAAGAATGGCTTTTATAGTGTTCATAATTTCAGAACCTCAGAGGAGACGACGATGTGGTGGTAGAAGCATCGAAGTGACAAAAAGATGGAAGTAGATCTTTGTGAACTGGGGTGGGAAAATATTAATTTGACTGAGGTTAAATTCGAATATTTTATGAGGTAAACTAACTGCTTTGTCATTTCCGCGTATCCGTGCTTACTGAGTATGTTTGGAACCAACTATGTCGCGGGGTTTGAACTGAACCACTATATCATTTGAAATAGCAAGAAAATTTATTGACGACGGGAGGGGGGAGATGAATTGTTACTGGTTGGAACGTTCCTAACCTTCGCCCTCTCGCCCTTCAGATGATAGCTAATCATTTTAGCCGAAACATGTAACTTTGTTCTTCCTGGGTATAATGTTCTGTCGTACGAATACAATATTCATGTGTATATAATAACGCAATGGGATATGTCCCCTTAAACAACAAGATGTTGTTGGAAGGGTGAGAAGCCCTATCCTGAAATAAAAAGGTAAAGCAGTCCCGTTACAGGCCTGGAGTGGCACAGAGCGTTTCAGGAAGTTAAGGTTTTCAGATTACATGACAACGGCACAGGATGGTGGTAAGTTTGTCAACCTTACGCAATGGCCGCCTTTACCCCCAGGAAATGCTTCTGATACTCATTTCTATTAGAGGCTGAGTCGACCCCAGGGCCATAGTGCGGCCGGAAGCATTATGTCAATGAAAAATTCCAATTTCACTATTTGGAATCGAACCAGCGACCTTCCGATTTGTAGCACATCATCTTAACCACTGTGCTATCGCGTATCCTGAAATAGGGTCAAGGAACTGTGATTTCCTGGTTAACGTTAGAAATAAGTAATTTGGCGCTGTTTGGATCAAAGGATTTAATTTTTTGAACTTGGAACTCCGACATGTTGAAATATAAATGCAGTTTTTCATAGGCAACGATTCCCTACCATACAGCGAAAAGCATGTACCTCAGTTACATGTCTAAGGAGCCCCGATAGCCCAGTCGGTATTGTGGCTAAGCTATGGCCTGGACGAGACGCGTTCATTTCGATATCTCACTCATGCAAGACCACCACAGCGGCTCTGATTATCATCAGTCTTACTGAACGGGTACCGTGCACAAAGCGACTGGGACGTGAAGCTGATGGTGTTAATAATGAGTGGATCTATATCTCTCCTTCCCCTATACGCCATCAAGGGGTGCATAGGGACACTTTTACCCTTCACATTTATCGTTTACTACAGACCTACGAAAAACATTTAATGGCTTTCATGGAAAAAATGCAGTTTATTCTGAGAATCTAATGGGAAATGAACATCGACTTTTTAAATGTTAGAGCAGGCGGCGTTTCTTGTAAATAACGTACTTCAAGATGTCAGATAGACACTAAATGAACGAATAAATAAATAACTAATATTTTAATACACGTTTTCCTGATTTTCGGTAACAGTAAAAAAAACAGGGCGATTGGTCTATTACGTTTCTTGGTTTGCTCCAGAGCTTCATTCTAATTAAACACAGGAACTTGAATAAAAACATTAGGTCTATAATGTTTCTATTGAATTATATTCGTAGGCTACGAAACAGACTTACTGGATAATGAAAACAAATGTTCGTACACAAAAGTGTGTGCAGTATATCTCGCTATATTAACGAGCACACAAATGTGTTTCGAATTGGTTTTTTCTACGACTAAGTGCATTTCTATTAAAACGAATAAATTACAGAAATGCTGACTGCAGAGCGTAATGGAGTTAGCAGCACAGTTTCTTAATTATGACGTGAGTCCACTGGAACTGCTGCTGCATGATAATTACGTGCAGATAAAGCTAAGAGATTTTCAGCCGAGCAGTGACTTTTCCTCTTCGTTTTTTGCTTTGTTATCATATATAATATGTACAAAAAAAGGAACAACATTTTAGTCATATATGTAAGCTCCGGATGTAAGTTTTTTTTTGTTTCTTTGTCTCTCTCTCGCTCTCTCTCTCACTCTCACGGTTTGCTTCATCCCAAACCCCCCTCCCCCCTCTGTCCCACCATCATTCTTTAGAGCGAATCGCGATACATCATAGCTACATGCATGCACCTGTACATCAGGCCGCTCCCACACACATGACACAACTTGCGATGCGATGGCAATGAGATGACGATGCTACAGATACAACACGATATGTCGCTCGCGCACTGGAGGCGATGTGCTCGGAAGATATGCATTGTTTCTCTATGAACGTGCCGTCGGACAAAGAGGACATATTCCTTATCTGGTGTTTGAGAAGAGGACAGTAGGAGGAGGTGACAAGAATGAAGTGCTGGATAACTCTTGTTTCAATAAGGGTAAACGCAGCAGTTTCGTTACAACCGAGAAATGCTACCAGGACCGTGACAGATTTAAATCATTTTACAAGAGGAAAGGAACGTTTTTAAACTTGTCCTTTATTAACCCTTTGGCCCTGGAGCTGGACATTTACAGTTTAGCACACCATTTATGTACAATGTGAATATTTTATGAACCAAGAAGGGTAACAATAGGAAAGACATGACATTTTGTGGAGGAATAAGCGAAGATGGTAAAAGTCTAAAAAATATAATTAAATAATATATTTGTTGACTAAATATAGAAAAAGCGCACTCTGGGGAGTAGCAGTATGCCTGTCCTATATATAGGATTCATGGTGCCTAAAGGTTAAATAACCAAGTTCTTTCCAGACATAAAAATGGAGTAGAATCTGTAACAGTTGGGTAGTTTGATTTCACAAGCGTACTTGCATACATTAGCAAAGCATTGTAAAAATCTACTATAGTTTTACCTTTTCTGGCGATGTTTACATTTCAGCGATAGACGCCACAGGATGCCGAATCGTCACTGTATATTATCGACCCGTCTTGAACGTATCGTTATCGCGTCTTCTTTGTTTCTCGAGGTCCCATATGAACATAAAGGGAAAACTCGTATTGCCATCGTATCTTATGTGTCGTCCAGTGCGTGGGCTCCCGAATGGGTCCTTTAAGTAGGCGACTCTTTCAGATGTTGTAGCTAATATCTAGGGCTGTTCGCTTGGTACCGTTTCTTGTCATCGTCAGCTCGTGTATGCAGAGTCCACACAGGAAACGTGACTATGTAACTTTTCTAGACGCGTTCTCAAAATTGCAGAAATCGACTGTTAGCTTCTTTATGCCCGCCTTCCTGTCTGTCTGTCTGTCCGTCCACATGGAACAACTCGGCTAAAACTGGGCGGATTTTCATGAAATCCGGTAGTTGTGTATTTTTAGAACATCTACCTAGAAAATTAAATATTTATCAAAATCTAACAAGAATGACAGGTATTTTACATGAATACCAGTATACATTTTCAACATGAGTCGCTCTGTTCTTTCCATAATGAGTGGGTTTTCAGTCAAGACTGTGGAGAAAACCAAGACACACGTTTTATGTTCGAACACTTCTTTTCGAAAGTCGCGTCAGAAAATACGATAGAGGCGGACAGGCCACAGGTGACAATATGGCACATTCGCATTGCATTTCGGATACCAAAGACTACAAACACACGCTCAGAATATGTAACGCTTATCGTTTTTCCACTGCAACAATGGTCGAGCGAACGCGCCTCAATGCTGACGTTATATGTGCGTTGCCTGTCTGGTTCTGTGCAATGGGACAGTCAGACATACATGTGTTCCCACCAAATGTCTGAAAGTTTCACAGTTACTGCTCAATTAAAAGAGCTATGAGGACCTAATATCAAACACGTGGTCCACGGGACACACACGGCTCACCAGTCCATTTCATACTACCGTCTGACCGGAGTTGTTGCAATTGCAGATTGTGGTCTGGCGTCATATAGGGGGATTTTATAGGTCAAAATGTTTTTCTATATGGGCCTAAAGCTAAAAATCATTTGCAGTTCCTGTATTTACCTACAGTGTATGCCGGCAGAGAAATAATAACGCTGAAAGTTTTCAGCTCGGTAAATGTAGTCCATTTTGTTCTTGTTACGTTTAGGTCGCAATGATTTGCATTTGGTTTTACAACGTATGTGTCTGTGTTCATTTCATTAAATCATTTCAATGTCAAATTCACGATGCTGATTCATGTATTTTTTACGCTTCTACCTAATTTTTACTTTTGGGTTTGCATGACAAAGCGCTGGCTTGATCTGAATTGCGGATCGTAAAGTTTGAGACAGTGTCTCCGAATAAAGTGACTTCGCCATAAATTTAAAAATTGTCCAAATGAAAGAATGTAATGAATGTGATACAATTTATACAAATAAATTTATTTACTTAAGCACTCCAACATATTTCGGTCCATCGTCCATCGTAAGGTGTTACATTTAACACCTTATTGCTTACACAGTTTGATTAATTTGGGCACAATGTAATACTGTGGGACAAAATTTAAAAAAAGAAACTTTTGTTTGGCCTTCGGAATATTTGGATCTGATATCCTTAGTCTAACGAATAGAAGTACTACTGCTACTACTACTACTACTACTACTACTTCTACTACTACTCTTACTACTACTACTACTACTACTACTACTACTACAACCACCACCACCACCATCACTGCTACTGCCACCACCACCATCACCACCACCACTACCGCCACTACCATCACTACTACCACCACCACCACCACGACCACCGCCACCACCACTACTACCACCATCACCACCACTACCACCACCACCACCATCACTACTACTACCACCACCATCACCACGACCACCACACCATCACTACTACCACCACCACCATCACTACAACCACCACCACCACCATCACTACTACCACCACCACAACAACAAAAACTTCTACTTCTAATGATAATAATAATAATAATACCAATAAACTTTTTAATTGCGTAATTAACTGTAAAACTATTGTTATCCACACTGATATTTTGCATTGTGTCTTAATTTCTTATGACCAATGTCTGTGATCTACAAGTTTTACAGGGTCGGTCGGTCGGTCAAGCAGTTCCTCTCTTTAGGAAACTCAGAAATTCATTACGCATTCTTGAACTTCCAGCGTGGAAGCTATCCTGTGCTCAGCCTCTCCAGGCTAAACAACGATTTCCCACCCCATTCTCCGTGATTTTTGTAAAATATTATCCTCACAACGACCCCTAGGTCTCGAAGAAGTGTTCTTTCTTGGAGACATTTTGTATTAAATGTGTATTTTCTTCTCACCCATGCGTACTTTTGTGTCCTGCCCATATTTTTACCCATAAGTTGCACTAATGGTACTGGTAAAGAGTGCAAATTATTGAGTGTTTTCTTTATGTAGTACCCTGTTTCCTGTTTAGGGCCCAATGCAACCTGTCTTAAGACTAATGTTTACCCATAACCTATCTATAGAACACCTGAACTGCATGTTTAGAGCAGCATAACGAATGTAATGTGATACGGTGCGGTGAAGTGGAACTCCTACACGACTGGAAGAGGTCGTAGGCTAGGCACAAGTGTCTGTGGTTTGTGAAACATAAGAATTGCTGAATTTTATTCGTGTCCATGCTTGAATTATTAGATTCATGTGGTCTGTGCGACATATTAGGACACATACATCGATCTTTCAGTAGGAAAGAAATGGGCTAACTCAAATTTCAATAACTTTCCAAACTGATGTATATTTCTGCTACCAAGATATCATAGAAATTATTAATGACCTCAGTTTACTTTTTTACGCACGTGGACTATTGAAAACTATTGCGTAACGCTTTTGTTGAGCTGGAATGACCCGTTTCTCAAGAAAAACTTGCAATGTCAAATTTCTTATTTTCATTATTTGCAGTTGGTCTTAGTTCGTGCACTTTCAGAAGAATTGAATGAACAAAAATAAAAGCTTCGTTGTAGGAATGCGATGTGAATTCTCTCTTATATGGATCCACACACTTGTAAACAACATTACATGCTTGTAAATTTCTTGCTTTCCCAAATGGTGGTCTTGTGAGTTTTTACAGGGTTTGTTATGATGTTCAAAGCAGCCTGCCGATTGATTCAGTATCCATAAGAAAATAAGTTCAGTCACCTGAAGATAGAGGCAGCACCTTCCTCCGAACGTCAGAATCAACTCACTAGATTATACGGTGTAGGGGCTCACAAAACTATAATTTGAGTAGCATCTGCTGTTCAAACCTGAAAACCTTAATTTTACATTTTTGAACATGTTTAATATGGGCTGAAGGACTCTTAGCTTGTCAAGAAGCACCCTGTAACAGTTAGTTCATTACTGCAACTCTGAACTGATGAAATATTTTGTTTTAGCCAATCAGTGATATCCCCTTTCCATTCCTGCATTTTCAGCAACAGCCAGTCATGTTTCATAATCGGCCTCATGTTGGTAGAGTCCAATTGAAATGCGATAGCACACGGTGACGCACGGGAGGGAAGTGAAGGGGAAACGGGCGAATGGAGTGGGTAGCCAGTACCCTTCACACTACCTCGGAACATGGTGTATCCAGCATTACTACCGCTGATGCTCACATCTCGGCTGTCAGTAGTCGACGGAACTGACGCACCCGCCGATTTAATGGACTCCTCCGTTTCCCCGAAAGACGAAATCTGGTTTCTGTGCGTGTGCCATCACATTTCAACTGACCTCTAGATTTTTTTTTTTTTTCAAAATAGCTCAATGTTCTCATGAATTTCCTTGTTTTGTGGGACACTGAAATCTTAGAGCGTACTTGCCATGGGGCTATATTTAGTAACTAGCATGCTTTTCCCGTTTTGCTGTCTAATCTTAATGTACGATTTACTGGACGATTGTTTAATTACTGCCGTATCTTCGCATTTTATTTGATTTAATTTTATAAATTCTATCAGATTACTAACAAATTACAAACACGTTTAATATCTGACTCATTTCTTGTAAGAATGAGAAATGTTTCAGACAGACGTTGTAGAGAAAATCAAAACTCACATTTCGCATTCAGTAACATTTTGCCGAATATCGTACCGTTTTTGAGACAATTTGGACAAATTTGGTATATTTAGAGTGGCCAAAGATAATATAATACAGCGCATGTGCCTTATGTGGTGGATACCTAAGGCTACAGACACACAATTAGAACTGATATTTCACAGCAAAGATGATTACGCTACCACATCTCGATATTACGTTAACACTTACGTGTACATTGTCTTTCTTGTTCAGTTCTTCTTTGGTACGCAAAACGTCGGCTCATGTGGCAACGTACTGAAAATAAAGCGTCTGTTGAAGAACTATATGATGAGGTGAATTCATTCAAAAAACACAACTATAAAATATGGCTAAATGATGGTGTTTATTAACAAGGAAAAACTACATGTTTCGGCCTATAGTGGCCATCTTCAGGTTCTGACAATTTTCTGCTAGAAGAGTTTTATATAATATGCCTAAATCGCGTGGTGATGTTGAGATCTTATCATTATTCTGCGTGCTATTGTTAAGCTAAATTGGTGGGATGTCAATGGATTTGTAGGTAGCTTGGTGTGGATGTGGATCTTATTGGTTGGGTAGGTGTGAGGTTAGAAGGAACCTATGGCTGCAGGTGTGGTATCTTATATGCTCATATGTTGGGGGTAGTATTTTATTTAACCCCACACCTACCCAACCAATAAGATCCACATCCACACCGAGCTACGTACAAATCCATTGACATTCCACCAAATTAGCTTGACAATAACACGCAGAATAATGATGAGATCTCAACATCACCACGCGGTTTAGGCATATTATATAAAACTTTTTAGCAGAAAATTGTCAGAACCTTAAGATGGCCGCTATAGGCCGAAACATGTAGTTTTTTCTTGCTAATAAACACCATCATTTAGCCATATTTTATAGTTGTGTTTTTTGACCGAATCCACCTCACCATATAGTTTAAACGCACAACGGGAATGGCACACCTCAGAATCTGTTGAAGAAATTAAAATGTATATAGAAATATTTTTTTGGTGTGCTGGCAATTCTCAGTGTGTCAGATAGCACGTGTCGGTTACAACAAGAATTAACAAGAATTGGTATACGGAAACTAAAGTAATGAATTATGTACACTGCAGTGCACCATTGAACTCACACTGGCTGCAGTTGTGTTCGGAAACAGAAAGTTTCGTTTTAACTTTTCTTGAACTTCGAAGTAACTTGATAAGTTGTCCAAATGATAGCTTGCCGTAGTGACATCTGTCAGTTCTAATACAGAATGGAATGGTTAATTTAAAAGTGGAACTACCTTGAAAATAAAAGTGTTATCATATGTCTATTCCCATGTGTTTTCCTTGAAAAGGTTTTATGATTAATTTTTTATGACGATTTATTTTCGCGTTTATAATATAAGTGCGTAAGGATGCGAAGAGACTCACTCAAATTGATCATAATATTATTGATTGAACGATCCATATTTTAGCATATATTTTTTCATTAATTCTTTGCGACACAGATTCGTCTTTGACATATTGCATTAATTTTTATGTTACAGATGTACATATACTTTTTGTCATTACTTTGTTCCCAGTTATCCAAACTAAGTTTAGTATGGAAACGATTAATATGGAATAGTGGATTTGAGGAAAAGTCTTCGGTCTTATTGATATTCGTGTTTGTATAATTAATGCAGCGAATATGTGTTCTGTGGTCTTAATTCTTTTTTCTGCTGGCGTGAATCCTCTCTTAAACCTTAATAGATTTTCATTAAATTTAGTATTGGATTTCTGCGCTACATACTTTTGGATGAATTTCTTGCTGGCTCATATCAATTCAGCATATCTCATGCATTATATTAAGTACAGATAGCACCCCTTCCATTGTAATAACTCAGCATATCTCATGCATTATATTAAGTACAAGTAGCACCCCTTCTATTGTATTAATTCAACATATCTTATGCATTACATTAAGTACACATAACACCCCTTCCATTGTATTAACTCAGCATATCTCATGCATTATATTAGGTACAGATAGAACACCTTCCATTGTATTAACTCAGCACATCTCACGCGTTATATTAATTACAGATAACACCCCTTCTATTTTATTAACTCAAAATATCTCATGCATTATATTAAGTACAAGTAGCACCCCTTCTATTGTATTAATTCAACATATCTCATGCATTACATTAAGTACACATAACACCCCTTCCATTGTATTAACTCAGCATATCTCATGCATTATATTAGGTACAGATAGAACCCCTTCCATTGTATTAACTCAGCACATCTCACGCGTTATATTAATTAC
>Ga0123355_10017557_pt1 | contig 11313 bp, 10 predicted proteins | sample TergutEmb28metaG_3_FD_89872 | JGI IMG/M metagenome (GOLD analysis project Ga0123355, IMG submission 89872) | Embiratermes neotenicus P1 segment gut microbial communities from Petit-Saut dam, French Guiana - Emb289 P1 | ecosystem: Host-associated > Arthropoda: Insects > Digestive system > Gut ...
ATGAAGCCTTTGGCTTTTATTTCGGAGGGCTTCAATTACTTCGCATATTCTATAGCTCTGGTTTCCCGGATTAAGTTTACCTTGATTTGACCCGGGTATTCCAGTTCAGTTTCAATCTTTTTAGCCACATCCCGCGCCAATAGTGTAAGCTCTGCGTCGTTTACCTCGTCGGGTATAATAATAATGCGCAGCTCGCGGCCCGCCTGAATGGCGAATGATTTTTCAACGCCTCTAAATTCATCTGCGATACTTTCTAATTTTTGTAACCGTTTAATATAAGCCTCTAATGTTTCTCGCCGTGCGCCTGGCCTAGAGGCAGATATTGCATCGGCAGCTTGTGTGATGACAGAAATGATATTTGTTGGATCTACGTCGCCATGGTGCGACTCAACAGCATTAATGACCAAATCACTTTCACGATACTTCTTACATAAGGCAACACCAATAGATACATGGGTCCCCTCCAGATCATGGTCTACAGATTTGCCTATATCGTGCAGCAAACCTGCACGTTTTGCTATAGTTATGTCGACACCCAACTCACCTGCGATAAGACCACACAAATGTGCTACCTCAATGGAGTGCTTCAATGCATTCTGCCCATAGCTTGTACGGAATTTCATTTTCCCGAGAAGTCGGACAAGTTCAGGGTGAACGCCATGCACACCAGTTTCAAAGGTTGCGGTTTCACCTTCTTCACGAATCATAACCTCGACTTCTTTTTTTGCTTTTTCAACCATTTCTTCGATTCGTGCGGGGTGGACACGCCCGTCAATAATAAGTTTTTCCAAAGCAATACGCGCAACTTCTCGCCTCATTGGGTCGAAACCGGACAGAATAACGGCTTCTGGTGTGTCGTCGATAATTAAATCGATACCTGTTAGTGATTCCAATGTCCGTATATTACGGCCTTCACGCCCTATAATACGTCCCTTCATATCATCGTTGGGCAATGAAATCACCGAAACGGTTGTTTCAGCCACATGATCGACAGCGCAACGCTGTATTGCGGTAGATACAATATCGCGGGCACGCTTATCGGCTTCCAGTTTTGCTTTTGACTCGATTTCCTTAATAAGCATAGCCGATTCCAGCTTAACTTCATTTTCGATATTGGCCAAGAGGTATGTTTTGGCCTGTTCTGAAGTAAGCCCAGAAATCCGTTCTAGCTCTAAATGCTGTTTTTCTGCAAGTTTGGCAACTTCGGACTTCTGTACATCTACAGCTGCCAGTTTTTTTTGCAGTACTTCCTCTTTTTTTTCAATGATGTCGCCTTTTCTGTCTAAAACTTCTTCCTTTTGAATCAACCGCTTTTCAGAACGCTGTAACTCGTTTCTTCGCTCTTTTGCTTCTTTCTCCGCCTCATTTTTAGTTCGTATGCTTTCTTCTTTTGCTTCCAGCAGTAACTCTTTCTTTCGCGCTTCAGCCGCTTTTCTCGCTTCGTCTAAAAGTGTTTCCGCCTGGACTTCAGCGGTTCCTAGTTTTGATTCCGCTATCTTTTTTCTACCAATAAAACCTGCGAGGAATCCAACAAATAAGCCAATAACTAAAGTTACAGCAATATAAATTGCTGCATCGATAAGGGAACGCCTCCTCGTCAAAACATATATAGTAGTGGTAATTTATACATAAGTGCCCATTTTTTTCGGCACTTTGCCACTTGCAAAGAGAAATACAACACATTCAACTAATTCTATATCTTTTTCAAAATCCTGTCAACCAGAACTGAATAATTAAAAATCTGATTAAATATGGGAAAATATTGTTAAAGGTATCTACCGTGTCTTAATTGTTAATTTTGCCTCAAAAAGGTAAGAATAAAGACAGGAGCATTATGTTGACATTCGAAAATAGTTTTGCTACAATCAACCTGTTGTAATCAATTTTTAAGGAGGCTTGCGTGCAAAAAAACAAAAAGGTATTTATTTTTCTAATGGCGGTTATAATGGGCATATCTGCCACAATTCTACTTGTGTCACCTCATACAGCGATGGCTGAGCCTGGTCCGGTCACCATAATTATTGACGGGCGGAACTTTCAACCACCAGATGCGTTGCCTTTTATTGCCAACGACAGGGTAATGGTGCCATTTAGGCCCATAGCCGAGGCATTGGGGGCATCGGCTAATTGGGAAGGTTCGACTCAAAGAGTAACTGTGGCTTTAGGTAATAGGCACCTCGAGTTCTTTATAAACGGCACAGTTATGAATTTGACAACCACTGATAGTTTTGGAGCACCTGTACGAACTGCTGTACCTCTAGATTCGCCGGCAGTGCTTGTCAACAATAACAGGGCATTTGTCCCAACACGCGCTCTGTCTGAGGGGCTTGGGGCAACTGTGCAATGGGTAGAAGCAACTAGGACGGTTCATATTACGTCTAATGTGCCCCGTGTTTCACCTACTCCTTGGCCGATACCGACTCGCCCCGCTAATTTGGCTACACCTTCGCCTATTCCTCGTACTCCAACAAGGACACCTACTCCTACTGTGACGATAACCCCAACACGAACCATAACCCCAACACCTTGGCGTGATTGGCGCGATGGGCGTGATTTGCGAGGAAGGTTATTTAGGGAGGCGCGTAAATCCGAAGTCCTGGACATGTATGATTTTGATGAGAGGTTTGTCTTGCTGTTCTTCGACAGCAGAAGGAATGACTTGAACCATGATAGGATGGATAACGCTATAAGAGCAGTTGAAGATGCGAATTTAACAATCTACTTCATGGATGATGCTTTCCAAAATGACTTTATGTGGTTCGGCGAGCGTTTCTTCGCGCCCAATGATATACCTAACCCTGCTATGTTCTTTGTAGAAAGAGGGCAGGTTAGGGATTCGGAGACCCGTTTTACGAATATACCTGGTGTTGCTGATAGGATTTATTGGCATCTTCGTTAGTAATCTATTTAGCTAAAAAGTGCTGTTGCAAACCGGTTAAACCGGTGCAACAGCACTTTTTTGATCTATGCTCCAAATGAGCAAATACGTAAATCATAGTCATATTCCACAAAACAGACGTAATAATTCGTAGGGGACGCTGCCCACAGCGTCCGAAATTGCGATGATTCCGTAGCCGCGGGACGCTGTGGGCAGCGTCCCCTACATTATTTTTGTACAATTTTTAAATTTGCTGATTTAGAGATCTATGGAAATTACTTTTTAGCTGCAGTGGCTGCTGGTGATGTAGTTCCAGCTGACGGTCTGGCTGGTGCTGAAGTTGAAGCTCCAGCTGACGGCCTAGCTGGTGCTGTTGTTGAAGCTCCAGCTGACGGCCTAGCTGGTGTTGTTGTTGAAGCTCCAGCTGACGGCCTAGCTGGTGCTGTTGTTGAAGCTCCAGCTGACGGTCTAGTTGGTGTTGTTGTTGAAGCTCCAGCTGACGGCCTAGTTGGTGTAGCAGGTGTCGCACTGGCACCAGTTGCAGTCGTCGGTTTAACGGGCTTACTTGGCTGGTTACCAGAAGAGGCTCCATCTGACAGGAAAACGGGCTTGCCGGTTTCAAGTTTCATTTCACACCCCAAGCCTTTAGAGAAGAAGGCAACGGGAACCCATAACCGTCCGTCAATATTATCAACGGTAGAATCTAGCTTGAAGACTTTGCCATTAATCGTACATGAATCAGAGCCCTGCGTCACAATAGCAATAACTTTCCCATCTCTAAGAATTTCAGCTGTTTTTGTCGAGTCATTCCATTTCGATGTACATTTAATACTAGCTACTCCCTCTGATAACATGAACATCCGTATTCCGCCATCAGGTAATTTTTCGATACTCTCCATTGCAATCACTCCCTTGATTATTTCGCACTATGTAATCGACCAATTTTCATCCACTTCAGAACTAGCTGTTTCAACAGCTAATCCACATAAAGATAGCTTAACTTTTATCTGCGTGCGACATGCCCATTCTACGGCTTATCTGCCGGTTTCCTTATTATAACATATAGCTTATGAAATAAATGGGGAAAAAGATCAGGGAAACCACTCGATTCTTTATGTATATCGCATAATATCACAGTGATGTTATCTACACCACCCTTAGATAGTGCTGTATCCATCAGAGTGGATGCGCAGTCTAAAGTGTTTTTTTTCTTACTAAGAATAGAACTAATATCGCCTTCTGTAAGCATATCCGTCAAACCGTCTGAACAGATCAAATACCTATCACCGCTGGCAAAATTGCCTTTGGCGATATACGGCTCGATGATAAATTCCGATTTTGGAATGCCTAGACACTGAGTAAGGGCCGATTTTGCTTTATATGGGGCAGTAATAACATGATCATGTGTTATTTGAGTTAGTTTTCTGCTACTGAACCTGAAGATTTTGCTGTCACCTAAATTACATATAAACACATCTTTTTCATCGAAAGCCAGTATGGCGGCTGTAGTCCCCATATGGCTTATGAAATTGTTGTCGGAGTAAGAGCAAATACAGGAGTTCATTACTTCACACACATCAGATAGAAATTGCTCCATATGTTTTTCGGAGTTATTATAATAGGAAGAATCAAATGCTTTCGCAGCAAGATAGGAAGCCATCTCACCACAACTCTCCCCACCCATCCCGTCGAATATAGCAAACATAGGGCGGTTTTCCTTTACGGATTTGCCGCCTTCCGATAAATCATTCGGCTTCTTACCAGTAGTTAACTCTTTATATGTGCCTGATATTGGAGTATCTAAACCATTATTTTCACACTCGAGATAGTCCCCGGCACACCAAAAATTATCTTGGTTGTTGACTCTTATCTTTCCTTTATCACATAGAACCACATATTCAATGAAATAGCGCACAGTAAGCTCCCCGCTTAGGTTTTGATGCTATTATACCGCATTCTGTTATCATTTTCCACAGATACGAGACTTAGGTATTCGGAAAAAATAAACTAGCCAATCCAACCACTCCTCGAATCGCGCCAAAAATCCAATTATGGAATAAAAAACCAATTATTGACTATACTGTAGAAAGGTACAAAGGAAATATGTAAGGAGGTGAATCTCGCTACTAGAGACTAGAATATTCACTGAAATGTCACTAGTTAGCGGATACACATGTCTGAAATTGCAATAATGACTTCAAGCTTATTTAAAGCTAGAGGCAGGCGAAAAACAAATGCCAGACGAAGAAAGGCCATTTTATCGGAAGAACGCGAGGTAACCAAAGCATTGGAAGATCTCAAGCGTGAGCTCAACAATTTATATATTCAGTTCGATTTTATGACAGACCCTTCGCTGATGGACAGCTGCATATATAATATTAAGGCCGTAAACTCGAAATACACTTTTTACTTAAACAGATGCAAAGAAATCAAATCTGGCTAGGCGTTTCAAAATGTAAATAACAAGAGGGGATTCTATGGACTCACCGCAAGTAATAACATGGATGATAGCGGGATGTATCCTGTTTATAGCATTTTTGTTTTTCCAGAAAGTCTTCAAAAAGGCCTTGAAATTCCTGATTAGGGGTGTTGTATGGGGGGTAGGCTTATTGATATGCAATACTATGCTTGCTATGGCAGGGATAGGAGTAGTAGTAGGGGTAAACCTTGTTACTTTTCTTGTTGTGGCTTTTTTGGGCTTTCCTGGGTTTGTGCTATTGTATGCGACACAGCTTGTGTTGAGGTGAGGACAGATGATCGTACAACCCAGAGAGTTTAAAGGCCTCAAGCACTGAGCTTGAGGCCTTTAATATTTGCTATGATCCAAATGCCTTAGTCAACAAACTATCAATTTGCGATATTGCATCATCGTACTCGCCAATCAGCTTTAGATGAAGTATCTCGCTTAAGCCGCGATCAATTTCAGAATTATACTTCATATTTTGTAACATAGCAGCATTTTTATGAATCGCTGCTGAGTCAAAATCTATAAGAGCTGTTTTAAACTCTTCAAGGCAATTTTTCAACCTGTCAATGTCCACAGAACCTTTTTGCTCTGCTACACCTTCTGAAGATAAGGCCTTGTCTATATTATCCAGCAAGCTTTGTAAGTTCGACAAAAAAGCCCCTGAATTTGCATCAATAAAAGATAAATCGTTATCTGCTCCTGCCAGTTCAAGGGCATGCGCAGCTTCAGACAATACATCACTGCCAATAACGACACATGCATTTTTCATCGCATGTATATATATGGTAAACATTTGTACATTTCCCTCTTTAAGGGTAGACTTTATCTCGTCGATTTTTTCCAGGCTGTCTTTATAGAAAACACCGAGCATCTTTATATAGCCTTCAGTTGTCCCACCTGTCATAGTAGTGCCCTTGGCTGTATCTAGCCCTTCTATTTCTAATTCTGGGCCAGTTTTCTTAACTTCTTCAGTATTTTGGCTGCTTGCTTTTGATGGCCTTTCGTGCTTTTCTTCGGGTATCCATTTTTCAATGATGGAGTTAAGCTTGACAATGTCGATGGGTTTTGAAATAAAGTCGTTAAAGCCACTATCCAGGAATATTTTCTTTACACCGGATATTGCGTTGGCGGTTAGTGCTACAATAGGCAGGTTTTGATAATATGCATCATCACTAAGGCTCCTTATTCGCTTTGTGGCTTCAATCCCATTCATAGTTGGCATCATATGATCCATAAGTACGAGATCATAACGATTTGATTTTACCGCCTCGATTGCCTCCCTGCCGCTTTTACATAAATCAATCTGCATTTCGTATGGCTGCAACAGCCCTTCACTAACTACTAAATTCGTTTTTATATCGTCTACAATTAATATTTTTGCCTTTGGAGCACTAAATTTTGCGTATACCCGCCTGCTGGAATTGCTTGTATTCTTATAGGAAAAACCATTGATAAAATTAGCGACAGGTACACAAAAAATTGGGGTTGATAGGATGCTTACGTTATGGTACATACAAATTTCGCCGAATTCAACTATTAGAATGAAATTGGCATTGGAGCGGATGTCTGGGTACTCTTCTCGTATATTTGCATATAGAACTGACGAAAGGAAAATACTGGTGTAAACTCCATTCATTACCTTGTTATAAAACTCGGCTGAGGTTGATACAATTTCATAGCTCACTCCAAGGTCGGTCATAGTCTGTATGATGGAATCTTTATATACTTGTCGGCGTTCATAAATCAGAATATTTTTGTCTTCTGGGTTGGTAATGGCCGCTAATTCATGGTCTTGTACGATTTTTTGAGGGATGGTAACTGTAAAAGCACTTCCCTTGCCATATTCAGAGCTTACTTCAACTTTGCCACCCATCGCATCTACAAAGCCGCGCGTTATTGCAAGCCCTAGCCCTGTCCCTTCTATACCAATATTACTATACTTGTCCGACTGGACGTATTCATCGAATAGGCTTTTTATCTCATCTTGTTGAATGCCCTTGCCACTGTCGCTCACATTTATAACTAAATTAATATTGTATTCGCTTACCCTTTCCCCTGTTATAGAAAAGGCTACAAACCCTCTCTCAGTGAATTTAATAGCATTAACTAATAAATTAAGCATTATCTGGCGGATTTTTAACGCGTCACCACATAGCACATTTGGCAAACGGCTGTCTACAGTAACTACAAACCGTAATCTTGATTCATAAATCTTTGTTTTTATCATGTTAATGGTGTCGTTTATAATGGAGGAGAGGAAATATTCTTCCTGAATAATCTCCATTTTACCTGCCTCTATCTTTGAAAAATCAAGAATCTCGTTAACAATAGACAGAAGGTTTTGGCTTGCCTGTGTGATGGTATACAGATGTTCCCGTGCGGGTACTGGAAGGTCTTCGCGCATTGCGAGCTCGGCCATGCCAATTATCGCATTCATTGGCGTACGTATTTCATGGCTCATCTCAGCAAGGAATTTGCTTTTTCTTTGATTGGACTGCTGAGCTTCCCTGATATCTGCTTCAAATCGCCTTATGCGCGCTATCAGCTTAAATATTATCGTTGCTATAGAGCTGAAGGTGATAAACCCGACAATAATTATGAGATATGGATTAATCAGTAAATAATCTGAGATTAACATTGGTCACCTCTGGGTACTAGGGTACTAGAAAAAACCAAATGCCAACCAGCTAGATAATTGGAGGTTATCTCATTTGGAACTCAGTAGAATAAAACCAGTTGCACGAATTTATTTCCTTGAATTTTTCATTCGTCTTTAAGAATACCTCAACCAAATTGGGATCAAATTGTGTTCCTTTCCCTTCAGTTATGATTCTTACAGCTTCCTCATGGGAAAAGGCGTTTTTGTATGGCCTATCTGATATCAACGCATCGTATACATCAGCTATTGCCATCATTCTCCCCTGTAGTGGGATTTCCTCGCCTTTTAAGCCTCTCGGATAACCTGTGCCATCCCATCTTTCATGATGTGTGGATATTAATATTTTTGCCTGCTCTAAAAAAGCATGATCTGATGTTTTGCTCATTATATTGTCGATAACCGATTCTCCGAAAGATACATGTGTTTTTATTATTTCAAATTCACTGTGGGTCAGCTTACCCGGTTTTTGCAGGATATTATCTTTTATCGCTATTTTTCCAACATCATGGAGTTGTGCGGATTGTAAAAACAACGTTGTATCCCATCTTCTCACGTCATCACTATATAAAATGTGTTTTTGCATCGCTTCGAGCAATACTCGTAAATACTCTTGTGTCCGGCAGATATGCCCACCAGTAATGTCATCACGGTATTCAATAAGTTCCGCGAAAGTGTTCATTATAGCGTTTTTCAGTTCGATAACTGTTTTGGTCTTAGTGTTTACCATTTGCCTTAAATTATTGTTGAAACCAATAAGCTCTTGCTGTTGGCTAATAACAAGTAAATGCAGTTCAATACGTTTTAACAAAAGTGGAGGTGAGAACGGTTTAGTTATATAGTCTATGGCTCCCAATGAAAGGCCTTTAAGTTCGTCGTCACTATCGCTTTGTGCGGTAAGGAATATCACTGGTATATCCATCGTTTTTTTCTTTTCTTTTAGGAGCGTGATAATCTCGTATCCATTCATCTCCGGCATATTAATATCTAGCAAGATCAAGTCGGGAATGTGTCTATCCAACATCTTTAAAAGTCGTGCACCTGAATTAACGGTAGTCACGTTGTAATGGGCAGAGAGGACATCATAACCTAATGTTAAATTGATCGTGTCGTCGTCAACAAGAAGGATGCTTTTTTTGAGAGTTTCCATTTTACTCTCTCTCCAATCAGAGTAACATATACCAAAGAGTTTTGGCGGTTGACAATAAATCTTGAAATTTAAATGATAACTAGAAATCTGCTTCCATAAACCATTCGTTTTCATCTTTATATAAATATATCTCACGCTTGATTTCGCCTAATGTGACAAGGCAAGTATATCTTTCGCCCAATCCCCCTACTTTAGTGGAGGCCATCCGGGTAAATCCTGTTACACGATCAACTATAATCCTTTCGTCGTTCCGAGTCATAACCCTAAGGGGTATGACCTTGCACTGGGACGCGAGCCCGGGGCTTGCCGGAATACGCGAGAGTGTAAAGCCGTCCCCGATATATACAGCTATTACGCTAATCGGTATTTTTTCAAGTTGAGAGTCGTCTTTCATTCCTAGTAAGCCTCCAGGTTGCCTTTTCTTGTATGTCTAAAGTCTCCCTCAAATGGGACTTAATATATCGTCACTAAAAAAATTTATAGGATGAATGGTATGATCGTCTTTTGGATTGATGCCTGTTAGCTCACTGTCTTCAAATATTATTCCCCGTTGTACAATGGGATAGCCAAAACGACGGCGTAAATTGTCGACAGATTCTTCAAAAGCTTCTAGACGATCACGTTTTATGTGGTCATTAAACAAATCGAGCTGAACTGTTACGTTTCTGGGTACTAGATTGCAGCCCCGAATTCCCAGGCTTCGTATCGGTTTCTGGTATACATATTTTTTTCTGTATATTTCCATAGCCTTCTCTGCCAGCTCCGAGGTTAAGCAAGACGGATATTTAAGTTTGGCTTGACGCTCACAGGAGACCAGTTCATTGTCGCGTACGTAGATCTGCACGGTTGTTGCTTTTAAACCATGTTCCCGCAAACGGGAAGCCACACTTTCAGAGAGCATATAAAAGACCCTATTTACGTCTTCAGCGGTGCAAACGTCCCGTGGCAGGGTAGAGGAATTTCCGATGCTTTTTATAAAAGACTCTTCACCTTTTCGGGTAACTGGAGAACTATCGAGGCCATTGGCGAAACGATGTAAAACCACTCCCCACTTTCCAAGCTGGGACACTAAAAGTGCAGTGTGAGCATTTGCTAACTCACCAATGGTTTTAATCCCGATACGTCGCAGCTTTTTCCTAGTTGCCGAGCCTACATAGAGTAAATCGGAAGCGGGCAAGTGCCAGGCAGTATCTTTATAATTTTCCCTGCTAATTACGGAAGTGGCATCTGGTTTTTTCATATCTGAACCGAGTTTGGCAAAGATCTTATTAAAGCTTACCCCTACTGAAGCGGTAATACCCAGCTCACGTTTGATGACAGCTCGGATTTCGTCGGCGATGGTTTTGCCGTTGCCGAAAAGGCAAGTGCTGCCAGTAACATCAGCCCATACCTCGTCTATGCCAAAACTTTCTACTTGCTCGGTGTAGCGTTCATATATCTCTCGGGCGAGCCGTGAAAATTTGAGGTATTTAGTGAAATCGGGCTTTATAGACACTAGGCCGGGACACTTCTGTTTAGCTTGCCAAACTGCCTCGCCAGTTATTATTCCATATTTTTTTGCATGTTCGTTTTTTGCAAGCACAATGCCATGGCGCAGTTCTACATCGCCACCGACAATAACAGGCACATTCCGTATTGCTGGGTTGGAAAAACATTCAACACTTGCGTAAAAGCCGTTAAGATCACAATGCAAAATAGTCCGATCCATCCCGTCACCTCGCTTCATAGATGAAAAACATATATTCGATGATATCAGTATATCATATTATTTTTTTAAAATGCAAGGCTATACAAAGAAATGTTCGGTAAAATCTATGAATTATCTTCTGCTTTTCCCGTTCCAGGTTTTGATTTTTCTGTGTAGAATTATCTTAACGGAGATGGGCAGGTCGACTCAATCGACTTAGCTCTGTTAATGAACGGGATTAATCAATCAAATATTGAAGTTGTATGGTGACACCCATACTCGACAATAGCCTTTTCACGCAAACTAAATGGCCATTTTTTAAAAGATATAGTCGGAAAAGAAAAAACCGCCCTGCGAAAGCGGTTTTCAGTATATCAAATGATCAACAAGCACTAGTATGTAATTTTCGTATGTCGCGCCGTTTTGTGTGAAAGCTCTCAATGACACACCATGGTTTTGAAGGCCTATGAGATCA
>Ga0123355_10017558_pt1 | contig 11313 bp, 14 predicted proteins | sample TergutEmb28metaG_3_FD_89872 | JGI IMG/M metagenome (GOLD analysis project Ga0123355, IMG submission 89872) | Embiratermes neotenicus P1 segment gut microbial communities from Petit-Saut dam, French Guiana - Emb289 P1 | ecosystem: Host-associated > Arthropoda: Insects > Digestive system > Gut ...
AAAAAAAAAAAAAAAAAAAAAACCTTGTTGAAAGCTCGCGTCTCCATTTTGTTGAAATCGGGCGCGTCGCCTGACATGCTTCCTTTCAATTTCTGTAACAAGAAAAGACTTGCAATTCGGCACATGAACAGACCCCTCTTTCCAACGACACTATCGATTCCGTCTTAGGACATCGGGAAGTAGGTCGGGCTAAGGACTTATCAGCACCCCCTCGTACGAAGCATATAATTTCCCAATTGGTAAAGGTGTTTTCCCTCAATGTCACACCAGGTGGTTTTATAACGGCGAACCAATTGAACCGATGTCAAGGAGAAGAGTGAAGCATGAAGAATTAAGTCATATCCGCAAGTGGCAAGAGGATATTACTGAATCCTTCAGGATTCTTATTTTCATATGCAACTGTGTGTACTGTCATATGTAATTCCCAAGTACGCGGCCGTCTCAAAAATAAACTACTGTATGAGGAAATTTCATAGCTTAATTGGTAGCCAAATGTACCGCGCGATCTGCTTGGTGATGTTTGAACTGCAACTGAAGGGTGCTTTTCTGAAGCACACGTAAAAGACAGCGGCTTTCCTAAAATGCGGCAACGAATTGACATGCCTGACAAAAGAGTGTCGTTTCTTTGCTTGTTTTATTAACTTCTTCGTTAGTTAGGCGTCTAGTGTCCCGACGTGGCCAAATGAAGCTTATTTCTCTTCAGTATGTGCATCTTCATATGCAGGTCTGTAATTAACCCCCCCGTCCCCATTTCTCTATCATTGGTGCCAGAAAATGTCACCGGGTTTGGTTTTAAAGTACGAGGAAGAGGCTATATGCATGGGAGAGGAATTCTTTTCCACTTGTAGCTTACTCTGCTTCCGACATCGTGAAGGGAGTCACGGTTACAATGAGAAGAAAGAAAGTGTGGGAGTGAAAGTTATCGTTCATTGGATTAAACTGCAGCTTAGGAGTCTGCTTCTCAAATCCCACACACGGGGCCGGTTCAGAATTGATTTTACTTCATCTTTTGTTGTCGTTGTCTTAGGCGAAACTTAGGCTTGCTGCCCCTCCTCCTATGATCAACATCATCTCCTGTATATGCACACTCCCAATATAAAATAATCATTATAATGTACTTTCTCGCAAATTCCTTCGGCAAAGTACTTTATTCTTGCTCCCTTATTTTTCCTCCAAGTTTTAATACATTAGGCGACCGCCTAGTTCGACCTCTGCCCTCCTATATAACTTAAAATTCCAAGCAAGAGCTTCGAGGGGGAAACAAACATTACAGGAAAATATGTAGTGGATAGTTTGAGGACAATATGGAAACAGATTGGACATCCACAAAGACAAGGGTAAAGGTAGTTCAAAGAGAAACACTAGGCTAGAATCGCCAAGTACGTAAAAGAAGTGGAAGACCAAGAACTTGTAAGACAGCTATCTGTTAGGAAGGCTTGAAAGACTGTGTAAAACGTGGAACGATGTTATAAAAGTATCCGAAAATATGGCTAAATTGATGTAGTTTATGGATATACTACACCAAATACTTCTACTGGATGTGAAGAGACAATTTTTTTTTTCAGCACGACAACATGCATTTAACATAACGTCATCATGGTATGGCCGTTCCCATAACTATACTCTCCAAAATATGTAATGAATCTTAGTATTTTCTGTATAAAACTGTAGTTTATTTTTAGAAATATCGGTGAAGAACTGTGCCTTCCGCTCGTTATTGCGTGGGCATTTATTTTGTATTAGATATTTATCAATGTAACACAACCAAAAATCCAGCCCACAGCAGGCAGATAAATTTCGCGGCATAGTGGCATGTTGGTGACACTGATAGTGGCCACTAGAGGAAGATGGCGTTGATGTTTGTGTTAAGTGGTGTGGGGGGAGTGGTGGTGTGATAATTGCAGCGATTGTTGCATTAATAGCTAATATTTTCTTTATACTGTCATGTTGTACTTACCATATATATGATTTTTGTCACCATAATCAAGCTTAACTCGATGCTGTAATTGCTTTTTTCTTCTATCAATTCGTGCCAAATGATAGAGTTTGTTGCCTATGACATAATGTGTGCGTGACTCAGGACTGTATTGATATGATTCGTACAAGTTTCTGTGCCCGCTTACGACTAAGCAGAAAAATGTACATTATGTTTAGTTACTAGCATCGAGAATAATTTTATGACCATGAATGCTGACGTGAAGGACCTAGGGCCTGATAATCTCGGGTTGAAATGTGATCCCAAGATCTGTGGTGTGTGTGGTGATCGAGCCTTGGGTTATAATTTCAATGCAGTTACGTGTGAATCCTGTAAAGCCTTCTTTAGAAGAAATGCTCTTAAGAACAAAGTAAGTTTGCAGATATTTCTGCATCACGACACGCTTATGTTATGCAACAACTGCTTTTATTACTTTTGAAACTAAACGTAAACGACGTGGTTTATTTTTCTTGCATCCATAAATCATGACAACCATCTTCATTAATGCATTCTGTTCCGTGGAAGAAGATTGTGATCCATTATTTATATTCCTGTTTTCATGTTAATCATTTGCTTTGAAGAAGATGGAATAAAATCTGGATGTGTCAGTGAGTCAGGATATGTTGAGTTTCATATGTGGAAGAAATGTGGGAGCTAATATGGACTGTACCAGAAGACTGGTGGTTTTTACATGAGTTATTGTGCTGTTTTAATCATGTAATAATTGTTGTTTGTAGTGTGTACATTGTTAAGGGAACATGCTGACTTAGTAGGTGGTGTATTGTGTTCCATATCCCAGGGTTTGTAGAGGCTTCAGTTTAATTTTTTTATACTTGTCTTTCAGCACAGCATTGTGCATACTTCCATTGTCACCATCATCACTGATGGGAGTAAGAGTCATTGGTGACTGAATATTTCTTAACTAAAATAGAATTTCTTAATTACTTTTTAATGCAGGAACATACCTTGTTGTTTGAAGTAATTTCTGTATTTGATATCTCGAGGTTGAGCTGGCTATTAAAAGCATATAATTTAACACCACTATAAGTTCTTAAGAAGAGTTCAAATAAACTCAATCACAGTAATTGGCATTGCTTTCATAGACATCAGTAGCTAAAATTCTTATCAAGTCTGCAGTAAATTGTTTCTCAGGCCATGATGCTCAGATAATTCAGTTGTTCAATAAAAAGTGTTGACTTGAATTCCCTTTTATTCAGATATAAATACAGCCTAATCACACAAAGCAACAACCTTTCATTTCAAATGTTACAGTACCTTTTGAAATAAAAATTGATCATGCTTTCCAGTCAAATGTAAAGAATAGTGAAAGTCAGGAATGAGTGGCTCAGGAAATAAGAAACTGTGTAACATGCAAGGGAAGTACCTCCATCATTGGGAGCCAGGCTAGTATAGTCTGCATAGTGACAAGGCTGTGGATGGGACATCTGAGGATTGGTGGTTCAATACCTGGCACAGGCAAAAGATTTATTACTTCTCCCAAGGGCCCAGACCAGTTCCAGGTCCCACACAGCCTCCTGTTCAGTGGTTCTGAATACCGTGTCACTGAGGATAAAATGAACACAATGTGAAGCTGACCACTCACCCCCTTGAGGTTAAGAATGAGTGGAGCTATACTTCACTGTCCCATATGTCTTATGCATTCATGACTTGCACAGGTACAGCTTTAGCTGTACCGTTACATTCATGGTAGGGATAGTAACAGCATCCACCAAAATGCATCTACATAAAATACTGGAAGATCGGAAAGAGCATAATTAAGGAAGCCAGGTAAGAGCTTTGCAATGAAGGAATAATGAATTTAGACAACAAAATAAAAACATATTTTCAATAATAAGAAATGTAACTGGTGAAGTACTACTGATGGATGAAATGGCATGAATAAACATTCATAATTTTGAGATTGAGGAATTCATAAAATTGCTAATGCACTGAACAGTTATTTTCTGACAGATTTGAAAGTCTCATTATTTGATAAAAGCAGTGTTAACTCGTAGCAGTTCCACAGAATATCCAAGCATAAATTGTGTCTCACCAGTTGCTAAGGAAGTCAGTAACCTTATGCAGTCCCTTAGAAGTTAAAACTCATCTGGCTATGTAAGTATCGAATAAATTAATAAAAAGTTGTTCGTATGTTTATCACAACATGTTAGTGACTAAACTGCCTTATTGTGGAATAAATGGAAATGCCCGTAAATGGTTTGTGTCATGTCTGCAAAGCAAATGATAAAAGAGTTATGATAAAATCCCCAGATGCACAGAAAATTATGTGTTCTGACAGGAGTGAAATTCAACATGGAGTTTCCCAAGAGTCACTTTTTGGTGTCCTCCTTTTTGTCCTGCATGTCACTGAGTTACAACTTGGACAATAATTTAATCTGTGCACGTGTTCTGCATGCAGATTATAAAGTAAAATAATCAGTAATCCAAATGCAAGACACTTTGTAGAACTGATAAATCTTATCTTTGCCATCACGAACAAGTGGTTGATATCCAATAAACTTACTTTAAATCTTGCTAAAACAAGATTCATAAAAGTTGTAATAAAGGCAGTAACTTGTGTGCAATATATACAGATGTTAGTCATTAAAATTCCAAGGTTTATGAGTTGATAATTTATTCCATTTGCAAAATCTTATAGAACTCATTTTCCACATAAGTGCAGCATGTTTCACAGCAATATCCCATGTATTTCTAAACATTATATAGTGCCTAAATTTTTATAGTTCCACTCAGTTGTGACACATGCAGTAATATGAGCTCTGATGAGGTAACAGAATATTCCTTCTGCAGAAGAAAGCTGTTTAAAATCATGGCTGGCACTATTAAAAGAGTAGCATAACATGGTACTTAAAAAGTTCCATATAGTACTACAAACAAGTCACTGAGTATTTCTTGGCTATGATTATGTTTTTTATGATTAACAACTTAAGAAATCTTCAGACTATCAAACGATATAATATTATGCTGGAACAAAACTGTACAACCTCCCATGTAAAATGCAGTACATATCCAGTACAGTAAACAGTTACAAATAGGATTGAAAGATTTTTTTTAAATCCATCTTTTGATTTGTAGGTGAATTATATCATGCAGAAATGGCTGACTCACAGACTGATAGAGTGACCGTCATCATGTATCTGATCATAAATTTTTTTATATAGCTCTGTTTGCTTTTGTGGTAATCCTTACTGTGTGTGAGTAAGTGTATATAATTATTCTTGGGCTAGCTGTATCTAAGTATACTATAAAACTGCTATGAAATGGAAACATAAATTCATCTTCATGTGTCATTTATAATTGCTCGAAATGTGTGACCAACTAGTGACAGCCTTCTCTATTCTAAAGAACATGGTGGAAGCATATGAAGTGAATTACATTTATGATACTTATTGAAAGGACAGAATGCAGTTATAAATTTGTGGGACAGGTTATTAGAATTCAATTATTTATTTTTTGCGTACACTCCTGACGAGGTTAATCCAGGATCTGAGGTGCACTGGGTATTGACAGTGAGGTTTTGTTGTGAACTTCTGTTGTCCTTCCTGCAGATCCAGAGTAGTACCTTCAACTAGACATAACTGCTTCTCCTTATACAGTGTTATTAAATCACATGTGAACCAGTCATTTACTTGTGTTATTAAATTATGTGTATTTCAGGAATTCCGATGTCCCTTCACTGACAGCTGTGACATTACTGTAGTGACTCGTAGGTTCTGCCAGCGCTGCAGGCTGAGAAAATGCCTTGCAATAGGAATGCGCAAAGATTATATCATGTCTGAAGAAGATAAAGTGATGAAGAGACAAAAGATAGAGCTGAATCGTGCTAAGAAAAGACCTTCAAGTGACAGAGAAAATCATTCCAAGTCAAAACGCAGATTATATGATGAGAATATGCAGTCTGTGACAGACTCAGGGCTGTCTGTGTCATCTGTGTCCAATTGTCCTGAACAGGACTGTGTTTCTGCACCAGAGGTTAGTAAGACCTGGGTTGCTGATATTAGACAACCTCACCAAAATTTTGAAAATTCAGACAGACTTCACATGGTAAGTCCTCGAGCTTCAGCATCTACTGACTGCCATCGAATGTCAGAGCCATTTCCATCTCCCACTTCAGCTGCGAGCATACCTAGTCCATCTTCGCCTCCAGATAGTGCCACAGCAGCTGCATCAAAAACATTAGAAATGCTCTCAGAAAACACAAACAAGCACTTTGGTGCTGTAAGTGTTATTACTTCACCAGTTCTGCCAACACAGGCCCTTCCACGTACTTGTCTGAGTGAACAAGATGGTTCTGCAATGCAGACATCCATTCTTCATCACACATCCAATGAAGCACATCTGCCTGAGAGTAATGACACGCCCCTACTTTCATCCCTCATCAGTAGTGCTAGGACTGATGTCATGTCTCCTGAAACTTACATCATCTCACCACCACCAGCTCCTGTTGTTTCTGTTATAAAGAAAGAGGCTTCTTTGTCCCAGAATTCAGCTAGCTGGAACAGTAGAAGAAGGAATGATATGATTACATCCACAGACAACCAGTTGACTGGCATGGTCCATAACAACTTGAGGGAGAATGCTGCCAAAGAAATACTTCAGGATGTACAAAGGTATTGTGTCGTTATTTCATATCTCTCCTGTCTGAGAAAATGGAGTAGAATTGATTTCTTTTGCAAGAGGAGTAGCCGTTAGATAACCATGCTCTTTGTGTAACTATGTGGTCTGCCTATCTAACCTGTAGTGTTCCTGCTACAGCTGATAGCTGGGTAGACTGATTAGAATTTGTGATTTCCATAAGTTTATTGGCATATGCATATGCATCATAATTTCCAATTTCAGGATTCCAATAGCTCCAAATTCAATAGAGTCAATTCTGAGTGAGGCCATAAAACTGGAGTATGAGGCATACAGTTCTCTAACAAAATCACATCAGAACTCACGTGAGCTGAATGATGCTGAGAGAGCCAAGTTGAATGAATTGATTGTTGCTAATAAGGCTCTTCATGAACCCTTGGATGATGACCTTTCAACCTTGGTTGGTGATGACACCCGTTTCAAGGTTTGTTCTGTATCACAGTTTGAAGCTTTGGTGAGAATATTGGGTACTGAAGATGTTGATATAGAAATGTTAATAGTTAGTGTGTAGTATAAGCAGGAGTTTTAAAGCATCAGAATGTGTATATACCATATTTACTCAAATGTAAGGTGGGCTCCTTCACGGTGTTCAATTTTTGGGAAAGTACTTGTACAGAACATTTTTATTTCTTTGTGTGATAATGCAAAACTTGTTTTGCAGTTGATGAATTGGGAAAAAATTATCATCATAGGTTTTTGTGTGTGTGTGTGTGTGTGCATCATTCAAGATTTTGAAAAAATATATGACAGTCTGAAAATTAACCTTTTCCCTGTCATGTTTCTCAACAAACAGTTTACATTGCTATGCCATGTTGTGCATTCACGTAAGATAACGCTTTTTGTATACAGTGTAGTTAATGCGCTTATATGGTTGGTAATAAAATGTAAATCCTGTATGTTCTTAAAAGTCAGTTTATTATGTCAAAACCAAGGGTTGCTCCAGCTTTACTGTTCATTCAGAACAGCAGCTACATTATTTTTAGAAGTCATCTTTAATTGTGGAATGTAACGTGATAGAAAAAGTACGTGACATATTCAGTCAAGATGTTCATTGAATACATACGAGGTTTGTTCATATAGTATCTGGATTGGAATTGTAGTGGTTGTTTGCTGGGTGGGATGTGTTTGCAACCAGTCTTGACATGTTCATACATGTCTTTGCAACTCGTGACACAGGTTGCAAGTGGCTGCATTTGCTCAGTTGGCTGTAGTAGGTCACGGAAGTAATGTGCGTTTGTGTCGTAGCAATTTTTACGATGTTTGAAAGTACCGAACAACACATTTGCGTCAAGTTTTGTTTTAAAATCAGAAAAACCGCAACGGAAACATGTCAATTATTGCAGCAAGCATACGGTGAAGATGCAATGGGTCATACACAAGTGTTTGACTGGTTCCGTCGATTTAAAGAAGGTGCGCCAGGTGTGAAGCAAAACAAAGGTCATGTTACTGGCGTTTTTTGATTCTGAGGGTATCGTACACCACAAGTACGCTCCTGACGGGCAAACAATTAACAAGGAATTCTACGTGGAGGTCTTGCAACGTTTGCGTGAATCAGTTTGCCGAAAATGACCGGAAAAATGGCGGGATGGCAACTGGATCCTGCAACACGACAATGCACCCACACACACTTCACATCTTGTGCAGCAGTTTTTGGCCAAACACGGCATCGCTCAGTTGCGGCAGCTGCCATACTCACCAGATCTCGCACCATGTGACTTTTTCCTATTACCAAGGCTTAAGAAAGTTCTGAAAGGACACTGTTTTGAGGGAACGGAGGACATCAAACGAAATTCGATGAAGGCACTATTAGACATCCCAAAAGAGGAGTTCGCAAAATGTTTCCAACAGTGGCAGAAATGTTGGGCGAAGTGTGTAGCTGCGGAAGGAAACTATGTTGAAGACAGTTAGGGTTAAAACCTCGTAAGCCTTATCTACTTCATGTACTGTGGTCAATCCGGATACTTTTTGAACAAACCCCTTACTTCTTCTTTGACATTTGCCCCTTGAATATGAAACTACTGCATTGTCTCAGAACGTCAGGAGCATTTAGTCAGTGACACGGATACATTGGTTGTGTTGTACTTTTAAGATTTGCTAGAGTTACAAGTTTTGTAGTTCTTACAAAAATATAAAATCCATACAATCCTGGTGTCAAATAAAGATTTTTTGTTTAGGCAAATGGAGAACACAGTCCAATGTTGCTTGATGTGATCAACTTGACCGCTATTGCAATTCGTCGCCTTATCAAGACTTCCAAGAAAATCAACGCATTCAAGAATATGTGTCAGGAAGACCAGGTTGCACTGTTGAAGGGTGGCTGCACTGAGATCCTTATTCTGCGTAGTGCAATGACATATGATCCTGACACAGATTTGTGGAAGGTAAAGTATTTGTGTATGTGCACATGTTGGTAGTATATGGATGTGCAAGTGTTATTGTATGTTGTGTTCAAAAAATATTGCTTACTTTGTGCATGAGTAATGATCCACTACCATGATATATAGCAAATATAATGTTGTGGTATCCAATAATAGTGTGGATGTTCAACATTGTTGTGTACTTGACATAAATTGTTCCAAGTGTGTAGAACAAAGGTCTTGAGTTGCTGATATTCATTGTACCCAAAGATACATGATAGTCATTCATTGTACCCAAAGGTACATTACTGTATTCAGAACAGCCTGCCACTGCACCCTGTTTTCAGCCATTTTAATCAAATTCAAACCTTTATATGCCATAGTAGTCAAACCTTTATATGCCATTTCTTTAAAAATGTTCCTTTTCCATTTGTGCATAGGTTTTCCTAATGATCTCTTTCGTTGTGGTATCCCGACCAGAATTATGTTTGTGTATTCTGATCTGCCTGATGTGTGCTATGTCCTGCCCTCCTCATTCACCATTATTTGATCTTCCTGATATTTTTTAATCTCCTTTTTGTGTAATTTTCTCTATATTCCTGTTACTTATCCCTCTTTAAGTCTGGGTATTTGCCTTGGTGCCCTCTTCTGAACCTGTTCTATGCTGTACTACTAACCATGTAAAGCTGAAGGCCTCAATTCTTTTCAGATCCCTCACACACAAGAATATCTAAATGTGAAGGTGGATGTCCTGAAGGAAGCAAATGGCAACATTTATGAGGAACATCAGCGCTTCTTACGCACATTTGATCCTCGATGGCGCACAGATGAGAATATTATGTTGATACTTAGTGCCATCACTTTGTTCACACCAGAGAGACCACGAGTAGTCCATCATGATGTCATCAAGTTGGAGCAGGTTTGTCTGACTTCATGGAACCAGTAATGCACAGGGCAGCATGTAGTCTGTCACACAGGCTTGGTTGCTTATGTCATTTTATCTGGTTGCCAAAACTGTTTTTCCCAAATACTCTCTTCTGCCATTTACTCTTTTATTTTAAGAAGTCAGGTCTGTCACCTGCAACTTGGCTTGAAGGGTTTTGATATTTTTATTTCTATATCAACTAGTATAAAGTACTTCTTGTTTATTATTGACTGTTGCATATGATTTAAATCCATATTGATGGCATTGCAGATCTGTACTGCCAATTCATGTATTTCAGAAGAGTAAAACGTATTTTCCAGGGTTGTTTTAAAAATAATCAGTCAAAAGAAACTACACCTCCTTACACAGCTTCATATGTCATTTGTGCAGCTAACATAAATTTTGGTTTCTCGTATCCAAATTATTCATTTTTTTAATATATATGTGTGTGTGTGTGTGTGTATAAAACAGTGATCAAAAAGTACGGTGAATGCTGCTGCCGAGTGCGATCCAACGGAAAGGCAGGGATCGTCAGTATGGGAAGCAGTGCGTCGAACCTTAATAACAGTGTGTGACAAGTTTCAATTTGTTCGGTGCAGTAAGTCGGTTGCAAGCTATGGTTGAGTGAAGGTGTGTTTTAAAGTGTGCCGTAAATCACGGATCACGAACAGTGCATTAACATGAAAATTTATTTCAAACTGCAAAAAAGTGCTAAAGAAACACATGAAATGTTAAAATTAGTTTGTGGTGATGCTGCAGTGACCATGAAGATGGTTTACAAGTGGTTTGAATGATTTCGTAATGGTTGTGAATCGGTTGAAGAGACAAGGAGAGATCGGGACGTCCTTCAACATCAAAAATCCAAGAGAATGTTGAAAGAGTAAGCAAAATGATTTGATCAAAGAGGCAGTTGACTATTAGGGAAATTTCTGATGATCTGAACATCTCTTATGGTTCCGTTCAAAACATTTTAACAACAGATTTGAACATGAGGCAAGTGAGTGTGAAATTTGTTCCATGTGTTTTGACGGTCGAACAAAAGCAACAGCGTTTGTCAATTTCATTGGAGTTGCGTGATCGTGCTGCTTCAGACTCCAGCTTTTAGGGAAATGTCATCACAGGAGATGAAACTTGAGTCTGTGGTTATGATCCTGAGACCAGGGTGCAGAGTTCTCAGTGGAAATCACCCAGTTCTCGTGTGAAAAAAGCGCATCAATCAAGATCCAACATCAAGGTGGTGGTTGTGGTGGTGGTAATGATGATGATGATGATTATTGTGTTTTGTGATCTTGATGGAATTGTGCGAGCTGAGTTTGTACATGGTGAACTCTGAATATTATAAGGGCTTATTAGAGCATAAGAAACAATGTGCATAGAAAAGAACCTGAGAAATGGGCAAA
>Ga0123355_10017559_pt1 | contig 11312 bp, 7 predicted proteins | sample TergutEmb28metaG_3_FD_89872 | JGI IMG/M metagenome (GOLD analysis project Ga0123355, IMG submission 89872) | Embiratermes neotenicus P1 segment gut microbial communities from Petit-Saut dam, French Guiana - Emb289 P1 | ecosystem: Host-associated > Arthropoda: Insects > Digestive system > Gut ...
GTTAGATTTATGAAACAAACTGCATTTTGAAGAGGAAAAACCGGAGAGTATATACCATGTTTAAAATATTCAGTACCTTTATTTGTTGAATAAATATATAAAATGCAACATTTAGAGGTTAGCAGTGCGGTACGACCACTATAGTCGTCGTTAGGCGTCAAAAGGTTAAATCTGGGGAATGCTTGCTACAATTCAGCTTCAGAATATTTAGCCTCTCAATCTGCTACTTAGAACACAATGGTTAAAATGAACCAAATTACAGCTTCTGTTTTTTGTATGCAGGACTGGGAAAAACTGGAAAAACAATAATCACACCCTTCTTGACTCCCACCCCCCAGTTCTGTAATAACAGTTTCACAATTTGTACATCAAGTGATCCATTGTCCAAAGAACTGGATTATCATCACTGTCGTCGTCATCATCATCATCATCACAGATGACAAGACAAGAAGGGTGTGTCTTGAAATCCCTTAGAAGTGTGTGGAACTCCTCAAACTAAAAGAAGGCTTCTCCAACAACATCAAATGGGCAGAAGGTCTTTGAACACCCAAAAATGTCTGGAAATTTCTCTGTCTTCAGTAATAATTGATAACAATTATAATTACTTTGAAAAAATACAAAGTTCTGGTATGAAGAACTGAGGGGATGAGACCATTTAGAAAGCCTAGGTAGATAAGGAAGGATAATATTAAAATGGATCTTAAAGAAATAGGCCAGAAGAGTGTCAACTGCATTTACCTTGCACAAAATAGGGATCAGTGAAAGAGTCTACAAACATGGACAAGAGAATCTTCAGATTCCATAAAATAATGAGTAACTACTGGCTTCTCAAGATAGACTCTGCTCCAAGGAGTTAGTTAGCTCGTTAGTTCATTGTGTGGTTGGTTGGTTAGTTGGTTGGTTGGTCGGTTGGTTGGTTGGTTGGTTGGTTGGTTGGTTGGTTGGTTGGTTGTTTGGTTGATTGGTTGGTCGGTCGGTCGGTCAAGAAACAATATCCTAAACAGAGTCACAGTGATGGTGTGAAACCTTCAGTTGGGATCAGAAGCATTTCCTTGGCCTAAGCAGGAATTGTCTGAATGGAAATTATGCACAGAAACAGGTAACTAAGTAATTAGTTTAATTACTGATTTATGGCTCTTCCTAGTTAAGTCATATAGATTAAATAAATTATAAATTGAGAATAACTCACGAAATATTTACTGGAGTAAAAACATTCTGAACAATAATTGCAGAGAAAAATTAAACAAAACCTATGCCCAATGCAGTCTTCCCCTCAGTCTTGAGGTTTTAAAGACAAATGACAAACTGTTATGCTATACTTTCATTCCCTAATTTCATTATAGAGTTGAAACAGGAAATTTCCAAGACCATTCATTTTCAAGACAACAGAATCACCAAGGTACAAAATTCATTAGTGAACACATTTTGTGGGACATGGCTCAGCCAATACACTTTATATTGTACTACAGTTATACATGCTACAGGCGCTGTAATTATGAAAGGCAGTGAGATAATTTGGCTGTTTGCACATCATGACAGCAGGACACAGCTTAGCAGTTACATTTTATTTGACTGTGTGGATTCATTAAGTACATACCTGAGTAAAATGTTGCTCTATAAACTGAGTTGCTTTATGGTTGAGATCTTTGCATCCATGCTGTTCTGCAAAGTTAGCAATACCAATTGCATTTGTGGGGTCAAGCTGCCGTTCCAGGAACACACAGCATGCATCGATGACATTAGTGACCTGTAACAATCTTTGTTAAATTAACGAAAAGAATATATGCACATATGTTGCAGTTGGGAAGCATAAGCAACTGTATGAACAGTGTTTTCCAACCACTTTGCTGTAAAGCCCTTTTAGTTTTGATAAAACTTGATCACATACAGCAGCGTCCTTCTTGTGAAATCAACAGGTTCTTAGCTAGTCAAGAAATTCTACATCAAACTTCTGTGCTGCTTGTTTACTTACTGCCAGTTTTTCCCTAACTTTTGCAACCACCAGATAGTGATCAGCATCTCAGTCAGCTCTTCTAAAAAACTGTACATTGAGTATACTCAAATGCCATCTCCTATCCATCAATATGTAATGCACCTGGTTGTGAGTCTTCCAATCAGGAGAGGTCCAGGTGTATTTATGAATGTTTCAGTATGGGAACATTGTGCTCTTAACAACTAGATTTTTTTGATGTGGAAAAGTTCAGTATTCTAACACCATTATCATTATTATCCTCATGCAGATTCTCATTTCCAATTGCCGGTTTGAAAATATCCTCTCTCCCCAATTTTGTATTAAAATCTCCTAACAGAATTGTCATATGGTACTTATGAAAATGATAAAAAACGTGCTCTAATTACTCATAAAAATTGTCTTTTGAATCACCACTTTTCTCCTCAGTTGATGCATGCACATTCAAAACAATGATATTACACCAGCAACCTCTCAAAACTACATATGAAATCCTATCACTAACAAACTCTACTCTCTTAACTGCTGACACTAGGCTGTGGTAGTGTACCAAAAATTCTGTTCCCAATTGATTTTCGTTTCCATTCCCATAGGAAAAAAATTATAATCCCCTGCTCTTATAGTGCCCCCTTGTCCCACCTAACCTCCTGTACACCCACTAAAACAAATTTATACTTCACTAATTCCCTTGCTACTGTTGTCACCCTGACCTATACCGGCTCCTCACATTGCACATACTGAAAAATAAAATGCTTAATTAACACAGAATTTACAGGCTAGGGAATCTTACTTTTGAAGCATACTTTGTAAGTAAATGATATTAGCCACATGTTACAGCCATATTTTTCCTGGTTTGTAGAAAGTTGAGTTATTTTGTTTAATTTCCAAGTATCTTATCACAGGCTGATACCTCAAGTTCTGCTACTGTTCTTGTTATGCAATAAATTCATAAATACTTATGCATCTAATATGTTGCTACATTTCACTAAAAATTTCAATGAATGATTTAAAATACAATGCATGAAGAAATACAGAGCACTTTAAATGTGGATAATGCCTGCTATCGTTCAGTTTATAATCTTCTGTCTTCCCATTTGCTATCTAAAACATAAAGACAAACAAAACTATAATGTTGCTAGTGGTTTGATATGGGCCTATCACACCAAGGGAAGAATGCAAGCTGCAGATGTTTGAGAAGTGTGTACTGAAGAAGATATTTGGGCCCAAGGCATAGAAGTAATAGGTGACTGGGAAAAGCTGCACAATGAAGATCTTCATGATTTGTACTCTTCACCAAGTATTATGTGGGTGATCAAATCAAGGAGGATATGATGAGCAGGGCATGCATCATGCATAAGGGGGAAGAGAAATGCATACAAGGTTTTGGTGGGGAAAGATGCCACCTAGGCACAGATATGAGGCTAGTATTAAAATGGATCTTAAAGACACAGGCTGGGAAGGAGTGGAATGGATTAATCTGGCTCAGGTTAGGGTCAAGAAGAAGGCTGTTGTCAACACAGTAATGAATCTCTGGGTTCCATACAATGTCAGGAATTTCTTGATAAGGTGAGAAATATTAACTTCTCATGAAGGACTCTGATCCAAAAATATGATAGGAATACAGATCAACTTAAGATATTATGCTACAACTGTATTAGATGAAATGTCCATTTTGGCAAGACAAAAGTAATTTTAAACAACAGTTAGCTGATCATCTGGATACAGCCTTAGGGCGATTTCAACGTACTTTATTCTTTACCTCCTTCCAATTCTATTTATACTCTGAACATAACTAAATGAGTAATTTGCTCTCTTCAGGCACAACATTGTGCTATGAATTTCATCTTGCAATGTACTTGAAACTAGTGTTTGGTGTGTTCCAAAGTAGATGCCTTTACTTTAAACTGAAGACTTAAAGCTCATGAAATGTCATAAAGGCTTTGTGGAGCTTTGTAGCCTTGAAGATGTATTTCTCATACAGTTCTTAAATTTGTCACTTTTATGTCACATTGTTTTACTGCTGAGCGTGCAAATCACTGTGCTACTTGGAGTTGGCTCAGAATATAAACACAGAAGTCTAACAGAATAGAGTAAAACTGTTCCTTATGTGTGAAGTTCCATATGTTTGCCAGAAAACCTGATTTCAGCTCTGTGTAATTAGTACACAGAGTGTGCTTCATGGACTGGATGAACATTTTTAATGCAATGTGTCTTCTGTTTGATACAGACTGTTCAGTGACACTGCAGTTTTGTTACTATCTGGCTTTCACATGAGTCACTGACTAACATGTGCCAGTCACTGTTTGTGACAGACAGCCGTAATTCAAAGATACAGACTTTGTCATTACTGCAGCATATCTGTTCACTGCTTATGAATACCTGTAAATAATGAACAAGGATCATTAAACTGAAAAAGAAGAATGTTGAATGCTAGAATTTTAAATTTAAGTTTGTAAGGCGATGGCATTACGTTTGTAATTCAGAATACAAACATAAACTAATTCCCTCTTAACTGCAGAATTATTTCACACACAGTACCGCATCATTAAATTCCATCTTAAAGATTATGTGGTCTCAAAGACTGACATACATATTCTCCAAGTTTTTAAGTCTGCCTGCAAGTAACAATATTGCATGCCTATTGCTCAATCGGTACTCATTATATCTGCTGTGATACCCAGCAAAATATACACATCAAATTTCATTTTGGACCTAGCAGAAAATTTTGGCCATGAAATGCCATAAACAGACACACAGGTTATCAAAAACTATTGAGCCTTGTGGAAGTTTGAGTAACAGCCAATTTAGGAAGAGAAGGAAGGTAGTTATTGACAAGTAATGACATCATTATAAATATGCTTCCTTATCAGTACTGCACTCAGTTTATAAAAGTAAAGACCAGTCACAAATGAACATATTAACCCATTCAGGAGAGGTACAGGAATGCATTCGGGTACATGCTGGCCAAGGTCAAAATCTTTCATTTTCATGTCTAGTAATGTATATTTACAAAAACAGCATTTCATGTTTCATATTAAAAAAAAAATACAGTTGATATGTAATGCCACACCAGTACAGCTCAAGGTATACAACAACATTTGTAACATGAACAATGAACTGATACAATGTCCAGACAACGAATTTAGTAAATCAGAATGTTCTGGGATGGCCTTCTCAGGTTGCCAGTGGAATAAACCAGTGTACACGTATGCCACTCAGCATTTTAACGTAAATGGCAATTGGTCAGATTGGTTGCAGTAGAAATCACAGTATCATGCAATGTGGCCATGAACAGCACCCAGAGTAACACCTTTATGTATGGCAACCATCCTGAAAGGTTTAACAAGAAAAGTCAGAGAACCCAGTACATACCTGGAACATGGTGGCTGCTGGCAGTAGCTGACAGACGGTAACTTCCGTCACTCTTATCTGGCCTGTGTACATGAAGTGTAATATCCTTGCCATTGCAGTGGGACAGACACCTTGTAACTTTACTCGTGACATTTCACATTCTTTGAGGCCACCTGTGAACATTGCCTGAAATAAAAGTCACACAAGCCTACTGAAGTAAATTTACATAAGTGACATCTGAAATCCTCACAGTGATGACTGTGAAGAATGCTGTCTGCTGGGCTATGACATCATGTAGACCAGTAGATGCATACCAATATTTCAGATAATCCAGCTGCCTCTACTGCAATGGTAGATACACATTAACAGATTCCAAAAGACAGCAATCATTATATTAACATAGTTTTTGGCCTTTCTTCCTGAAAATGAAAACAAATATTCCCCTTATTCTTTTGTAACATACAGTAAAAACAAACAAGAAAAAATTGAAGGCAATTCATGAAATGAAATTTATAGTTCTCACACAAGTTAATATTTACTTTGTGGTTTTCTATGTTGTTTGACGCGCAGGCACCGTTTTTGAGAAAATGCTGCTTCAAACTTCAGGCTACAAGTTGTTTTCACCCTGAAGGTGGAGGGAGCACAATCCATAAGATAGTGCACCTGTCTACCAGACTGTCTAGCTCGCATAAAAGTTGACATTAAGTTTTTGGTTTTCTGGGATGCTATGCCCTGTTGTTTGGTAGACACGTTTCAGTTTCAGAGAAACCTGATACCTCTGTTATCAGGATAGTTCTTCAATCCTGAATAATAGGTCAGCAGAAGGTTCCTCTGAAACATCTATCAGACTATACCATTCAACATCCCAGAAAACCATAAACTTAGTTGGTGAAGTGCCTAATTTATCGTGGTGAAAGAGTGTAAGCAAACTGAAATTGTATACATAGGAAAGCTATATGTAATGCAAAACAAGGTGAACAGATTTTTTTGGGCAATTCTTGGACTAATTAACTGTACCATTTAAAATGCAGAAGTTACTGTTAACATATGGTGAAAGAATGATAATGAAAGGTGATTATTCTAGAATTTGGAAGGAGAGAGGCTCGGCCTGTTTGAAGAAAGTGCATTAATATTTACATGAAGAGGATGTAAACCACAGAAACCTATCACAATAGCTGGTAACTAATGGGGTTTGAAGCTGGGCACCTCTTGAATTGAATTATTTGCATTCTATGAATCAAAAACAAGTTAATAGCTTATACACAGACCAAGTTAGGAAAATATAACATACATACAGTAGTAGCTGGTACAATACAACTGATTAAGCTTAATTTATCATTGTGTTTACATTAAAATATTCTTCTACAGAGTAGAAGGAGTGAGCATATAAATAATTCTTTATGGCTGATTTAAATTGGTTAGGGTTATTAGTTTAATTTTTTATATTTTGTGGGAGAATACCAACTGAGTGGACTCCTTTTTGATACAGTGATAAATTTGATGAAGGATGGTGAAAGTTACATTTTTGTCTAGTATATATGTGACAGACATCAGAATTTGATTTGATTTTTGCTGTTAACCACAAATGACAGACGCGATAGTATATATTGTGACTGCAGAGGTACAATTTTTAGATTCTTAAATAAATCTCTACACAAGCCTCTGCTTCTACATCCTATAATACTTCTAATTATATTCTTTTGCATGTTACAAATTTTTGTACTATTTGAAGGGTTCCCCCAAAATACCAAACCATAGTTCATAATGGAATGGAAACAGGCATAGTAAACCATCTTCACTATTTCCTATGACATAAAGGGCTTAACTGATATTATTGCGTAGCACACTGCACTTAATTTGTGTGTAATTTGTTCAGTACGAATTTTCCAAAATAGTGTACTGTCTACATACATATTTCAAAAAACTTTCTATCATAAGGTTCAAAAATTAATTTGTTAGCAAAGTACTGTCGAAATCAATATGAGGACTATTTTTAGATGTGTATTGCATGAATGGGTTTTATCAAGATTCAGTGAGAGCATATTGGCTTTGAACCATTTATTAAAGGATTCAAATGCAACTGTTACACATTTTTAAAATCTTTGAGATTTTGATTGGTAAATATTATGGTTGTATCACCTGAAATTAAATGGTTTAGATTATCCACTAACAGTTTTTGATAAATCATGCGTGTAGAGAAGAAAAGGTACAGGGCATCAAACTGATCCTTGTGAAACACGGTGTTTCATAACTTCCCAGTCGGCAAATGTATTATGATTGAAACTTTTATTTTTTATCGCCACTCACTGATAACTATTTTAAGGTATGATTTGATCCATTCATAATCTTTGACAATTATTCCACAGGAATTTAATTTGGACAATAAAATATCATGATTAACACAATCAAAAGATATTGCTATATCACAGATAATCCCTCCCAAACTTAATTTGTCACTAACAGCACTTGCACTTTCATTAATTCATTATTCTTGAATATAAGCCCAGACAGTTCTACATAAATCTGCTCACCTCTGTCAGCTTTCTTCAGTCAATCAGGAGTCTGTTTGACTGTCACATCTTACAACTTCCAAACCTATCATTTCATTTTAATTAAGTTTTATAAATTATACTCACTCAAAAATATATAATAAAAAAACAAACGCAATCACGAATTTATGGGTGATGCTTTGTTTAATGCCTGAGCAAACTTTGGTAGTGCTGGTATCTCATTCAACATAACATGAGCTGAAAAACACTTACAGTGAAAGTCTGTATTACTTTAACATAGCATGAATTAACACTTCTGGAGAGAGACTGGAGAATCAAATTCCTCGCATCCAGAGCAATGAAAAACATGTTACTGGAAGCATACTGGTTGTGTTCAATACCTCACATTATCAAAATATTCACATTAAAATGTGAACCCAAAGGGAGCATATAAATCATTATTAAATAATTTAATCTGTCAACACACTCTATGAGCACTACAATCTTAATGATAGGAGCAAAAACCAAAGAAGACAATTTACTACATAGGACGACAACAGAGATATAAATGATGGTTGTCAGTAATGCTAGCAATAGTGGACCTGAAACTTCCAACTCCCCTTTCGATACATAAGACCATGGTAATGTAACAATGATTTACACTTTATTTCATTTACCTACTTTCTCTTAATAAGGGGGAAAAAGGCAGGCTAATAAAATTGCCATGATGTGTGTGTGTGTGTGTTATGTAACATTACAGACAAAAAGGTTTGTTGAACAACTGACTGTGTAGTAGACAGGTATGTTTTACGAGTTCTGACCAAAATGCTACTTAAAGAACACAACACCAGAGAAGGCCGGCAGGGTTTATTTTATAGTTCTGTGAAATCCTTCACCTTTATGTTCTTTGCAGTCCCCCTTATAGGCTGTCCTGTTATTGTTTCTGATTCACTACATATTGCTTCAGTCACCATGAGTTTCAGAATGTCTTCTTAGTCATGGTTAACATTTTAAAAATAATTCACATACAACTGCTGACTTATCATTAACAACCACTAATTTCCATGTGGGGTCAAATTTATTAGAATGATTATAGACAGGCACACCCTCAGAACAGCATTTTGTAGCACCGTACATATACATGAACCATGATTTGGAGAATACATTGTGCATACCATTATTATTGACACACACAGAGTTACAGCTATTGTACTAGTGAAGTTCACAACAGTTTTATGTTTTAGTTTTGATTTCTGCACAGTCTTATGACTGTAATGTTTCTGTGTTAAAGTAATAAAACCACACAAATACAGCATTAAATAAAATCTCAACATACAGCCATATCACCGTTTCAGGTTTCTCTGGGGAACACTGCATATGAATGAACTATGAACTGAGACAACACTTCATTGGAGAAGAGTTAACACTGAGGTTACTGAAACTGAATATAAAGCAAGGAAAATTTGAAACTGAGGACTATTCAATACAGGATACACTGTAATTAAAGTTAATTTAATCCTACATGTTTTGGCAAAATATGTATCTTGTCTTTATGGATGTATCTCAACACAAGTCAACACCAGACCAAACAGTACTAACAAACACTGTGAACAAATTAAATACAGTACTTTTAACAAAACTCACCTTTTTGATTATACAAGAAAGGATCTACAAAAATAGAAGCATATGCTGTGCAACACAGAATACTACCATACAATACACAGAAAAAGGTGAATAGGCAATAACAAAATTTATTAATTGCTCATGCTTTTTATTCTGCAATTTAAGAATGGCATGTACTGTCAGCGTACTGTAATGCAGTTTTTTTATTTTATTTTTAATGACTTCCTTGTTAGTGGCAGATGCCCCTGAAGATGGCAAATGTATACTTCTTAAACATGTAGAGTGAAGTTAATTTTACTTTATTAAAAATTTGTGAAATACTGTTATTTTGATGGCTTTATTACCTTCACAGATGAATAAAAACACAGCACTAATGTCAAACATTTCAATGCAAGGACTTCCAGTTTTACTGTGTGTCATTCACCTGATCAAAGTGCCACATCCCAGTGTGAAACCTAACAGGGAAATATGAGATGTTGCCGAATGGTTTTTTGTGTGTCAGGGTATGCACTTTGACAATAACAACAACAAACTACCTATACACCTGGGAAATGTCATGATTTCATAATTCATCAGACATTTAAAAGTACTCAAATTCTCATGATACTCATTTATGAAACATTACAAGGTTTCACAAATATCTGACAGTCAGTTTCTGAATTTACCAAAGTAAATCATCTGCATATACTTGTGGTAATGTACAGGATCCTTAGTTTACCTGGCAAATACTGATTTTTTACTTCCAGTCAACAAAATTGTCACAGAGAACATGGATGACTCAGCTGGCTGCCTGCTATTTTATGGCCAGGTATTTATGTATATGTACGGTCTTCAACAGACATCAGTCACAAAATAGACCCCACACTCATTCTGTTTAGTGATATAGTGTGATTTCACCTCAAACAGATATGCAAACTCCCAGAATAACAATAATCCTGTGTTAATCCATGAAGTACCATTGCATGACATTTAGGTTGATGTATGGCATGCTAGGAGTGCAGCTACTATTACTGGGCCCCCCATTTTTCCTGAGAACATAAATTCACAATGATATGTTACACACATACTGCCACCATTTTTTAATAAATGAATAATTATCAAAGTTTTATTTATTCACCAACTGATGCACTAGTGAGTTGTCTTAAAAAACAAGATTAAAATTTACATTAAAACAGTATCAACATGTTTCGGTGTTACAGTTATACCATCATCAGGGAGCGCATTAATTTGTGCTTACTGAAGTTACAGTTGTTAAAACAGTCCATTAAAATGCATCGGTGTGTGTTTAATATGGTAGTGGTGTGGCTGCATATGTTAGGTCCTTAAAGGCGTCTGTATCACTGTTCGGCAGTAAACTACTGCTGAACAATGCAACATACAGACACCAATACGGACCTAATATATGCGGCCACACCGAAACATGTCGGAGCTGTTTTAATGTAAATTTTAATATTGTTTTTTAAGACAACTCACTAGTGCATCAGTTGGTGAATAAATAAAACTTTGATAATATCAAGAGGCATGGTACAAATGTGAAAATGAATAATTATGTATGTTGTTTAGGGAGTGTTCTGGTAGCAGAATAAGCAGGGGATTATGGCTTCCTCAAGTGATACATCTGACCACACGTGATTATTACTTTTAGCACATGTTAAAAAATAAAGTGTCAAGTAATAACATCACACTGAACAAAATCTGAAAAAAGCATGCAAGGTGTAGTGCATTCAATCTGACCAGCATAAATGTCATGTGCAATGAACTTACTTACTTACTTACTTACTTACTTACTCCATGGTGCAGAGTCCTTCTTGAGAAGCTAACTGGTTTGCAGCTAGTCAAGAAATTCCCCGCATTTCACGGAACCCGAAGGTTCATTACCA
>Ga0123355_10017560_pt1 | contig 11312 bp, 8 predicted proteins | sample TergutEmb28metaG_3_FD_89872 | JGI IMG/M metagenome (GOLD analysis project Ga0123355, IMG submission 89872) | Embiratermes neotenicus P1 segment gut microbial communities from Petit-Saut dam, French Guiana - Emb289 P1 | ecosystem: Host-associated > Arthropoda: Insects > Digestive system > Gut ...
AATTGATGATGGTTTCCGTACACAATTGCCGGGCGTTTACGCCATTGGTGATGCAACCAATAAAAGCTGGTATGCCATAGACGCAATCGCCCATGGGCGAAAAGTTGCGGCGGTTGTGTTGGATGATATGCAGCCACCATGGGACATAATCCCCAAAACAATTGTGCAGGATGTAAAAAGTGCAGACGACTTTGCTGATATTCCAAAAGTGCCCCGCGAAAGCGAAGCCTTTGTAAAACAGGCATCGTTAGACTTTACGGAAACGCACACCGGCCTAACCAGTGCTCAAGCCATGGAAGAAGCCCGGCGCTGCCTATCCTGCGGTTGCGAAGCTTTCCGGGAATGCCAACTTCTAAAATTATCGAATATGTACATGGCAAATGCGGAAAAATTCCCCGCACCAAGCCATAGGAAAATCAAATATCCAATAGACCGGCGGAATAACCACGTCTACCGGGACATGAACAAATGTGTACACTGCTATTTGTGCGTGCGTACTTGTGACCAAATTGTAGGAGAGAAAGTGCTTAGCGCGGCTAATCGTGGTTTTGATTGTGTCATAGATACGGCTTTTGGCGAACAGATGCCGCCGCAATGTAATAACTGTGGCAAATGTGTGAATTACTGCCCTACAGGGGCACTTGCTAAGGCGTAATTTCCCTTAAAAACGATTGACCAATCGCCCATTTTCCATGCTCAAGCCCATCATAAATAGTAGCTGCAACATCTGCAAAAGTAGCCCGTGTGCCAAGGTTCACGGGTTTTGTATTTGCGCCATATACAACCAGCGGTACGTACTCCCGGGAATGGTCGGTAGATGGGGTGGTCGGGTCGCAGCCATGGTCGGCTGTTAAGATAAGCAAATTGTTTGGGCGGAGTGCCGCCACAATTTCCGGCAGCTTTGCATCAAAATGTTCAAGGGCCTGCCCATAACCTTCCGGGTCGTTACGGTGGCCGTATTTCATATCAAAATCTATCAAATTGGCGAAAATAAGGGTGTCTGTGTTGTTTGACTTTAGCGCGCTAATGATGGCTTCAATGCTGTCTGCATTGTTGGTAGTATGGTTCACATGTTTTACGCCGCGGTTGCAAAAGATATCTTCAATTTTGCCAATGCCCAATGTATATTGCCCGTGCGCTTCCAGCGCGTCCAGAAGCGTTTCTCCGGTTGGTGGAATGGCGTAATCTTTGCGGTTTTTTGTCCGTACAAACGCGCCGGGCTTGCCAACGAAAGGGCGTGCAATAACGCGCCCAACCAGTAAATCGCCAACCAGCAATTCCCGGGCAATTTCGCACAGCTTGTACAACTCGGGGATGGGTATAATGTCTTCATGTGCCGCTATTTGGAACACGCTGTCTGCAGAGGTATACACAATTGGCGCGCCGGTTTTCATGTGTTCTTCGCCAAGCATGTCCAGTATCGCGGTACCGGAAGCAGGGAAGTTGCCCAGCCAAGTTCCAGAACGTTCGGCACGGCGTAGCCATTCGCGCAGCATTTCTTCGGGGAATTTTTCAAAAGTTTTGAAAGGTGGGTCCATAACAAGCCCCATCAATTCCCAGTGACCGCTGGTGGTATCTTTGGCATGGGTTAATTCCGCCATGCGCCCGTGGGCGGCGGTTGGTGCGGCAACGCTTGGCAAACGGGAATTTTCTATATTCCCAAGTCCCATAGCGTATAGATTTGGTAAGTCCAGCTTTCCGCGTGCTTTTAAAATATTTCCTAACGTGTGCGCCCCAACGTCGCCGTATTCGGCGGCATCAGGTAATTCGCCAATGCCTACACTGTCTAGCACGATAATACATATTCGGTTGAACATTTATAAAATCCTTCCTTTGTGTCATATTTTTTTAGTTTACAATGTTGAAATCGTTGCTTTATCACATGTTTTATTTATGGCAATCATAAAAATCTCATCACTGTCTAAGTTGGCTGCCCAGTGCTTTACAACAGGCTTAACGGACTCTGACATATGCAAATCGCAAACATCATTCATATCCACCCAGTGCAACTCGCCTTCTTCACATTCCGGCAACGGCATTTTTGTTTTTACCTCACCCATAAAAAAGTGGTGGAATCTTATGTCTGTACCCAATTTTCTTATGACAATATACCTTAGCTTCAAATTTTTGATGTCGGATTTGGTTATTCCGGTTTCTTCCTGCACCTCTCTGTAGCAGGTTTCCATAAGATTTAATGCACGAGGGTCAATTATTTCATTAAGCTCCATATGTCCACCGACACCCGCCCATAAACCGGGTGCAAGCTTCTTGTGTAAGCCGCGTTTTATAAGTAAAACGTTGTTGCCGCTTACAAGAAATGCCCCTGCTGTTATTCTGGTAGTCATTCGCGTACTCTCTTTTCTAGGATTTTGTCCCAGTATAACAAAACCCATGCCACAGTACCACCAAAATCTTAAATAGCCCCAAAAATCCAAAGGCCGGATACACATACGCCACGATGTTCGAAAATCCAATATGGGAAGCCACAATGCCAACAAAACATAACACTGCCGCAATTTTAATTTTACATACATAGCCTCGTGTCTTCAACCACTCTGCAACCGCAAATGCATTGCACGCCGCCGTTGTCATAATTGCGGAAATTAAAACCGCCAGGTAAAACAGTCTAAGGCTATTGCCATGCTGCAAAACGATGTACAAAAACGGGATTTCTAACCGTATAACATTTGCGTGATACAAAAATAACGGCAATGCCATGCATATCCCAAGTAGGGTAATCACTCCACCGCCCAAAAGCCCGCCAAGCATGGCGTCTTTTTTTTCTGTAGCCATTTTTGATGTTGCGGCTAAAATGGGGACGCCTGTGACTAAATTATAAGACGCGTAAACCACTGCCGATAAAAGCCACGCAATACCAACAGACCTGCCGGGAAATATGGCAAATACCGAATGCGTGTACGCAAAAAAAGAAAACAACCCGATAAAAATACCGCCAAACAGCATAAACGGCGCAAGAATCAAGTTTACCTTTACTATGCCGGTCAAACCAAAGCAAAGCACAAGAAACACAGCGCCGCCGGTGGCTACAGAACCCGTGGTAAACGGCAAGCCAAAAGCTTCGCGCCCCGTTGCTCCGGCCCCTGCAAGCATGGCAACAAACAAGCAAAACAGAAAAGCCACTACCGCACCTTCCATGATACCGCCCAGTTTTGCCCCAAACAAATGCCGCATAAGCTGGTGGTAATTTTTAATGCCCTCCCGCCTGCAAATGCGCAGCACCGCCCAGCCGGTTAGCGCAAACAGTACACCGGATATCATTATCCCCAGTAACCCGATACGCCCAAAGCCAATAAAATAGTGCAGCAGCTCTTGCCCGGAAGCAAACCCGGCCCCCAAAAACACAGAAGCATATATGGCCGCAATTTTAAGCCCGTTTGAAGTTTTTATCGTTTTCATAAAAACACCCCCATATGGAATATATGAAGGTGTTTTCATCACTATTCTAAAGTTCAAGTATCCGCTTGTACAAATCAATATACTTGGCCGCGGCTTTGTCCCAGGAATAATCCCCGTTCATCGCATTTTTGACCAGCGTATCCCAACCAGGCGTACCGTAAACATGCAACGCTTCATTAATCGCCCACATCAGCCCGCTGGCAACGTAATCTTCAAACAAGAAGCCGTTTCCTATGCCGCTTTCGGGGCTAAAATACTGGACGGTATCGGCTAAACCGCCCGTTTTGCGTACAATAGGAATGGTGCCATATCGCATGGCAAACAATTGCCCAAGCCCGCAAGGTTCATATACAGATGGCATTATAAACATATCTGCCCCGGCATAAATACGCTGCGCCAGTGTTGCGTCAAACTGGATGTTTGCGCTCACTTTATGCGGGTATTTCCATGCAAAATGCCGCAGCATATCTTCGTAGCGCGGATCCCCGGTGCCTAGTACTACCAGTTGTATATCCTTGCTCAAAAACTCTTCCATTATTATGGAAAGGATGTCAAACCCTTTTTGCTCTGTGAGGCGCGTAACCATGCTAAACATTGGTACATCGCTTACAGGCAAGCCAAGTTGCTCTTGCAGGCGGTGTTTATTCTCACGCTTTTTATCCAAAGTATTTGCACTGAAATGTACATAAATACGAGGGTCTGTTTCCGGATTGTTTTCCACAATGTCAATGCCGTTTGTAATGCCGTACAGTTTGCCTTCTACCGTGCCGCGCTGGTATAGCAGCCCGTCCATCCCGTAGCCATATGCGGGCGTTTGAATTTCTGCCGCATAGGTTTCGCTAACGGTGCTTATTGCATCTGCATGGACAATTCCGGCTTTCAAATAGCTGATTTTTCCGTGAAATTCCAAGTCACCATTGGTAAAATAGCCGTCGTTGAGCCCAATATCCCACAAAATTTCGCGCCCAAAAACGCCTTGATAATGCAGGTTGTGAATGGTAAACAGGCTTTTCATTTTTGAATAATACGTGAACTGGTGATAAATACTACGCAGGTACGTAGGCCCAAGTCCTGTATGCCAATCGTTAAAATGCAATATATCGGCCTGGAAGCCTATATGCCCAAGCATTTCCACGGAAGCTTTGGCAAAAAATGCAAAACGTTCGTAATCGTCGCCGTAGCCATAATAGCCATCGCGGTTAAAGTAGTGGTCATTTTTTATAAAGTATACGCGCTCTTCTTCAAGGGCAAGAATTTGAGCCTCTTGCGTTCTCCAAGACAGATGCACTGTAAAATTGCAAATCACTTTCGCATTAGCCAGTAATTGCTCCGGAACCGTTTTGAACAGCGGCAGCACTACGCGAATATCCACATCTTTTTGCCGCAACGCTTTTGGTAACGAACCGGCAACATCTCCAAGCCCACCGGATTTAGAGTAGGGGTTTACCTCTGTTGAAACAAATAAAATTTTTAACGCCACGTTTTCACTCCTATCGGTGAATATTATAGACATTTGCGGAAGGGTTGTAAAGTTTTCAGTCGGTTACTCCATGACCGGCTGAATTACCGTTTGAGATTTTGTAACACTTTTGTTATAATTTCGCAGGTGATACTATTTTGTGAAAGAGGCCGCCTCAATGAAGATAAATAAGAACATAGCAGTCGCTGTTTTTGCAGCGGTGCTGGTCGTTATCATACTGTTGATGGATAGGGCAGTTAATCGTCCAGCATCGGACAATGACGGCTACCAGCCAACACATCCGGAAGCAATCGTTGAAACGTACACACCTTCACCAAATATTCCAACACAAAATAGTATTGGCGGAAATAATGAAGAAATACCCTTGCCGCATACTTATGCCCATGTTGTCAAAGGCCAATTTCCGACGCTTCATATTACATCCTCGTACAACCCTTTCGAGGTAGAGCGCGATTTTTGGCACAATGGCACGCTTTCCCTTGCTAATCATACAGATGCTTTTGACCATGTAGATATCCGTATTCGCGGGCGCGGCAACTCTACATGGCTTTTTGGCGAAGAAAAACGCCCTTTGCGCCTGCGCTTCGAAGAACCGCAAAGTTTTCTTGGGTCGGAATATGCAGCACGCGATTGGGTGCTTATCTCAAACCACTTTGACCTTACGCTTATGCGGACGTATTTGGCGTTTTATTTGGCATCTCTTTTGGAGGGGTTGGATTGGACGTCGTCTGCTCAGTTTGTACATTTGTATATAAACGGTGCATACGTGGGCGTGTATCAGGTTTCTGATGAAAGAGATATACAGCCGGGGCGTATGCAGCTTACTTTTGATGAAAACCCCGCCATAAGCGAATACCTTTTTGAACTGGATAACAACGCCGTAAATGGCGGCATAGAAGGAGTGGATTTCTTTTTTGCGTACGGAATACCATTCGACATACGCTATCCGCGCAATGCGCGCCTAAGTCTGGAACATGTAGAATATATGCGGAATTTCGTTGAAGATATTTTTGCCGTGTTGCGCACCCGTGATTTTGAGGCGATTCGTGCAGTAATAGATATCGCGTCGTTTATTGATTTTTATCTTGTGCAGGAATTGTTCAAAGATATAGACGCAGGATTTAACAGCGTTTTTATGCAAGTGCGCGGACAAGGCGAAAATAGGCGTTTGTACTGGGGGCCTGTATGGGATTTCGACCGCTCGGCCGGAAATATGTACTATTGGCATAATTATGAGCATTTACACGCGGCTGTGCGCGATCAATTTATGAAATATCTTATTTCTACCCCCGAAATATTCGAGATTGTATCTGCAAGATGGGCAGAAATATCAAGCCACCAAGTACGCCAGATGATATCACGGGTAGAATATTATGCACGAAATTATCAAGAAGAGTTTGACCGCAACTTCGAAAGATTCCCCATTTGGGAAACCATCCCGCCATGGATGACACGTATGATACCGCCACACCTGCACGAAATTGACAGCTGGAATGGGCAGGTAGAGCACCTTCTGGAATGGTTTGAAGGGCGTATATGGTGGATGAACCAAATGTTTATCGAAGATGAAGAATTGCGGGAATGGTGGATGAATTATCTAATTCACGGATATAATGACTGATGAGATTTTTTTGATTTTGGGGGACAAACTGGATGTACGAGCAAATCATTAAATATTTGGCAAAAGATATATACCCGTTCCATATGCCCGGGCATAAGCGCAACCCGCAATTCGTACCGCCCAATTTGCTGGATTTAGACATGACAGAAATCCCCGGTATGGATGTGCTTTCATCCCCAACGGGCATCATTCGCGAGTTGCAAACGGAAATTGCACAATTCTATGGCGCGGAACACAGTTTTTTGCTGGTGAATGGCTCATCCGCGGGTATTCTGGCGGCTGTGTGCGCCACCTGCGCAGATGGCGACACGCTTGTTGTACCGCGAAATGCCCATGCCAGCGTATATAATGCCATGGTTATGTCTGGTGCCATGCCCAAATACATAATGCCTCAAATGACTGCAGACGGCTTGGCGGGTGGCATAGCCCCGTCTGCCTTTGATGAGCTGCCAAAAGGTGCGGCAGTACTTATCGTAAGTCCTACATACGAAGGTTTTGTCTCCGATATTTCCGCAATTGCAAGCCGCGTGCATTCCAAGGGTGGGGTGCTTATTGTGGACGAGGCACATGGGGCGCACTTTCCGTTTTCGAAGGTGTTTCCGCCGTCCGCGCTATCTCAAGGGGCGGATATCGTCATTCAAAGCCTGCACAAGACACTTCCCGCGCCTTCGCAGTGCGCACTTTTGCATGTGAAAGGCCCGCGTATAGACATAAACCGTATAAAATTTCTCATAAACGCTGTACAGACGTCCAGCCCTTCGTATATACTAATGTCTGTATGCGATTATATGTTGCGCAAATTGTGGCAACAGCCCAATTTTTTTGAGGATTATATGTATAGGCTCGAAAAAATACGGACCCATCTTCCCGGTGAAAAAAGCGCCGCCGCGCTGCGTTTGTCTGGCATGGAGCGGGTAGGGGAGAATGCCATATACGATATAGATATAGGAAAACTGTTGTTTACGTCACATACGGGTTTGAGCGCGGAAGCCCTTGCAAAAATGATGGCAAACGAATACAAAGTGCAAATGGAAATGGCCGCAGGGCGGCATATTCTGGCAATGACATCTGTGGCAGATACAGATGAGGGATTTAACAGGTTGAAAGTGGCAATTGATGGGCTAAATTCTAAATTGCCTGCAATAGATGTAAAAGATTCGCTACTTCCGCCATTCTTCATGCCCGAATTTGTCATTCCACCACGGCAAGCTGTACGTTTACCATCCAAGGAAGTGCCCTGGGAAGATGCAATTGGGCAGGTATCCGGGCAGTTGATCGCCAAATATCCCCCGGGCATAGCCCTTGTTGCGCCGGGCGAACGCATTCCAGATGGTTTACCGTATCAACAAGAAACCGTACGCGTGATAAAAATTTAACCATGAAAGGTCGAATGAATCATGAAGCTAATGCTTAAACTTGTAAAAGCAGCACGAAAATATTGGAGTTATTTGATTGTGGCACTTATAGCCATTGCAGGCCTAACTGCCGCCCAAATGTACGCCCCGGAGGTAGTACGTCAGCTAACCCGCCTAGCCACCGACAGGGATCCACGTCTTGCAGATGAAGCTTTGCGGATGGGGCTAACCCTGGCGGCGGTGTATCTGGCACAAGTCATTTTCAGCTACATACGTTCTTATTATACGCACTATGCCGCATGGCATTTTGTGGCAGATTTACAAGTGAAAGTGTACGCCAAATTGCAGCAGCTGTCCATGAAATTCTACCACGACAAGCAAACGGGCGAAGTGATGTCTCGTGTCGTAAACGATACAAACCGTGTAGAGTTGCTTATCGCCCATGCTGTGCCGGATGTTATTGCAAATGTGGCAATTATCATTGGCGTTACGGTACTGCTGTTTCGGATAAACGTACGCTTGGCGGTATTAAGTTTGCTGGCGGTTCCTATTTTGGTTGTTTTATCTATTGTATTTGCAAAAATGGTATTGCCAATCTTCCGCCGCGCCCAAAAAATCCTGGGCGAGCTTAATGCCAACCTGCAAGACAACATTTCCGGTATGAAAGAAATTCAAGTATTTAATCAGCACCAAAAGGAATCTGAAAAAGTATCCTCCAGTGCCAAAGGCCACGCAAACGCAATACTTGCTGCCCTTCGTTTAAGTGCGGGGTATGGCAGTGCTGTGCAGTACTTGTCGCTTATCGGTACAGTGCTTGTCATTGCGTACGGTGGGCATATGGCGCTGTATGGGTATGTGGAAGTGGCAGATATTGTGGCATTTCTTATGTACCTGGCCATTTTCTACGCACCAATAACTGCGTTAGCACGTCTTAACGAAGACCTTCAAACTGCGATTGCCGGCGCAGAACGCGTATTTGAAATTTTAGACGCCGAAGAAGATGTAAAGGAAAAAGAAAACCCATATGAATTGCAAGACGTAAAAGGCCATATTGTGTTCAAAAATGTAAGCTTCCACTATATAGAAGGCCAGCCCGTACTAAACGATATTAACATTGAAATAAACCCCGGCGAAGTGATTGCATTGGTTGGCCCAACCGGTGTTGGCAAAACCACATTTATCAACTTGCTAAACCGTTTTTATGACCCTATATCTGGCGAAATAGACCTGGATGGCCACGATTTGAGAGATGTATCCCTATCCAGCCTGCGCAACTCCATGAGTAATGTTATGCAAGATGTGTTCCTTTTTAACGACACGCTTGCGGAAAACATCGCTTACGGCAAGCCCGGCGCAAGCCGCGAAGAGGTTATCGAGGCCTCCAAACTTGCCCGTGCAGATGAATTTATTGCTCAGTTAGACGCAGGCTATGATACCATTGTTGGAGAGCGCGGGATGCGCCTGTCCGGTGGGCAGAAACAGCGCGTTTCTATTGCGCGGGCAGTGCTGCGTAACCGCCCCATTCTAATACTGGACGAAGCAACCGCCGCCGTAGACGTGGAAACCGAAAAGCAGATACGTGAAGCTTTAGATGACGTAATGAAAGACCGCACAACGGTCATCATTGCCCATAGACTGTCTACCGTTAAAAAGGCAAATAAAATTATCGTGTTAAACGAGGGCAAAATAGAAGATATCGGTACACATGATGAGTTGGTTGCGCGTGGCGGTTTGTATGCGCATATGACGGAAATTAATATGTACGCTTAAACACATCCGAAAGGTAAAATATGACAATTTGCCCGTACCCTTGACGTAAAATTCGCAAGATGGTAACATTTATCAATGTTTGGCATGGTCTTGGGATGTTGTCGAAACTTGGTATACTAGTGGGAGTCGATATTGTGGCATTTACAAGAAAGCACTACTTGGGGATGGGGTTGATTCTGTCTGCAATTTTGACGGTAGTGTTCTTTTTGTATCTTCCTATAGAGGTTGGCGGGTATCGCGCAGGCAATGTGCCGCTTTTGTTGGTTAACGCAGGCTTTTTGGCAGTGACAGCATCGACTATAGTGGTTGTTGTCCTGATTGTTTTGACCCGTAGCGATCAAGTTCGCGCCCAACTGGTAAACCTTGCGCGTTTTCGTCACTTGCTTCGTTTAATGATTAAGCGAGACTTTGTAACCCGCTATCGCAGAAGTGTTTTGGGGGTAGTGTGGTCGCTGTTAAACCCATTGCTTAACATGTTGGTTTTGACAATGGTATTTTCTTTACTGTTTGGCGGCATGGGTATTGATAATTTTCCCGTATACGTTTTAAGCGGGTCAATAATTTATAATTTTTTTAGTGAATCTACTACTTTGGCCATGGGGTCAATTACCGGCAGTGCGGGTACAATCAAAAAAGTATATGTGCCAAAGTATATTTTCCCTATGTCTCGCGTGTTGTCGTCTTTAGTTAACCTGAGCTTTTCATTTGTTGCATTCCTGCTTGTGTTTGTTTTTACCGGTGAGTCGTTTACATGGATAATGCTGCTCATACCAATCCCCATAATTCTTTTGGTGGTCTTCTCCATGGGTGTTGGCATGCTGCTGTCTGCAATGGCGGTTTTTTTCCGTGACATCACATATATATATGGTGTCTTCACACAGCTTCTCTTTTTTCTGACGCCAATAATGTATCCCGTAGATATGTTGCCGCCAAGGGTTTTTCACTTGATTCATTTGAACCCAATGTTCCACTTTGTTATGTACTTTAGAGATTTGGCAATAAACAACACAATTCCGGGGCTTTGGACAAACATTATATGTATAGGTTTTGCTTTAGCGGCACTTTGCCTTGGCATATACGCAAAAATATCTCAGCAAGACAAATATATTTTGTATTTGTAAAGGAGTATCATGGATAAGGATAACATGGCTATTTCAGTGAAAGATGTCTCCATGATGTTTAACCTAAGCCGGGATAAAGTCATGGGGATAAAAGAATATGTGGTGAAGGCACTAAAGCGCCAGCTTTTTTACGACGAGTTTTGGGCGCTTAAAAATATAAGCTTTGATGTGGCAAAAGGTGAGGTGGTCGGGGTGCTTGGGCTGAACGGCTCCGGTAAATCTACGCTGCTAAAACTCATTGCCGGTGTGTTTAAACCCACTGGCGGCAACATTATCGTAAACGGCGCTATCGCCCCGTTATTAGAGCTTGGTGCGGGGTTTGATTACGAATTTTCTGCTCGCGAAAATGTATATATGAACGGCGCAATGTTTGGGCATTCTCCGGCACATATGGAAAAACTCTATAATGATATCATGAATTTTGCGGATTTATGGGAGTTTGAAAATGTACCGCTAAAGAATTTTTCGTCGGGGATGTCTGCCAGGCTGGGTTTTGCCATTGCCACACAAGTGACCCCGGATATATTAATCATAGACGAAATATTGGG
>Ga0123355_10017561_pt1 | contig 11312 bp, 8 predicted proteins | sample TergutEmb28metaG_3_FD_89872 | JGI IMG/M metagenome (GOLD analysis project Ga0123355, IMG submission 89872) | Embiratermes neotenicus P1 segment gut microbial communities from Petit-Saut dam, French Guiana - Emb289 P1 | ecosystem: Host-associated > Arthropoda: Insects > Digestive system > Gut ...
ACACCGAAACTCCAACACACATCGAACCAAGAACAATACGACCAATGTGGTAATTCAACAGAATAGTTGCAAGCTCCTGATGATGGATATATTAATGTCCGAAACATGTTGAGCACATAAGAATTGAAATAGAATAGCAAGTGACATCAAGTTGGTCTTTTATTCTTCAATTAAGGCTGTCCAGTCTGAGTAACGTTACATAAAGAGCTGTTGTAGCAAAGTTTAGTTGAGAAATTCCTTCGTCTTGCGGGCGACCTAAATTAGACACGGAAATATGGCCACGAATTAGAAGGTGATGTTTTTGATTCGCACTATAATATTTCAGAGACAGAAGGCCTACTGGGGAGTGCGCGACGAAGAAAGTGAAACCTCGGTTGACAACTTTCATAAGTAACTTGATCATTTGATGTAACATTTCTCTTCCGTATTTCAATATCTGCCAGTAACACAGCCTAACTTTCTCTTCACTATGCTGCCTGCCTTGCACATGTTGTTTAAACTTCTGAGGTTTGAAATTTATGTAAATTATATTTTACAATTTAGTACGCACCTCACAGAGAACACAGTCCGTCTCCATTACAAAGGCCGCCCTATTAATACCCTTTAGGAAAATAATCGCAAATGATTGTGAGAATCTGCGCAACAAATAGTATACTTTTGGGCAAAATGCAGCAATTTTGCACGTTCAAGAATGTCGCACTTTCCGTAATTCTGCACTGCTTTTCACGCCCCCAAAACTCAGTGTGTCACGCATGCAGAGAATCAACCCGTCTACACTGGTCACCGCCGCCTGGAGTCAAAATATATTTTTCTACACGTAACCACAAATATGACAGGTCTGTTCTTATAACATGACCAACCAAACGCACTAATTTCTCAAATTTATTTTTGGAATAAAACTCTACATGTTTCGGACAGTTCCTCTGTCCATCATCAGGAGTTTTCCACTGTACACACAGTAATGGTATATGTGCTGACAGCTTGCGAGCAGGATCAGGACGGAATATCCTGATTCTGCCTACAAGCTGTCAGCACATATACCATTGCTGTGTGTACAGTACAATGGAAAACTCCTGATGATGGACAGAGGAACTGTCCGAAACATGTAGAGTTTTATTCCAAAAATAAATTTGAGAAATTAGTACATCTGGTTGGTTATATTATGAGAATATATCACGATGCACGGTCAGCTGAACGTCAGATGACAGTTCTAATTTTACACGCTGCTTTTCAGGAAAACTGTGTAGATATAAAATTATTCAATGAATGCAGTAATTTACAACCACCAATTAGCTACCATCATCCAGTGATATTTTACAATTTGTTGTGAAAGAAAACTTGTGTTATCTTACACAACATGAATAAAATTATGTAACAATATACATTACGTTTTTTTACCTTCATTTTAAACATTACATTTATGGCCGGATGTCGGTCGGCTTTGACCGAAACATGTAGCTACTGAGTAAAACACTGTTGTGTTGAACGGAGCTACGTACGGCTGAGTGTTTGTGTTGATTGTCAGTGTGCCACATATCGACAGTTTGTTCCTGAACTGACACACTGTGTTTGTGTTGCATCACATGCTGCAGATCAAGTTTCCCCAGCACTACCCGTTTATAACGTACACTGTAATTTTAGGATAAGTTATTTCCAAACTGGTCCATGTATGTAGGCTGCATGAAAGGGTTACCACACAAATGTGTGTCATCGTCATCACGGTCCTACGTCACCGAATTTAGTCACGTGAACTGCACAGTGGCCGACGCATGGCGCTATGCTTCTGCTCGTCACTGAATGCATGCGTCAAGATGGCGTTATCATCAGCTGATAACAGTAGTGTTGAAATGGTGGCCGGGTCTTGTTTGGACTTACGGCGATATTCTATATGCAGGGTGGCCAAAAGTCACTTGATGACAGGCGACGCGTTAGTTGAAGTTTGTTGACACAATGCGTATATTCATTGGCTGTTCGAAATTCATGTGTCTTCCTCAATGCCTGCACGCATTGACTCACAAACGCGAGGAAATTGTGTGTACGGCCTTTGTGTTCCTAAACGGCTATAGTCAAGTGACGTGCTCCACCCTGTGTACAGCTGTTATGGCAGGAAGTTACACGTATCTCGTGTGTTGCTTGATTGCCGGCAAACCGTAGGACTGTCAGAAGAATCGCGTGCGGTGTCGAACATGTCAGTTGTTCTTTAAATTAATCTCCCAGACAATTTTCGACCCAATAAGTACGTGGCTGGCTTTGCGGTCTAAGGCGTGTGTCTGCGGTCGCTCGCTTGCTGGGATTGCAGGTTCGAATCCCGTCGAAGGCATGGATGTCTGTCTGTTGTGAGTGTTGTGTGTTGTCAGGTAGAGGTCTCTGCGACGGGTCGATCCCTCGTCCAGGGGATTCCTACCGACTGTGTGTGTGTGTGTCACTGAGAGTGATAAATTGCAACATTAGCCCTCTGCACCTACTGTGAGTATCTAGAAGCGGTCAGACTCACAAAGAAAGAAACATAGAAAGAAAGAAAGAATTTAGCGAGTTACGCTCGACATCTGCACAGAAACGTACGCAGCTCTTCATGTCAAGTATCGGTAATTGCTGTTTGATTCTAACCAAAAGCGCGTTGTGATTTATGTATATATATATATATATATCATGCAGAACACTAGTTAATGTGTGGGCCGGGATGACTCAATTAGTATAGCGACTCGCTACGGGCTGACCGGTCCGGGTATCGAATCCCGGTGGGGGCGAGATTTTCCGCACCGGTCCAGAACGGCCCTGGGCCCACCAAGCCTCGTATGGAAAGGGTACCTGTTCTTTCCCGGTGCTACAGCGGCTGGGGCGCGGCGTTGACCACCCCACCAGCGCCGAGGTTAAAGAAAGAGTAGAGCTATACATCTGCTCCCCCTCTGAGCCATCGTAGCCTGTTCAAGGGTGAACCTTGCTTACTAGGCAGCGGGTCTTGCGATTGTTGTGAAACGCAGTATGTCGGTGTTTAGCTAAAGCACAACACACGTGTTGTGGGCTGTACGCATGTTGGAAATAATATCTGCTGAAACTATGGGCGATACAGCAGCACTGTGGCCTTACTGCTGTCTTGCAGTGGGATGACAGGTTGTTATGAAGTGTGAAGTGTGAGTTGGAAAGCAGGTGAAAGGGAGGTCACGGAGACACTGAGGGCCGTGCATGTTGTGGGTGGCAAAACAGTGAGAAGCCTCCGTTACGACAGCCGACTCGAGTGCAGTAGTGATACCTCGGCTAACGAGTGACCCAGCTAACGAATTTTTCGGCTAACGAAGATTTTTTCCCGCTGTTTTTTGGACTCAGCTAACGAATATGGATTCGACTAACGAATGTTTTAGTGGATGCGCGCGCTAACATAAAGCAGCAAACATGAACGGTCAGGCCATTCAAGGAGCTTATCTTTTCCGTCTGTATGTATGTGACAATCACGTTTCGGCTAACGAATGTGACCCCGGAACGAATTATCTTCGTTAGCCGAGGTATCACTGTAGTTTGCAATTCCACAGCCGATCTAAGCAATGTGAAGCAGTCCAGCTGCCATCGCGCATGAAAAACCATTTTGTTTCGATTATAAGGACCGACCGGTTTATGCTGTTACGAAAACAGTCGCTGTTTATGGTGAGGGACATTGAACAGCCAGGTCGATTGTGTGGGCAAAGTGCAGAGTACGTTATTGCAGGGGTGCATAGACATTCGAACAATCTAGAAGCGTCTTGGACATTCTAGGCGACAGACGGGTGACGTAATGCCAGTTCCCTACTGAGGACGCATCAATACTCGCATTAGGCGCCACCATTAAAAGTTTAGTCGCCCGGGCTGTATCGTTAATGCACGTGGTGCACAGTGTGGAGTGACAGTTCGTCTTTAGACGGTCGTAGAACCATTGTGCTTGATAAGAATTGTTTAGGTTCAGTCGGTTGGTTGCTTGGTTGACTGTACTTTTTGTGTTTGGTGAAATGTGGGAGAAACGTCAAGAACAAAAAGGCCCGTTTTGTGAACTCGGCTAACTGCACACCGTTACAGTGTTTCGCGTTCACTTGGCACAAATGTAATTAATTGTCTTAATGGGTGTGCAGAATTAAGGGCAGTGCTTTCACTCCGATGCACACAGATTCATGATCGGTACCTTGCTACACACAGTGAGGCTCTGTCAGGACAGTGACTCGGATACACAACCGAGGAATCGTGGTTCGATTCCCTGAAGTGCCAAGGGACTGTTCTCCAAAGCTCTGGAGCACGCCCAACCTTTATTCAGTAGATGGCAGAGATTTTTCCCCTTGGATTAAAGCGGCCGGTACGTGAGGCCCTGAACTTACGTCCATCTAATGCCGAAGTTAAGAATGAGTGGCGCTATACCTCCACTCCCCCTATGCATTCATGGTATGTGCAGGCACAGTTTTGTCCTTTAATTTACCGCCCTCATGCGTCCACAAATAACGCTCGATATTCTTTCGTGACCTAGACACACAACTGAAAGAAACAAAAGCTACATGGCAAGACACAGTTCGGGGAGCCCCATATTGGTGGCTCCGCAGAGCGGCGCAGGTGACGTAGGGAAGATGGACATGTGCCAGGATTTCTGTCTTGTAATGTTTCAGCACTGTCTGTACGTGCACCGGCTTTACTAAAGGCTCTGCATTTGTACATTCAGAAAGGAAATTCAAAATAACGTTAAAGCGGCAGACCAAGAAATCTCTGCCCTTGGCCATGTATTTCCGACTCCAGAAGTTCTCTCTCATTCATGCTACAAGATGAGAAGTGACGGTTTGTTTGGTGACGGTGATGAACATTTGCTTGTACGGAATGCGGGGAATTTCTTGACTAGATGAGGAACTACTAGCTTCTGAAGGATGGCTACTTATTTTAAGGGAAGACTGAACCCATAGTAAATTCGTTGAGGGGGGAAGTCCTTCTTGAGAAGCCAAGCGTTTCTCAGGTTGTCAACAAATTCCCTGCACGTTATGGGACCCGCAGATTTATTACTGTGTTTATAGGACCCTGCAAATTGTCTCTCTCCTGAGCCAGATTAATCCACTCTACGCCCATCCATCGTCTTCAGATCCGGTTTAATATTATCTATTCATTTACTCCAAGGTTTTCCAATAGCTTCTTCTCTTCAGGTTGACCACCAGACCTCTGTCAACGTTTCTCTTACCCCTATATATGCCACATGCTCAGCCAGTCTCATTGTCTGATTTCATCACTAGAATGCTCTTTGGCGGGGGTCGAAACCATGGATCTCCTTCCTCATTATACAGTTTTCTGCCATCTCTTTTCACTCCCCCCCTCTTTGGCCCAAATATCTCCCTCAGCAGCCTGTGCTCAAACGCCCTCAGCCACGGTCCGTTCCTTCATGTCACATACCAACTTCTCACTGCTGTACAGCAACTGTAAACATGATGGTTCTGTACCGCAGATGTGAAATGGACACATGATTCAATTCACACGACATTCTGTGGACCGTCTGCCGTACGAAATGTCATTGCCCAAACTGTTCCAGAACTACAGCAAGCGTCTTTCAATGCCCTTCACATTCGGAACTTAACGCGTGTCCTCGCTGTAAGGCTGCCATCTTGTAAGCATAATGTAGATCGCATCTCAGTGTTCGGTTTTGTTGCTGCCATTTAAAAAACGAAAACGGCTGAATAGTACTTTCTAACACAACGCCTCCATCTTGGGTGCGCCTGTACGGTGTTCTGAACCGAAGAGGGCGTTAGAAAACTGTGCAAGTCATTTGTGGCTTGTGCAGTACAAGAGATGTTATTTTGTACATCTGCTGTGTTGAGTGACAGACAGACAGCAGATAGCGCGGTCCAGTTGCAGGGGCGTGGGTAGGCGGGTGGTCTTACGGATGTGTGGGTGACATATGGAGCTTTGGTGTGGCGGGTGGAGTGAGCCAAACGTGTTGTCCGCTGCTTGTAAGACGTGTTGTACCGGCATCTTAGGTTTGCAGAAAAATTGACCTCTTTCTGTGGGACAGAGCTGAGGTTGTTTGGGGCTGAGATATTGTAGCGTCTAATGGTGGAGCGTTGAATTGGCAGGGATGTGAAAGGAAGCGGTCCAGTGCTCGTCTAAAGTGCTCTTGTAGCTGAAGTTTTAGGCCTTTTAGGATGTTGCGTTGTATCTACTGGTCAGTTCTGGGCGTTTCGAAGGATCCATGTGCCTTCAGTTCAGCGTTAGGCAGCCAAGAACCGCTCGACCCTGAAGATGAGGGTGCTGTTGTCCTTCCAAACGTCAGGAACTCTTTACCTAACGACACACAGCAACACCGCAGCAGTAGGGCTGTGACTCTAGTATTGACAGCATTCGTACCGGGACCACCCATGTGCTGCACATCCAACCGTGTAGATTATGTCACTGGGGGATGGGCAGGAGATTAAGGATGACGGTGTTCATGGTGCTAGGACGTCATGGTGTAATATGGTGCACTGGTACCGAAGTTTCGAACTCCTGCTTCCAGGTTCTTTCTGAAAGAATGAAGCTATACGTTCCACTGAAGCGTTGGTACCCGTCTGCCAGACTACACGGTATAACAGTTGAGTACGTCAGGAAGATCTAATGCCTTATTTGCTGCTCCTGTAGGACGCTGTGTGTCATTGCGCTGCTGTATGTAATGAGGGTTCTGAACATGGTTAGAACACACCTTAACGTCAACAAACTCCGCATTGCGCTCACACAGTGCATTTACGTGTTTTATGTGGTTCTCAGAATTAGCAGCGATTTTTTGTAATCAACAACAACCAGTCTATCATTGTAATGGTGATGGCAGTGGGTTTTCTGCAAGGTGGGAACTGAATTGCTATATACATTGTGTAGATGTGAACTTCATAGTTATTCTTACTCATTACGTTTCGACATGATTGGTTTATTTTCTACGGCTTCCCATCAAATCAACTGTAGAAGCAAAATATAGCGTGGTGGACATAGGCCACGCTTCCACTAACCGGACGTATAGCCCTTCACTGCGATTTGTAAATAATACCAGTGTTATTTTGTGCTTTTAGCTACCATTGTTACTGCCAGTAGCGTAGGTATCAAGGTCAACAAGTAAATTCAGGTCGGCTGTCTCTTCAGAACGGAGAAATGCAGCCCAACTGTGCATGGCTCAGGTAGTTAGTCGCGTAGATGGGAGAACACTGTTAAAGTGGATATTAAGGGAATAGGTTGGAGGGCGTGAACTGGATGGTTCTGGCTGAGGATAGGGACAAGTGGCGAGTGTTAGTGACCACGTTAATGAACCTCACTATTGGATATTACGTGTGACCATAAACACGGGATATTAAATTAATAACTTGCCATACACACTTTAAACTCCTTAAAAACTAAAAAAAAAAAGTGAAAACGCTTTCCATTGCTCCCCGATTTTCGAAGAGCATTGCTTTTTGGGAGGTTCCAGGCTTTACCCGTTTGTCATTCTTGTAAGGGTAACATGCAGATGAAGATGAGTACGTGTATGTGACATTGGTAGAATGATAAGGACAGGGGAAAACGGAAGTACTCGGAGAAGAACCTGTCCCAGTGCCACTTTATCTAATACAAATCTTACATGGACTGGCCCGAGATCGAACCCGGACCTTCGCAGTGATTGACCGGTGTCTAACCGCGTGAACCATGGCATGGCCTTTAAATATTAACTTTAATCTGCATTATATGTAAAAACTCAGTCCGTACCGCGCAGTAAACACTCCGTCTCGTTTATACAAAGCAGTCAGTCAATGCTATATAGGGAAATAATCTCTGTTTGTTCTGAGATCCACACAAAACACATAAACACACTGTGTGGGCAGTACGTAGAATCGGTGAATGTTAAACTGGCGGTACATATAGTGACCACTAGGCTTGAAAGGCCCCATCCACCGACGCGAAACTTGGCACTCAGTGTCCTCCTTTCAGAGAGATCAAGTTGATACATCCTCTTTGTCTTGTGCCAGAGTAACACTTATCGAAGCAAAAGGTGTACTTTGCAGCAATAAGTGGGATACCGACTGAGAGAAAACTGAAGCAGTAAACCTGAACGGAATTCCTCTGTCACTAAACCGAGACGTGAGATGCGAGGGCAGGCCTTCCTTCACACGTCACATTGTAGACCAAACGTTCTGATGACTGAATTTGGCGTTAAATTGAAATTTGAAGTTTCGTGGTCACTGGTGTTAAGACTGCGGTCTTCTGGGGCGTGACGCCGTGTAGTTTAGTAAAATGGAACCGACGTTTCGGAGGAGTCTGCTGCCTCCATCTTCAGGTTAGAATGAAAGCAACAAATTTCTCCGAAACATCGCTACCTGGATACCATAATACTAATGTTAGGCCGTATGTTAGTGGCCTGAAAACTAGTTAGAGTTTATGGGCTACAAATTATAGGGTTAGGAGTAAAAAGGTAAAGGTAATGTTGTCCCTATAAGTGCCATGAAGGAATATGAGTGGTGGAGGTGTTGCTCCAATCATATTTAACCTGAGCGCTGGATGCAATGACCAGCCACACGCCCTGGCCGCCTTATTCCCGGAGAAAAGTCGGTGATACTCGGTGTAGAAAGCTGGAGCCCAGGGTCGGAGAAGATAAAATCTCGTGCCCTACCAGGATTCGAACTCGGGATCGTCCAGGCCGTAGCCTATTTTAGAAGGTGTTGGTAGCCGTTTGAACAACCCCGAATTTGGAGTGCTGGGGATTTTGTGAGTGTTTCGCCCTCCCCCTCATTACAAACAAGAAGCACAAGGGGTCTTGCGCGACCAAGAAAGTGATGGATGTTATAAGCCACAACAGTCCATTGGTGCAACCAATCAAGTCTTAAAGAAGTATATTTGGGAAATTAAATATCCTTCTTCAATTAACATGTTACTTGTGTGACAAAGTTAGTGTCCGTGCATGTTCTGTTCCTAACGTGCTGGACTACTATGTGAGATGCAGCTGGTTCGAATTCTTATCATGAGTTTTCTGACGGTTTTTCACTCCGTCCGGTCGATGACGGAACGTCATTTCAAATAGGTCACTACAGTCCCTTGTTCCCTGTCAAAATGTATGCATATTGTCGCCATGTACAGTCTGTTCCTCATCTCTGTCCACCCGTGTAACTCATTATTTTGCCCGTAGAACCAGCGCGTCACCGCACGCCAAACATCTCTGTGCTAGTCACAGCTTTCTTCTGCTGCTGCCGGCCGTAACTTCATCTCTCTCTATGGTTTCACGATACATGTCATTTGGATAAACGCTGCAGGCTTCCAATATCCGCTGTTCACCTTTTGCGGCACCATGAACTGTCTCCGTCACTGTCCGCCTACCATTGGAAGTAGCTGTGCAGTTTGAAAACCATTTATCTGGTTTGCTTTTGAACGACGAGTCGCTTAATTTGCTGCTTTTCCATACGTCACTATTGACTGCCATTACTACTTCACATCCCAATGCCCGCGACACTCTGGCTCTCGACATGGGCCCACACTACAAGGCACGCGGTTGGATGCTTTCACCAGCTCAGATGAGACAAAAGATCATTGTTATATACAGTGCTGTGACAGTCCTCGACACTGCGCAAGAAGTCGACCAGCCGATTTGTGTGGCGGTAACTAGTGTCATCCACACACCAGAAGTTCGCACATCAAGCATGTTATTTTTTCGGAAATTAGTCTGTAGACGTGAGAGGGTGGCCCATAACCTGCCGATCGTAGCGACCTAAGCAGTACCAAGTCTGTTGCCCGTATGGTACCCAGGAATTTACATGTTTTTGGGCCCATTAACAAGCACATACATGGCAAACGATTGGCAACAGACGCCGATGTGCAGGAAGGTGTCACTTTTTGGCTTCGGGCATTTGACTCCGATATTTTGTACACCGGGATATGAGCCATAGGGCACCAGGGACAAATGCTTACATGGCAACAGTGACTGCATGGAGGTCTGGTGTGTACCATCTGCTGCCGTGTGTCATACGTACACCGAAGTCAGAAGAAAGTTATCGGCGCCGGAATGTTTGATTATTTCCTTACTATTTGTTGAAACTTCCTTGTATAGGGCTTCACCGGCTGCAGAAATTTTTCAAGAATCCGTTGACCACTGAAGCATACCGAAGAACATCCAGTGTTAATTTCCTGTTACTGGTTAATGTTTCTCGATTTCACCGTCAGTTGGATCTATTCCTGCTGGCGTTGCTATGTAACAGTGACGTAGGCAGACACAAGGATACCGCGTTCCGATCGACTTACTTGTTAAACGCACTGAGAACACGTTCTTCTGTGCTGAGGTGAAATCACGACGCATTATGTACGTCAGAGGTGAGGAAAAAGCGCTCTACGATATTTTACCTCCCTTTGTTGCTCTGTCGGTAAAGGAGATTCCAGTGCGTGGGACTCGATGTGCCGACAGCAGTGCTGCTAAGGATTCACATCTTGTGGGATGTTACGCTGTGTCGTTCAGGGAGCGGTTCCCGACGTTTCGAAAGTTCGTAGTGCCTTCGACTTGAAGAGCGCCTTTGTCAAGGCACTGCGATCGCCCGAAACGCCGGGAACTACTCCCCCAGCAACACGGCGTAACATCCCCGAAGTTTCAATTCTCCACATTTCGTTTAGTCATCTGTCATCTCCCCAGACATGAGACCATCTTAAGAAACCAAACCTTCAAAGTGACGCGGCAATGTGATTGGCTACGGAGTAGACGTTTGGGGTCCTGTTTCCTAGAGGGTCAGTGTGTAGTCCTGCCAGGCATCACGTGCAGAGGACAATGAGCGCCCCCCCCCCTGCAGATAGCAGGGCATGTAGATAAGCTGTCCCAACTGTGTATCAAAATGAGTTTCGTTCGCTTCTCCTTTGGTTGGTGTCATGATTTTTCACGCGTTTCCCGCAAGAGGTACAGAGCCTGTAACTGACCCACCAGCTTCGAGGACTCTGTAGTCACTACAGCAGTTGGTAGTCCGTGTATTTCCCGCAAGAGATCGGAGCGTGTTTCCTTGATGTATCACGTGTGGAGGTACGTTTTAAATATAAACATGAATTTCGTTCAGTGTTTTGGCTATCAGAATGGCCTTTCTTGATCGCCCGCATTCAACGCGACGTAAATCTGGGTGTGATCCTACAATAAACATTGTACAAAAAGTCTTGCATTGAAGGTATGTAGTTCAGTACTGCATTGTAATTTGTAGGACTTTTTTATTTTTTCCTAAATAAATACTGGACCGTTCAGAGAACAGGTGTACCTTGTAGTGTACCTGTAACTCAGGTGTACCTTGTAGTGTACCTGTAACTCAGGTGTACCTTGTAGTGTACCTGTAACTCAGGTGTACCTTGTAGTGTACCTGTAACTCAGGTGT
>Ga0123355_10017562_pt1 | contig 11312 bp, 9 predicted proteins | sample TergutEmb28metaG_3_FD_89872 | JGI IMG/M metagenome (GOLD analysis project Ga0123355, IMG submission 89872) | Embiratermes neotenicus P1 segment gut microbial communities from Petit-Saut dam, French Guiana - Emb289 P1 | ecosystem: Host-associated > Arthropoda: Insects > Digestive system > Gut ...
CTAACCACGTGACACCCCTCTATCCGCAAAAGTTGGCACTAACTTCGCCTACCGGCGGCGGCCGCTCTGTCGGTATAGTTCGCTCGCGGACTAAAGCCACGGAGTTTAGTTTTTAGTTTAGTTAACATTTGTGATTATAAGGTCACCACCAGTTTTTCGGATGATGAATTACAAAAAAGAATTCTGATCTTATATTCAGGGAAGTACATTGCACATTGAAGTTTTGCATTTCGGTGCCACCAGCGAAGTGAGTGGTGGTAGTGTGAAATTGCTAATCGTCACTTATGCTGTTGGTACATTTTTTCCTTACTGTATTTTTCAGAAAGCAGTTGAAGGTGTTGTTTGACAATTTGGCAGGAGTGAATAAAGATTTGGTGATTGAGTATGTACGGAAGTTTACAACTAACACTCTGAGTGAATGGAGAACTGCCTCATTCCAAGATGTGGAGATCGCAATATATTTGCTATACCTGATGGGTGAAGCTATTCCAGCATCTGGTGGCAACCATTTCACTGGTGATGAGGTATTTGAAGTAAACTGTCTTATTTTTAAGGAAAGACATAATAAATGCCTGTTTCTGTAACATGAAGGGTTTTATAATCTTCAAACATCTGGGTTGGTGTTTAAATTTTAACACATAGTTTTTGAAAAATATATTATTTTTAACAGGGAAAGACAAAATTGTTAAGTAAATTTCACTTTGTGGAAAACAAAATGGAGATTATGCAGCACGTTTTAAAAGTGTAGTACATTTCCTTGTTGCCTCAGTATGTAAAATGAATTTGTAGGGGTGTTTTTCTAACTTTAATTTGCATCTGCAAAAGTAGATCATTTAAAGGATAATGGGTTCACCCCTGGGCAGGGTGTCTCTGGTACATACAGAATAGAAGGCTGGTTCGTTGTGTCCACTAAGTGAAAAGCTGGATAATGTAATGCTGATGGCTGTATTCATGTCAGGTGCTCATATCGTGTGATTGGTAAAAAGAAATTAAACTTATAACTCTCTTGCAATTTTGTTTATATAACTATGTTGCAGTTACAAGTCCTTCTGTATGTACATGATACATACAGTAACAATAACACCAGAAAATATGTTGTGTCATGTACATGTCCATCCACTGTGGCAAGTAGAGACTCTTCTGGACATTGTAACAAACTGTCTTAAATGTTTGCCACAAACCTGTCCCTTACCAGTGAGTGCTACTGATAATTAACACTTTCTGATCTATAGAAAAAGTTTATGTACCAAAGTACTGTTGATTTATCAGCACATACATATTAGAAATTTGTGAACAGAGTCATTCTAGGCCATGTAAGAATGTAACAATGGGTAGTGTTTCATAGTGACTATGCATTGTATGTATGACAGACATAATCTTTTGCTTCAACCATCTACATTCAGTTGGTGTAATCTGATGATACTGAATATAGATTATTATCTACAACTAGTTGATTTGAGTCCATATATTGGCAAACCCATTTTCAAAAAGACATTTTTGTACTGTCTTTCCTTTACCCAGTATTGCTAGGGTGATCATACGGAGGTGGAAGAAGTGGATGGCAGGAGATAAGAAATGCATGCAAATATTTGGTTGCACAGTTGTCATGGAAGAAACTGCTGTACAGAGTGAGGTTCAAGTGGGAGGATAGCAAGGAGGTAGGTTGGTGGGTGGGCGGTGGGGGGAATGTGGAATAGGGTCTAGTGGTTGTCTTTTCTGAACATTGTAATCGTTTCTTGGATTCCACGAAAGCCAGGAATGTCTCAGTCAACTGCTTGATTAACTGTTCAGATAAGATTTACACCATGGAGTTTCCTTCCCATCTGTGTGTGGTTGTTCCAAGTGGCTTCTATCCTGAAGCTTTTCCAAATAATGTTACGTGTTTAACTTATTTTTTACCATTTATTCTACATTTAATGGCCATCCTACATTTCTTACTTTAATTGCCCAAACAATATTATTTGGAGATCAGATTTGTCATCCCCTCATCATATAATCTTACTACATTTTGATGAATATGAGACTCCTAAGGAAGGAAATTATGCAAATTGAATATCTTGTTCTCGTTTTGAAAATGTATCTGTTTGGATTATCCTCAGAAATGAGAACTGTAATGTTTCAGACTAAAGTGTCGGCCATGCAGGCGATGATGCGTGTGTTGGTTACCTGTGATGTGAGTCACCACCCACACCCAGCTGTCACTCTGCAGTATGTGGAGACTGTTGTACGTTATGAGAAGTTCTTTACCACAGAACCAGAGCACATTCCTAGTGTTTTAACAGCCTTCCTTGATCAACGTGGCATGAGGAACAGTAGTCCACTTGTGCGCAGCCGCTGCGCTTATTTATTTTCACGTTTTGTCAAGTGCCTCAGGCAAGTATTGGAACTCAACTCCTGTAGCAGTTCGTTTCTGTTAAGTTAGGCTATAAATGATATTGTCAGTGAGTGTGAAGTGAAAGAGAATGTCAGTTGCTGGACATATAGCAGAGAATTATTGAGGGGGAGATTTGTTAAATAATAAATTCTTATTTCCAGATTTTTGTGCTGGTCCTCACTGGGGACAAATGTCTTTCTGTCCCCACCCAACAAAATGGAGATGGTGGTGCTTTATTTCTCATTACAACAATTTTATTTCCTGTCAGAAGGGAAACAGTTCATGCAAGGCAAAGAATGGTATAGAGCTGGGAACATGGACATGTGGAAGGAGAGAAATTCTCAAAAGAAATATGATCTCCTTAATTCACAGTGCTATGACTCTAAAGTAATTTTCAATTATCCAGTTTTTATCATGGTTGTGTTGCTGATGCTGTAACGTCTTGAACATAGTACTGACACTACAGTGAACTGGAGAACATGATTTTCAGTGCAGTCATCCACATGTGCATAACTCAAAATTCCCCATGCACATGGAGTACAGTTGTCATTGTTTATCACTGGTACTTTACTGGCATTGTGAAAGTACACGTAAATTGGTATTTGTTTCTGGAAGTTCTTTTGCATAGTTGAAAGAAACTCTGAAGGGGTTGCCATAGCAGTTATAGTTCTCAGTTGTGCAATTTAGGCATTCAGAATATGATTGAACTTAAGTATGTAACATTCTTACATGTTGCAACTGAGACGGTGTCAGACCTTGGTGTTTGTCTTGCAAAGCCTGTAAGTTCATATCCTGTCTGGTTGAGGTAATAGCAGCAGTAACCCTGCACACTACAGAAGGAACAACAGGTTTGAATATATGTGTCATGGACGGAGTCAGGGACCTAGTTTTGTGATGCTGTCTTCCATGATAATATACATGAATGTAGCATACAGCTGTAAGGTAAGGGGTGGTTCTTGTGATTTAATAAACAATTTTTGATTGATTAGCAATAGTGCACATTTTTGAAATTTAATACTTTTGTGATTGGTATGTGTAAACTAATTATACAATCCAATATTGACATTGCCAGGACATGGTGATTGTAGCTACATCTGTAATCCCTCACTATTTTATTTTGCTCATTCTGTGAGCTCTCAGTGGCAGTAGTTGGCCCCATAGCTCATGATGACTGGTTTGTTTGTTGCTTGTGAAATTGAAAGGGTGCACCAGCTATTGAAAATAATGGAAACCACTTTTGGGCAATAATTTCAAATTACTTGTTTTGTATCAAGGGGGTTTAGTTGTTACTATTGTTATTAAAGTACCAAAGTCACATATTCTGTAACAAGAACTCACAGTGACTGAAATAGTACTTTTAGGTTATCAGATAAATTAATGAGATTTTACTGTTGTAGAATTTGAGATGTGGCAACTTTTTTGGGTTCAAGATGGAGGTTTTTGTGTTTTTAAGAGGTCAGGTACTAACATAGAAGCACAGTATATCCAATGAAGGCTAACGTATTGGTGACTTACTGGTCCAGAACACAGTGAGACCTCTGTCCTACGCTCACATGTATTGTTTTCACATCATTATCTTTCATTCCTTCTGATCCCAAATATTTCCCATTAAACAGCTTGTAATTATATTGGATTCATTATTTTCTGCAGGGTTATTATACTGCATTTATTCAGAATTTTTGGTCCTGGTCCACAGTGTTCCCAAAATGATTGTTTTTTGAGAAAAACAAAATAGTGAAAGTAATGTGATGATTTTGAAACACAAGGTAGTGAGTGGTAGCCAAGCCTACTGGTAATTAACATTATAGATGTAACACAGAATGGCAGGGGTGAGGAGAAGATACAGACACAGACAAGTCTTTTGGCCATGCTCATAAATGTAATTTCATTTATACATATAAGAAAAGTGTAGTGTTCCCCATGCTGATTTTTATGACACTTGTGAATGCCCAACAGCATTATATTCTTATCTCTTGCTCCATATTTCACCTAAAGCAGGTGATATATGGAAAATATGGATGTAAATTCATTTACACCCGTTGGCTTTCACTGTGCCAGATTGCAGAACAGTCACACCTGCTGACAACTTTTTGTAAAGAACTCCTTTACCAATTTTCATCAAAGTCTGGCAGGTCATTTAATCACTGTTAGTAGGTCACAGTTGGATGGATGTGGCTGCCACATGAAGTTTTTTTTTTACTTTGTAAAGAACACCTAAGAAGTTACTTGTACAGAGACACTGTCTGTTATTTTTACAGTCCTAAGTGGAGTGTATAATTTTTATTTTTTGTTTTCTCATGTTTCTGACATATTTAATGAATTCCTGCAACTGTTTTTCCCCCACACTTATTGCTCCTTTCCCATGGTTGTTTAAGAAATGGTGGCTAGAGATGTCACTGTTTCTGCTGAGACCCATGTTTCAGCCTGGAATGCAACTTTAATTTTTGTACTAGTTTATAATTGTTCTATAAGTAGTAACACCTATATGTAGTGTCAATTACGTTCTCCATTTATGGCAGGCAGGCACAGCTGAAAAGTTTGTGCTTTTCTTTAGGGTAGTAAAAGTGACCCCACATTACATTGGCTGAATGGTTAAGAGCAAAATGTGACTCATATCTCTAATTTAATGATCACTGTGTGAAGTGCATTGGACTTGAAGCATGAATAATTGTGTCCCATGCAGTTTACTGATTGTACAAAATTGTTTCCAGGACACTGATACAGCCGTATATTAAGGAAGTTCTAGGTCCTCTGCAGTATCTACTGGTTCTGATTCCCCCAGAAAATGGTTCAAGTCTCATTAGTGAAGATGACCAGCTGTATTTGTATGAGGCTGCAGCAGTGATGATAGTGTCAGGGGCATTTGGTGCTCAGGTACTTGGTTCTTCTGTTTTAGCTCTTTAGCTTTGAATTATTGCAATTATGAAGTAGACAGCTGGAAGCTGCTAGCAATGCCCCTGTCTGTATAAAGCCTGTTTAATGTTTTGTTTTGATTGCTTGTGCCTTTAATACTCATGTTAACACTGTGGTGCGTTCTGCAGATTACCACTACCAAAATTGGTATGCTTTCCCAAAAGAAAGGTGAAGAAATATAAAATATGGCCTTGAAGTTCAGGGACCATTAAAGTCTCACACTCTACAATAAATTTTGTGTTTATAGGGGGAACGGTGTTCTCTCTGTAGCTCACTATTAGCTGCGTATATTTGTAAAGAGTGTTGCAGAGAGTCGAATAAAAACACACCAGTGATACAGCAAATGCTGAAAATTTGCCTCCTTTTGTAATGCACTTAGTACAACAGTGGGACTCGTTTACTATTTGGTGTTTGTTGAAATCTCACAGCATGCACTTATTGCATACAAACACCAATTTTTTTGTCATTAAATATATCTTCTGCAGTTGTTTTCTTTATCTGGTGTAGCACTGGTGAGTTTTTATTAGACTTTCTAAAGGTTCTTATCGCAGTGAATCTTTTCTCACTGCCTTTACCAACTGTTAAATCTCCCGAGACTGGGTGTGTGGCCAAATGATAGCGAAACATTGGATGGACAAATTTCATTATTATACTGATATTGGATAATATTGGATGGACAGTTTCTGTTTAAGAAAGGAAAAAACGCCCTGTAAGTTCTTATGTAGTCATGGACATCAACATTATATGTGTAAACTTTGTGCACCATTGTAGTCCATCATTTTGCGCAATTTAGTGCAAGTTTACAGTTCTTGAACAAAGAATGTTTTCGGTGATTATAAAGAGGTCCAGTCTGATTTGGTAAATGTGTGTGATAATAATAATATTTATTACTGCAATTGGGTTGTTACCCGGTGGCAGTGGTTATTTTACATGTAAACAAACATGAAGTTGGTTACTACTAAATTTAAGTCGGGAGGGCTACATGAGAAGCATGTAGTGGCAACTTTCACTTTTCACTCTGTATATGAAGAATATTGCCCTCATTGCTGAATACTGTCGAATAATAGAAGTTAAACGTATTGGCCTTTTCTATCGCGTCTGTGATGATCCGTCCATTACAGTCCTTGATGGCGGGGATATTTTCCCTGTTTCCTGCTGGTGTGTTTTATAATTAGCATTTTGGGCTAATTTTAAAATTGGGTTGTTTTCAAAGCAAACAAAAGGATGTTTATTGTTTTGTGTTTTCAGCAAAAGGGTATGCTTATGTCCAACTTGCTGATTCCTGTGATGGACAAGTTCAAGTCTGCGGTGTCACAGTTGCTAGTGGAAGTGGATGAACAACAGCAGGAGCTGTTGGCTCAGTACCTGTGCCATGCTATGGCTGTGACTAGCCGTGCCAGCAAGGCTTTCACAAACCATCAGACAATGAAGTCTTGTTGTTGTGTGCCTGTATTTGTTGAGGCCACAAAAGTTTTCCTTCGTTGCTTGCAGGTAATGTAGCTAACTACACATCTGTATCATGTAAACTGATCATGGCCCATGAGATTTTTTCAACACATTTAATTTGCGCTGCCCCATCAGAAGTAAGGACAGTTTCTTTGACTGATCTGATGCACTTTGCATGCACATTTAAATTTAATAAATGGTATTTAAGCAGTAATGGGCTTTGTGCATACTGCATGGGAACAGCGAGCAGAGTGAGGGAAGTACGGAGTGGTAAGCTGTACCATTGTCTTTGATCTCCAAGACAGCTTAACAGTGCACAGATGATGCAAAACATCACGGCACCATCGCAGGTCATCTAACATCCATCATGACTGGAAGCAGCTGCTACTGCTGGACAGTATTAGCGTGCTTTATCTCTTACAGTTTTGTTGTCTGTTTCATGTATCAGGATGGGCTGTTTCACATGTGGTAAGTTAAATGATATATATACCACTCCGGTATGCTATGAAGACTTAATTTACTGTAACATTAAGAATAACATGATTAGTAGTCCCTTGAGATGCAGTAGCTACTGCACTACAACATACCTACACATTTCTGTTAGATGTGCCAGAAACAGCCTTAACAGTTGTAATGTAGTCTCAAACCTTGTTCTCAGCAGTTTTCTTCTACTACTAAGTGCGGAAACAAGACTGTTAAAGTTACATTTTTAGCTTGGTAGTTGTCTCCACCATACTGCAGTGTATTATTGCGTAGTTCATCATAGAGGTTTTCACGTGGGTGATTCTGATCTTCTGGAATATGACACTGCATTGCTGGGTGAGTGTTTCCTGATGTCTGCAAGTAATGGGTGCCCTTCATATTCAAGGGTGTAAGACCGATGGACCAAAACTTTGAAGATGAATGCAACGCATTCCTTTGAGACATTGGGAACCACTTAGTGACACAGTGTCACATCCTACAAGGCCAGAATCCTCAATTACATTGCTGTGAAAACCTCAAAACTCCCAGGTTTCCTTATATTTTCTGATTAGAAAATAGGGGGTTTTTGGGAGGAGGTGGGGGTGTGCAGTGTTCATTGAGGACAGTTCTGTTACTGGCCCACCTGACAAGGTATGGATGTTGTTGCTTTGTGTGTCATCTGTTATGACATGAATATTATTTACTTCCAGAAGAGAAACCATTTGTGTAAGACAAACAGCTGGCTGGAACTGGTCAAATTGATTTGTGGTAGGGGAGTTCTCAGAGTTTGTAAATCAGCCTTAATTCATAGTGCTTGGGGCTGTAAAGTAATTTTGAATATCCAGTTTTCCTTGCGGTTATGGTGATTCAGAGTATTGAGACCTGTGATATTATCTGATTGTCATAATACAGATACTGTGATGAACTGAGAGGGCACAGTCCTCAGTGCACATTTTGATTTGCATGTAATTAAAATTTGTCATATACATGGCGTAAGCGTACGTCATGCAAAGGAAAATGTTTTTGAAGGGTAACCAATACATTTTATAAAAGAGTCTTTTTCATTCTTACTGGTCTTTCCACATACTTGTAAGCCATCTGTTATAATAAACATTTTATTTGCACTATGTAAGCTGAAATTATGTGTATTGCCATTGAGAAATGAACTGCAGAGTTACGTGTGTATCCTCTGGTTGCCACCTTGCATTCAACTTGACTACCTGCTAGCAACACTATCATGAGACTTACCAGTATTTCTGAGCTGCTTTATCTGTATGTATTCAAGTGAGTGGTGTTCGGGAAGGCTGTGTGGAGGACTTAGGTACTGTTTATGTGAGGGGGCTGGAGAGATGTAGGCACTGGTTATGTAAGAAGGAAGGATGGGTGTAGGCATTGGTTATAAAAGAGAGGTGGAGAGATGTAAGCACTGGTTATGTAAGAGGGATGGACCGATGTAGGAACTGGGTATGCAAGAGAGATGGATAGTTGTAGTGGATGTGTCTTGACAGTTTCAGAATGCTTACATTCATACATACTAAAGTGGTGCAATTGATTTTATTTTTAGATTCCAACACAATCACAGATACTGCAAAGTGGAGTTCGGCAATTCCTCCATAGGATGGTAGTGTGTTTGGAGGAAGAACTTCTTCCTTACATTCCACAGGCATCAGAAGGTCTTCTAAAAGGCAGTGACATTCGAAGCATTCAGGAATATGTGCCCCTGATTGTACAGATAATTGCGAAATTTAAAGTAAGTCAGTACTGGAATTGCATTACTTTTTAAATGCTTCATTTGTTATGAGTTACTGGTATAATATTATTTAAATATGATGTTTGTATGTTTGCCTGTCTGTGGACTGTCTGAATTTGCTATGATGGTTCCCAAAGCAGGAAGAAGGTAACAGTGAAAGTCTGTTACAGAAGGAATTTGTAAGTCCTGTTATGTGCCAAGCAGGTACAGGGGGTAAGTACAGTTATATCTCTACCCATACTCGACCCTGGTGCTAGAAGGGATGGTTGGTCACCACCACAGCTTGGCTGCTCTAGCCCCAGTAACAAGACCTTGTACCCACTGTACAGGAGGCAGGGCAGGCCTTGGGGCCAGTCTGAATGTTTCTGAAAATTCTTGCCCACACCTGAGTTCCATCCCTGAACTGTCAAACTCATAGGGAGTTGCTAGACTGACTGCATTAACCTGGCTGCCTAACAAGAGTTCATGTGGTATAAAAAATTGTTTTAATCCAAATTCTCATTATAGTCAGGTTTGTTTTTGGTTCAAAAAATATTGCATTCGGAATCAAGTGCGTAGTCTTCTGTCTCATTATGAAAGGTGATATCACTGGGGTTTGTAAAGGACTTACTGAAGTGCTGTGTAAGACAGTAGAGTAGAATAGAATAGATTAGTTTATGTTAGGCATCACAATGACCCTTGCACTTCTACCATTTGTGATATTGTGTGCAACCCTTTGCTTAATCATTCAGCAGCCCGACATTTTGAACACAGTGCAGTACATTGCTGATGGAGATGTTGGCAAAGTCACCCCATTTCAAGAAATGATGACCCAGGTGCCTAATCTTAATACTGCCAGTGCCTCACAGTCATAAAGAACATGTGAGGGTGTTGCAAATGCCTGTTTGCATTTATCACACTCAGGACTGGCACCAGCCCTACTTTAAATAGATGTCCCTTGAAGTGGCAATGCCCTGTCAGAAGCCCCATCATTTCTCTTAGCTGATTTCTGCTAACTTGAGTAATTCCTCAGCTCTTTTAGCAGAAGGTCTTTTGAGAAAGTCCTTAGCTTGCCTTTGTCCACACATGGACTGCCAATATTCTTCATGTTATCTGATTATCCAGCCCTTGTTCACTTCCTGTAAACCTCCTCATATATGCTGAGGGCAGGCTTAGGCCCTGCAAGTGGATGTGAGGAGCCTTGCCTAACTGACGAGTTGTTTCATTTCCATCAATCCCTCTGTGTCTTGGCACCATTATCAGTTGGATCCTGCTATGTTCTGCCAGTTTCACCAGCGATTGATGGCATTACCAGACAAATTCAGAATTGTCTGGAAACTGTCAAGGGCCTTAATGGTCGCTTGACTGTTGGAAAGAAAATAGATGTTCCCACCTGTTTTGCCCTTTTATCTTCTACATTATACAACCCTTAATGGCATGTATTTCAACCAGGGATACTGTGGTATGGAGCCCAAGGCTGACCTGTTCTCAAGCACCATGTATACACCCTAGCACGACTGCCTCTATTGGCCTTGGACCTGTCTGTGTACCAGATGAGGCCCTCTGTAATATCCTATTTCAGCCTGTTCTGCCAGTGACACTTGTCAGTTAAACTTGACTGTGAACAGTTTGGTTATGTATATGTGGGCTTCATCCTGTCATTCCCAATCTGTAAGATGTGTTCATGCTCCATGTCTTGAGATTTTCCAGCATGACCGAAATTGGTGGATGTCAATCTCCACTGTTGGGTACACATCAGTCTGTAAATTCCTACTGGGGCATCTGCCTCAGTCATCACATGAAGAGGAGGAAGTCCCAGGAGGACCTCCATGGCAACGGTTGGGGCAATCCTCATTGTTTCTGTGATAGCTAAAGTGGCTAATCTCTGTAATCTCCTGAGTTCCACCTCATTGACCTTGTATCTAATCATTGGCCACCAAACTATGGAGCCATAGGTCAACATGGGTCTTATTACCATTGTGTATGTATAGTACATCACTTAGGGTTTCATATTCCAAGTTTTGCCAGATGTGCCTCTAAGGTCACATATTTCAGCTATATGTTCCATGTTGATCCCTTGTCCAGAATAAGTCCAATGTACGTAGTATCTGACTTTGTATTCAGTTGCAGTGTTTGTCTGCACAGGGTTAGTTCCTGTAGTCCTTTAAATCCCTTCAAGGTGAGTCATCCTCGTTGTGTTGGTTAACCAAAAGTAAACAACAATTATGCAAGGGTATTACTGTCTTAACACAACTGTATTATCAGATATATATATATATATACGGGGTGTAACAGGAGGAACGGACCAGACTTCGGGAGGGTGTTCCTTATGTTATACTATACCGATATAACCCAAAACACCTATATCCAAAGTTGAACGGTTTGGGA
>Ga0123355_10017564_pt1 | contig 11312 bp, 9 predicted proteins | sample TergutEmb28metaG_3_FD_89872 | JGI IMG/M metagenome (GOLD analysis project Ga0123355, IMG submission 89872) | Embiratermes neotenicus P1 segment gut microbial communities from Petit-Saut dam, French Guiana - Emb289 P1 | ecosystem: Host-associated > Arthropoda: Insects > Digestive system > Gut ...
TCGCTTAACTTCTCTTATACAACTTCCTTCCGTCATGTGGGCTTTTTTATCGTGTCTTCTTCTTTGTTACCATTATATCCCATGTGCGACCGCTTTTCTTTTCTGCTTTTCGCAATCACCTAACGAGAATGTGTAAAAGGAGGTACATATGAAAATATTCATAAGTGCGGACATCGAAGGGGTAACCACCACCACATCCTGGGACGATTGTGATAACGAATCAGGTTCATATTCCCTACACGCAACCCAAATGACAGACGAGGTACTTGCCTGCATCCAAGGCGCAAAAAACGCAGGTGCAACCCAAATAGTCGTAAAAGACGCCCATGACAGCGCAACCAATATTGACCCTACAAGAATGCCTTCCGGCGTATCCTTATTACGCAAATGGAGCGGCCATCCTTACTCAATGGCGGAAGGTGTAGATAAATCCTTTGACGCAGCCATGTTTATAGGCTATCACTCCGCGGCAGGCAGGGGTGGCAACCCAATGGCACACACAATAAACGGAGGCGGAATTTATTCCATTAGAATAAATGGAAAAATTGCCAGCGAGTTCACCATATATAGCTGGGCCTGCGCACTGGAAGGTGTGCCCACGGTTTTCTTAAGCGGGGACAAAACCCTTTGCGAGGATTATAAGGATTTGCATCCAAAGCTAGTGACTTGTGCGGTAAAAGACGGAATAGGAGCAACCACAGTCAATTACTCCGTCGAGGACACCCTTAAAAACATAACCGAACTCTCGGAACAAGCTCTTAAACAAAATCTAAAAAACGCCCTGGCATCTCTACCAAAAAGGTTTGAGATAGAGGTCGAATACAAAAAACAAGCCCTGGCCTACGAGGCAACCTGGTACCCAGGGGTTACCCGAAAGAACGACCATACTGTAACCTTCGAATCTGATAATTACTTCGAGGTACTGCGTACAATCAAGTGGATTATATGAAAAAACCCTATGTTGTAGGCATTGCAGGAGGCAGCGCAAGCGGAAAATCAACATTTTGTGACCAGTTAGAAGCTGCCCTCAGGGAGCATAAACTTCTGATTTTCCATATGGATTACTATTTCAAACCCAAAGACAAACGCCCCTTTGTAAAATCCCCAATAAACGAAAATATGTATATTGATGATAACCACCCGGAAACATTAGACCTGCCAAAGCTGCGACAGGATTTACAATCCGCCATCAATGATGCCAAAGTCGATATCATAATAATCGAAGGCCTACTAGTACTAGCCGATGATGAAATCTGCAACCAACTAGACTTAAAGTTGTTTATGGAATGCCGCCAAGACGAGCGCATTGTGCGCAGACTTAGAAGAAATATGGCCAAAGGCCTGACATTTGACGAAATATCCAATGTCTATCTGGATATGGTAAGATTCAGACATGATGAATATGTAGAGCCTTCCAAGTGGAAAGCTGATATTATAGTCAATGGGTCAGCCTCTACAGAGAAAGCACTGGAAATTATCACATATGCCATAAAAACCTTTGGCAAAAATGACAAAAGCCATCACGGAGGACAGAAGTGACCGACTACCATAGCCGCCTAGCGGCCCATAACGACTATATAACCGAAACCGCCGGCAAACGTCCGGCTTTTTTCATACGCACTTATGGCTGTCAAATGAACAGCCGGGACTCGGAAAAACTAATGGGGATGCTTCTTCAATTGGGATATATCCAAGCCGAATCACAAGAAACCGCGGATTTGGTGCTATACAATACATGCTGCGTCCGGGAAAGTGCCGAAAACAAAATTTTTGGCCACCTAAGCCGCCTTAAAAATATAAAGGAAACTCAGCGGTCTGATATGATTATCGCTGTTGGCGGCTGCATGTCCCAACAATCCGAAATTGCCGACAATATCCGTACCCGGCATTCCTATATAAATATCGTATTTGGCACAGCCAACCGCCATCGCCTGCCACAATTTATATTGACCACAATGGAAACAGGCAATCAAGTCATTGATATCAAGGAAGACGAAGATTTACCGGAGCTGGATTCCGTTCCCGTTACCACAAGAGATTACCCCCACAAAGCCGGGGTTAATATAATGTATGGTTGCGATAATTTTTGCTCATTTTGCATAGTCCCATATGTACGTGGCCGGGAACGAAGCCGCCCGGAAACAGATATCCTGCAAGAAATCGAGGCTCTAGCTGCAGATGGAGTCAAGGAAATCATGCTCCTAGGGCAAAATGTTAACTCTTATGGCAAGGGAATGAGAACCGACTTCCCTACCCTACTTCGTCAATCAAACGAAGTATCCGGCCTTGAGCGCATCCGTTTTATGACATCTCATCCAAAAGATTTTTCCGACGAGCTAATCTTTGCGATGGGTGAATGCGATAAAGTTTGTAAATCCGTGCATCTTCCGCTGCAATCCGGTAGCACTAAGGTGCTTACAGATATGAACCGCTACTATACCCAGGCGGAGTACCTAGAGTTGACCCGGCGGCTACAGGAGGCCATCCCAGGCATTGCCATCACAACGGACATAATCGTTGGCTACCCCGGAGAAACTGACGAAGATTTTGAGGCCACATTGGATGTAGTGCGACAAGTTCGTTTCGCCTCCGCATTCACATTTATCTATTCAAAGCGTAGCGGCACCCCCGCAGCCAAGCGTACAGATACAATCCCCCGCCAAGTTGCAAACCAGCGATTCGAGCAGCTAACCGCAACTCTGTACCCTATCATGGATGAAATAAACCAATGCAAAATCGGCAAGGCCCTACCGGTTATGGTAGAGGAGACAAGGGATACCACCTGTAAAGGCCGCACTAATGATAATACCTTAGTGCACTTTACGACTGAGACAACCATGCCTCAACCGGGTGAAATAATCCCAGTTATTGTCACAACCGCCAAGACATTCTACGTAAGCGGAGTTCTTGCATAATCAGATAGACGGGCGAACACAGTTCGCCTACCCTACCTGTAATTGTATCAACATCCCCTGCTAGGACATAGAATAAACTATGTAATTGCCGTGGAGGTAGGGCATGTTTAGAAGACGTAGACTATATGGCCTGATTTGCTTCTTTCTTGGAATAGGTATGATTATCCAATTTATGATGCCCACATGGGGATTTCTCATTGCCGCGGCTCTCATTATCATGGGGTTTTGGTACGTATTCGCGAGGTGATATATATGAAAGAAATGAAGATACGGGTAATAAAACTGCCGCGGGTTGTGAGTACTATTTTAAGGAAAATTTTGCGGATAAAAAATTAATAAAAGCGGCTACGCCGTCTTGACTCCTACGTCAGGGCGTCGTAGCCGTTTTTTATGCAAAAACAATATAACCGCGAAAGACGCGAAAAGCGCGAAAACGCTTTTTCGCGTCTTTCGCGCTTTTTGCGGTTAAATTTTCTTGACTTATGACTATAAAGGCATTACACTGTATACATGAATAAAGCCGATGACCTCCCCGCTAAGCGGCAACATATGAATTTACTCTTCGACTTTTACGGCTCTCTTCTTACACAAAAACAAGCCGCTTGTTTTACCTTGCGCTATATAGATGATTTTTCCCTGGCAGAAATTGCTCAGGAGTTAGATATTTCACCTCAGGCAGCTGTAGACTTTTTAAAAAGAGGGATAGGAAGTCTTGAGCATTATGAGAATCATCTTGCTTTAGTAAATAAACATCAACAGCGGCAAGTACTGACAGAAAATATACTCACGAATATTGCAAGCTTAGGGCAAACTATACTTCATGAATCGACAACAGACATAATAAAGTCACTTCAAGATATACGAAATTCAATTTCCGATATTAGTCAGATTTGAGGGCATATTTATGGCATTCGAAAATCTAGGTGAAAAACTGCAAAACGTCCTTAAGAAGCTAAAGGGCAAGGGTCGCTTATCCGAAAAAGACGTCCGGGACGCAATGCGGGAAGTACGGCTGGCCCTCCTTGAGGCTGATGTAAACTTCCGCGTTGTAAAGGATTTTGTTGCAAAGCTTACCGAGCGAGCTGTTGGGCATACGGTTCTAGAAGCCCTTAACCCAGGTCAGCAAGTAATCAAACTGGTGGATGAAGAGCTTACAGCTCTTATGGGTTCTACCCAAAGCCAACTAACATTTTCCCATAAACCTCCTACCGTATACATGATGGTGGGCCTGCAAGGCGCAGGTAAAACCACCAGTTGCGGCAAGCTTGCAGGGATACTCCGCAAGCAAGGCAAGCAGCCACTGCTGGTGGCTTGCGATATCTACAGGCCCGCTGCAATCAAGCAATTACAAATCGTAGGCAACACCTACAATATCCCCGTCTTCGAAATGGGAGACAAAGTCAACCCTGCTGTTATCGCCTCAAGAGCTATCGAGCACGCAGATAGAAATGGAAATGACGTTGTGTTAATTGACACCGCAGGACGCCTCCACATAGACGAAGCCCTGATGGACGAGCTTGTACGTGTCCGCACCGCTGCAAAGCCCCAGGAGATATTATTGGTGGTAGATGCAATGACCGGCCAGGACGCAGTCAATGTAGCCCAGACCTTCAACGAAAAACTAGGACTAGACGGCATAATAGTCACCAAACTAGACAGCGATACCCGTGGCGGTGCGGTTCTTTCTGTCAAGGCAGTTACCGGCAAGCCTGTAAAATATGTAGGGATGGGCGAAAAGCTGGAAGATATGGAGCCCTTTTACCCTGACCGTATGGCGTCAAGGATTTTGGGCATGGGGGATGTACTCAGCCTAATAGATAAGGCCCAGCAAGCCTTTGATGATAAGCAAGCCGCAGAGCTTGAAGCTAAAATCCGCCAAAACACTTTGACATTGGATGATTTCTTGGCCCAAATGCAACAGATGAAAAAAATGGGACCATTAAAAGATCTCCTAGGCATGATGCCCGGTGTAAACCAATCCCAATTGGCTGGAGTAGATATAGACGAAAAATCTCTGGCACACGTTGAAGCCATAATCCAATCCATGACAAAGCAAGAGCGGCGAGACCCTTCTATTCTTAACGGCTCCCGCAAACGACGGATAGCCGCAGGTAGTGGACGCACCATCCAAGATGTAAACCGCCTACTCAAGCAGTTCGAAGAAATGCGCAAGATGATGAAGGGTTTCACAAAGGGCGGAAAACTCGGCAAAAAGGGCAAAAAAGGCAGGATGGGCAATATGCCCAATCTACCGTTTTTTTCATAAAGCAAGCCTGCAAGGTTTGGGGCAAAGCCCCAATTTAATCAAACGAAAGGAGACTAACATATGGTCAAGATTAGGCTAAAAAGAATGGGTGCAAAAAAAGCACCTTTCTACCGTATTGTGGTAGCAGACGCTCGCACACCCAGAGACGGCAAGGTCTTAGAAGAAATCGGTATCTACGACCCTACTAGGGAACCCACTGTTCTTAGAGTAGATGTAGAAGCCGCCAAAAACTGGATTGCCAAAGGCGCACAGCCCACAGATACTGTAAAGGCACTTTTGAAAAAGGCAGGTGGCTAAGATGAAAGAGCTGCTTGTGATAATAGCAAAAAACCTGGTTGACAACCCTGATGAAGTGGTTGTCACAGAGGATTTGCGCGACGGAACCCAAGTGTTAAAGCTAACAGTAGCACCAGACGATATGGGCAAAGTCATAGGCAAGCAAGGACGTATTGCAAGAGCGATACGCACCGTAGTAAAAGCAGCAGCGGTTCACGCAGATGAAAAAATTGTTGTAGAGATTGTTTAATCCTACAAGAAAATGTGAACCCTGTTACAAACACGAAAATTAACAAGTCTAAACGAGAGTCGATGTATGAGAATATACTGACTCTCGTTTTGTTTTTCACATCATTCACCATTATCTTAAATCCATTTTTAACATTACAGGCTTATTAAATTGCAATAACATTGTGATTGCATCTTGGTATTTGTTATTTGCATCATAGTAGTGAAACTATTGATTTTGGAGCAAATTCATCCATAATTAGATTAAAGGTGATGCCATGATTGTAAAGCTGGTTCAGGACTCATCGGTAGAAGAATCCGAAATTCTTATTAGATATGCTGTAATGAGCAAGGATATCGAGCGCATTACGGCTATGTTACGTTCTGCCAACACCCGAATAAAATGTAGCCATGAAGGTAGCGACAAGTTCGTAAACGCTTCTGATATTTATTATTTTGAAAGCGTTGACAAAATGACTTTTGTATATTGTGAAAAAGATGTATACAGAACCGATTATCGCCTTTATCAGATAATAGAAGAATTTGCTCATTTAGGTTTTATTCAAGTAAGTAAGTCCTGTGTCCTCAATATAAATGTACTTGAATCCATTACGCCACTCTTAAACAGCCGAATGGAAGCGACTTTAACAAATTCGGAGCGGATTTATGTAACGAGAAAGTACCTTGAAAACTTAAAAAAAGCTTTGCAAGAAGGGATATAAACATGAAAGTATTAATTTTAAATATTATGGCTACGACAGGGCTCTCCGTTATTGTATTGGCGATTGTTGTTAGATTCTTGCTCCAAGGTTATGACCTTTATTTTTCTATCGCTGTCTTACAGACCTTTGGTGCAAATATAGCAATTCATATAGGGTTTTTGTTGACACGTTTATTCGAGAGCATGTATGTGGCATTGGAGATTTTTATAGACATTTTGTACACAACTATTGTTTTGGTTGTTTTTGGAATGATATTTGATTGGTTTGGCATTATACCAATATGGACATTGGTAATAATGGCTGTGATGATAAATTTACTTGCTTTGTTCTTAAATATGGTTCGTTTCAAAAGCGAAGTCAACGTAATTAATAAATTACTAAGAGTACGCAATAAAAGCGAGGAACAATATTAGATGTGAAATCACAAATACTGAATAAAGGAGTTATCTAAATGAATTATAGGAATCGTGGGCCAGGCAAGCCAGACAATACAACACACCGAACAAAAAAAATAAACACAGCAGGATTGATTCGGATATTAATTATGCTTGCTGCATTGCTTGTTGTCGTGGGTATAGCTGTTTTTGCCAACAATTCTGATGGATATGGGGTTTTGTACCCCGAAGGGCCGGAGCATACCTACATAGACGATTACGATTATGAATATTACAGTCACATCCATGATAATGACGAAAACTATGAAAATGAGCATTATTACATGGATGGTAATATTGGCTATGCCCCGGAATATGACGATGGCCCTTACTACTATCAAGGGTCTTATTATAATGAGTATCTACCTGAGACAGGATATGAAGAGTATCATGAAGGTGGGTATAGCGGATTTGAGCCCTCTGGAGGGTATATTGGGTTTATGCCCGCCGGGTTTACAAATACACCCACAGGGCCATTCGACTATTGGAATGGTGGCACCCCGGTTATGGATGGCGCGGGCTTAGAATCTGCTATTTCTGCTGCTGCAAATCCTGGGTTTACTCGCGTTATATATATTGGTGCTGACATTACAATGACTGGCAATGCCGCAACCCGGGATGTAATTGCCAATCGTGATATATGGATTCGCAGTACCGCTGGTAACAATTATGTAATAATGAGCAGCGGCGCAAACAGACATTTCAACGTATCAGGTGGGGGAAGGCTTACCCTAAGTAACATCACCTTAAGCAGACAAATTATTGACGTGCTCATCCCTACACCTCCGCCTCCACCGGCAACGCCGCCTCCGCCGATTAACTTTGCCCCTCCAACGGGTACCGGCGGCGGTGTAGCAATCGGTGCCACTGGTACCCTTGTTATGGAAAATGGAGCAGTCATACGCCACAACAGGGCAGCAAACGGTGGCGGTGTAGACGTAAACGGTGCCAATGCCGTGTTCCATATGAATGGCGGTACGATTCGCAATAACCAGGCGGACGGAGGATATGGCGGCGGTGTTCGTGTAACAGGCACTACCAGCACTTTTCATTTTAATGGTGGCACGATAGGCGGAGACCACAGTACCCCCCTTGAAAATTTGCCTTTTCCCAGCAGCCTTACTCATTCAGCAGCTGATTCAAGAACGCCGGCAGGAAATGCCAGGCCTTTAATGCCCTGGAGCAACTTTGCCCGTAGCGGCGGCGGATTATTCGTAAACGCCGGCGCTACTGTTATTATGAACCGCCCTGTCGGTTGCTTATGTATTAACAATAACCCTGTTGGAGTGGGCTGCACTTGTACAACATCTCCAGGTACCGGCGAAATAGTAGGAAACATCGCATCCGATAGTACCGATACAAACGCAGAAGCTTGGGCTGGTGGCGGTATACGTGTTAGTGGCAATGGTACATCTTTCCGTATGTATGGCGGAGCAATCCGCGGCAACTATTCTGGCAACAATGGCGGCGGTGTTTTACTCAGAAACACTGGTGGTAATACGACTACAAACCGATCAGTGTTCCATTTTATGGGAGGATATATCGAAGAGAACATTTCGGTTCGAAACCGAAGCGCAGGTGACGGCGGCGGCGGCGGCGTTATTATTGGTCATTTTTCCAGTTTCTATATGTACGAGGGTGCTACGGTACGCGGAAACTATGCTCGCACACAAGGTGCTGGTGTCCGCTTAAGGGATGACAGTGCCAGGTTTATCATGTATGGCGGGTCAATTATAGATAACCGGGTTATTTCAGTTCTCACCAACGCTAACGGTGGCGGTGCCGGTATAAACCTGTCCAGTGCTTCCGGTCAGGCAGGGCAACCACCTGCAGTTGTTTTGTACTCCGGTTTAATCGCATATAACTCCACCATAAGTACAAGTACAGGCCTGGGCGCAGGCGGCGGCGGCATTGCCATAAACAGGGGTGACGTGCATATCCGCGGGGCTGGTAACGTTGTTATTCGTGATAATGTAACCCCTGGTCATGGCGGCGGTATTGTATGGCATGACCGCGGATATCTGTTTACCGAAGGTGCAAACTTCCGAACCACAATCGGTCAAGCTGCATCCGCAGTAGTTAACCCTGCAAATGCCAACACAGGGCTAATTTATATCACCGGCAATACCGCGGGCATTAACCCCGATGGTGCTGACCAAGTCAGGCACGGCGGCGGTATCCATATAGCTGGGTTTGGTTTTAATGGCTCCAATTTCCGTATCAACAATAATACTGCAACCGCCCAAGGAGGCGGGGTCTTTACAGCTGACGTTGTAATTTTGCGAGACAGTCATATAAATCTAAACACAGCGGGGACAAGCGGCGGTGGTATCCACAATGCCAGCGAGGTGCGTCTCTATAGAAGTAATGTAAATGGAAACAATGCCGGGACAAGCGGTGGCGGTATCCATACAACCGATACCGTACACCTCCAGCAGACCACTATAAACGGAAATACCGCTGTAACAACAGGCGGTGGTGTCCATACTACCAACAATGTAACTGTCCTTGGCAGTACAATAGGCAGCATGAGTACATGTGGTCAAGTTATATGTATTTGTGTGTTTTTGGGTAATAGTGCTGGAGTAGACGGTGGTGGGTTGTATGTAGTAGGTGGTAACAACTCTGTTGTTACAATAAACTCCCATGTTTATCAAGGTGCAACCACACATTCATTCATCGAAAACAATACCGCCGAGCGAAACGGCGGCGGTGTATACTTCCGGGGTACAGCCACAGGTACTGCTGCAGTTGCTGCAGCACAAACTCCTAGGGTAACAATGTATCATGGATATATAAGAGGCAACACTGCCAGGGGGCATGTAATTGGTGCAGGTATTACCCAGGGCGGCGGTGGAGTATTTATCCACGGTGTAACTGGGGTTACAGGAACCACACATGGCTCTGCTGCTACCTTTACAATGCATAACGGAGCTATTTCGTACAATACAGCCATACGCGGTGGCGGTCTTTTTATGAGTGGTGCTCACCGTGAGGTTCCTTCTACCGGCCTTAATACAACACAAACAGGCTTTTCTCATGGGGGGCATTTTGTGTTCCATGGCGGAGAAATAAGTGATAACCGTGCTGTGTGCCGTAGTTATTATCATCCCGCACTTGGCGTAGACGGTGGTGACGGCGCAGGTGTTTATATGGACGGTGCAGTCCGAACTGGCGCAGGTGTTATAGCGCGTTTGGCAACTGCTCATGGCTCTCAATTCGACATGCATGGCGGATATATAGAAAACAACAGAGCCGCAAGGCATGGCGGCGGCGTATTCCTGGACAGAGGGCAAGCTGCACAAGGTACCAGTTTTGGTGCATATCGCGCTAGAGGTGCTTTGTTTACTATGAATACCGGACATATCCGCGGCAATACAGCCGGATACGGCGGTATCCTTGCAGGTGACGGCGGCGGTGTCTATCTAGATGGCCTCACGCTATATGACAATAACACTATCCATGACGACACAGTAGCCCGGTTTTATATGACCAGCGGAAGTATTGATGGCAATACGGCTACAAGAGACGGCGGCGGTATTTTTATCGGCGGCGGGCGCAGACAGGGTACTGATAATACCGTTGGAAACGCAAATGAAGCCCGAGGCGGCAGAGTTAGAATATACGGAACCTCCAGCATCAGTGATAACACAGCCCACCGCAATGGCGGAGGCGTATTCCTTGGCGGCGGTAACAGAAGCGGTTCAGGCCAAGGCGGTACAGCTGGCGGCGGACGGCTTTATATGCACGACACAACATCTATAAACGAAAATAGAGCTTTGGACGGCGGCGGAATATTTATTGGCGGTGTAACCGACACAACTATTGGCGCATCAAGCAGAACAGCCTCAAGTGCTATTTTGACAATGCAAGGCCAAGCCATAATCGAATTCAACACAGCCCGTCATAGAGGAGGCGGTGTACATCTTGCTGGCAACCAATTACCCGCAACCACAAATCTGAGCCCGGCTTCTCCACGTTTTGTTTTTAATGCCGGATCTGTCGCAAACAATACAGCCAACTTTGGCGGTGGTTTCTTTGTCGGCGGCGGATGGCGTACAGATACCACAGACCCATCCCAAAACGGTGTAATCCATGGAGCCGAACTTCATATAATCGGCACCGCAGTTGTAGGCCCCGGCAACCGTGCCATGTGTGCAACCTACTTCGATTCACAAGCTGCCGAATATGGCGGTGACGGAGGCGGTGTCTATGTAACCGGCGGTGTCCGTGACGGAGGTCCCATGGGTGGAGCAACTGGCGGAGTCTTGCGCTTTGGCGGCGGCGGCACAGTACAGGGCAATATTGCTCACAGAAACGGCGGCGGGGTTGTCTTGCGTCCAGGCCGTGATATCGGTAGCGGCCTCAATCCACACACCCATTCTCACCCAGGCGCACTGCTTTCCATGAACGGCGGACATATATTAGAAAATATAGCCGGTGATGACGGCGGTGGTTTGTGGATACCCAA
>Ga0123355_10017565_pt1 | contig 11311 bp, 5 predicted proteins | sample TergutEmb28metaG_3_FD_89872 | JGI IMG/M metagenome (GOLD analysis project Ga0123355, IMG submission 89872) | Embiratermes neotenicus P1 segment gut microbial communities from Petit-Saut dam, French Guiana - Emb289 P1 | ecosystem: Host-associated > Arthropoda: Insects > Digestive system > Gut ...
TCACACCACCCCAGCCAAACCACAACGTAACACCAACACACATCGAACCAGAGCAATACAACCCATGAAATAACTCAACAAATAAGTCGCTAGCTCCTGAGGATGGATGTATTAACATCCGAAGCATGTTGAGCATTAAATAATGAAATAATAAAACAAGTGACATCAAGTTGGTCTCTCTTTATTCAACTATTCTTCTGAAATATTGATATTTTTTGGATTGTCCTCTTTTTTACAAAATGTGGAAGATGTAGCCTTCGTTCATATTTAAAAAAAAAACACGAATCACGCAATACCTTTCTGGTTAAAGAAACGTAATAAACATATATGCTATCGAAAGGCTTAGAGACAGGGTCTACAAAATGTGGTATGAATAATTGACGATCGTGGAAATGCCGTTTCGTATTCTACCAGTGTTCCATTTCACATTATGATTCTGAGTGCCCCTTATTGGCACGTCAAAGTTGTGTGAAAGTTGCGGTTATACGTACTATACTCATACGCAATATAACTTTCTAGATGACTTCGTGTATAGGAAAATATCTTACTTCTTCCTTCTGACGTGATTTATTCATGAATTTACACAGCATCATCAATTGTGAAAACCTCTGCAGATGGGAAAAATTACCTCTTTTATATGGACACCGAAGTTTCATTATTTTGCTCACAGAGCCTTCACTGAATCTAATCCTGAACCAATCGCATCCAGTCCATATTCTCACATACAGTTTCCCCTTAGAATATTTGTCAACATTATCCTATCGTTTACGTTGATATCTTCAAAATTATTCCTTCCTTTCTGGTTTTTGGACCATTTTTATGCGCGTTCGCAAAATTACGAAAAGCGAATATTAGTTTCTTCATGTATGTCCTTCTGTACGTCAGTCTAAATGTAACAACTCGGCTCTCACTGGATCGATTTTCATGAAATTTCATATTTCGGTATTTTTCGAAAATCTGCCAAGAATATTCATGTTTTATTAAAATCTATCGAGAAATACAAGTACTTTACAAACGGACCAATGTAAACATTTTATTATATCTTGCTCAGTTATTTTTGGAATGAGAAATATTTCAGACAAACGTTGTTCAGAAAATCAAAATACGTATTTTATGTTCAATAACTTTTTTTTTTTTTCGAAAATCGTGCTATTTATGAAATAATGTGAAAAAAAATATCGTAGAGCCGGACAGACCACGGACGACAATGTGGCGCATGCGCATTGCATACTGTATCCCTAAGGCTACAGACATACACTCAGTTTGTGTAATACTTATTGCTTTTCCAATGCAACAATGGTTGCACGGACACACCACAATGTTGTGTTATACCTACATTTCCTGTCTTGTTTCTCTCTCTGTATCTCATGCCTGTGTCAAACGCCTCCAACCCCACTGTCCTCATTGTCTTGATATATAAATTTTAGGAGGAATAGACTATAATTAACGAAACTCCTCGTCACGTAATTTTTATACCTTCTTTTCTCTCTCTAATATCCATACTGCACAGCACTTCGCCTTTATAATATTTAATAAGGCTATTTCAGCTTCTTATGTCGGTATACTAAGACCAAATGAGATTAAAAAAGGCGAGCACCTGATAATTACACCTAGGTTGCAACGGTCTGCTCTAAAATACAGTCTATTAGTTTGCCTGACAGGCTGTGTTAAATTATTAAAATTCTTAATCAAGACAGTTGTTAACCTGATCGAAATTATAAATGATTAATCCCTAATGAAAGTTTTCACACTACAATATTCTGCCCGTCTTTCTATCTGTTTCAAACGTCTGAAGAAAATTTCAATTTAATTAAAAAAAATCTCCTTTGTTTTGAGTTCAGTCTCTGAAGATGACAAAATAGTTAACCTACATTCACCCAACACATTACCAACAGGTAAAGGAAACATTTTTCTTCCATCAGCTGTACACGTAGGCCTGTAAAGCAGGGACTGCCGAGAAAACGTGTCGTCACGCAGCAGTAGTGGGTCAGCCGTGTCCCAGTCGATATATAAACATATATATATATATATATATATATATATACACACAGCCGCTCCCTCTTTCAGTGTCATCGCTTCGTAATAGTACCCACTTATTCTAGCAAAACTATTTCAAAATGTTTTCAAGTTCTTAAAGAAAATATTAATTAAATTGTTATTTCGTTCATCTCCAAACAATAAAATTTATAAAAATTAATGAATTTTATGTTTTTCATACCGTGAATGATCGTACCTTCCATATTTAAAAAAACTAAATGCACTAATTTAAATACAATAAAATAAATGATAAAACTCACTTCATATTAAAGTCCAACTCCTACAGGTTTCTTAGTGGTATATGTTCGTTGTGAAGTTCTTTGTCGCTCGGTTGTACTTGATAACACATTTCTATTAATTTTAATAGTTGTGATCCTTTGTGTGTACAATAAAATAATAAGTAGCATCTAGTTGGTTTTTATTCTTCAGTTATCACAATGATGCATGAGACAAAATACATAAAAAAGTATCGATTGCTTTGGTCACGCATTAGCGGTGGCTGTGATTTTTAAACACTGTGATTGCGATTTCGAATACCGCTGGGTAAATGAATATGTTGCTTTGTCCTGTGTTCATCATCATCATCACCACCACCACCACCACCACCACCACGTATTCTGCCTGACGACAGGTCCATAGCCCCTTCCAAAGCCAGTTCTCCACGAGTGTGACCTACCTTTTTTCTTTCTATCTTCTTCTTTACTTAAGATCATCCTGTAGCTGCCTAAATCTTCTTCCTCCTCTTCCCTGCCCTTCTATATTTTCTTCGTTAAAGTATCTTAGAATGCAGTTCCTGCAGGAATTGTGACCAACCCAATTGGCCTTACTTCTTTTTTTATTTTGTGTATGATATTCCTACTTTACTCTTTGCAGTACTTCATTTTGTATATGATATTTTGTATATGATATTTTGTATATGATATTTTGTATATGATATTACAACTTGACTCTTTGCAGTACTTCATTTTTCACACGATTAACCTAACTGATCTCCATTCTTCTCCAGCGCCACTTTTCAAAACTTTCAAGGCATTTCTGATCTGCTTCCCGAAGTGTCCAATTTTCAGCACCATAGAAAGCTATGCCCCAGAGGTAGCATATGGCGGTGTGTATGCTTGTATTGCAGTTGATGTCTCTAGATATGGGCATTAAAGTTCGTCTCCCATCAAGACTGCATTTTTAGAGGGCTACTTTCGACGATTAATTATGAATAGAGACATGCTGAAAGTTTAAGTCCGCCATAGCGTCTGGAGAAATACTTAATCTAAATTAAGCGTGACAACAGTACTAGGATAATATTGCCCTTACAAAAATCTTGATTTCCTGTGCTGGTAGGAGTGTACTCCTGTCCCATAAATAACTTACGAATCTAATAATAATCTTCCTTGGCGCTATGAAAGAACACTGATAAAGCTGCTAGAATATTCAAAGCCGTATTTATCAACGAAGCCAGTCTCACCACAAATCCAGCACACTCTACGTGAATATGAAAGGACTTGCATTGAAATTTTGTGCTGATTATCAGACTACAACATGCGATGTTGCCAGTTAATACAACCTACCCCATTTACAACGAGGCTAGTGTTTTATTAACTGACTTTAAATTATTTAACGATGCTCTCTGAACTGCAGTTAATTTGTTGCATCGCGTGATGTATGAAACAGTACGAATGATGAGTATATGTAAGATTGAAGATATACGTAGTGGTCTGGATTTACTCGTATGTACAGTGTAGAAGTTTGAAATAATAATTAGTAAAATACAGCTTGTGTACTTTAGAGGGTGGTGTATGTTAGGAATAATATTGTAAGCAATTAGTGAAATGTTTAACACAATCCTTTCCTGTACACAAAAGGTGCATTATTATTTATCGATGTTGTTGGTTTATTTCAAATAGTGACGTTTTTGATGAAATAGGACGAAGACCGTCAATTAGAATACGAATATGAGGTAACACGGCCAAGAATTAAAACAAGTAACTCGGGAATACGAGTCTTAAGAGGTCTAACGCTACAGACATCTGATCTGTAGATAGGTCACCAGTTATTTAACAACACTAAAACTGCTACAAATTATATAGTATTGAAATATAACTGAGAATAATATTAATATGAATTAAATAGTAGGAAGGAATTATGATTTTTCTAAATATAAAGGTAGTTTGTATTCTAAGATAAATTACTTAGATGAATCTTAGTAACATGGTTCCCCATAACAGGATTCAAAATTTATTTCTGTGAAAAAAAATTGTTTGAGATTAGATTAATAATTTTATGTTTGTAGGGATCAGAATATATAAAATTCTCTACAATTATGTGGAAATGTTTTAGGCAAATATTCCAAAAAAACTTCAGTTTGTACCTCAGAGTAAACAGTGAGTCTCCATTGCATTGGACAACTATTGCGTGCAGTTGACGGAAATAATCTTTTAACTTCGGGAATTATTCGAACCACTTCAGACAACAGTGTGGTCAAAATGCACAGTTGAATGTTATTAAACAAAGTGGCTACCGACTCTTGTTTAAAGAGTTAAAGAGAGCGTTCTGAAAAAGTCTCTTTAAAATTTAATTTACAATTTATCGTTTTCATCATCATTGTCGAGAATATTTCAATAAATTTGTTGGGAGATTATTTTAACACCAAAACACAAACAGCTCCGGAATAATTGGAACATTTCGTGGCGATTTATTATGGCTCAAAATTACTACTGGATGTTTTTATTGCACGGTCTTGGCCTGGTCATTTACCAGAAAGTAACAATTTACTGGGTCACAAAGTCATTAAATTTCTAACGCTCTGCGTTTTATTTCAACGATAAACAAGCCTTTTGGCTATTTCTTGGAAGAAAGTTTTCGTACAATTTGTAAGGTTTGCAGTAACTTCAGGGTAGGGGGCGTTACGTAAGAACAATAAACGCAAACTTCTTTAAAGTGTAATAAAATAGACCAAAAATTTCCACGTCACGAAAGTTCCAGGTTACCGTCGTAAATGAATATGTTTAATTAGAATGAAGCACAAATAACATATGTACCTGTACTGTATCTGTGTACTCACAATCGAAGTCACACTTCAAGTTCTGTCTATGTCCACACTGATTATTTCTGAGATATTTGTGTTCTCAGTTTTGTATTGATATCCTTTCTTGTTTTCTTTAACTTTCGCGTAGTAAATGAAATAAACTCATACTATGACATCTGGGAGGAGATAAATTTTAGAAATCATCGTGATAACAAAATTGGCTATATAAATTTAATATTACAGATATTCAAACAGAAATTTTCCATTAAATTGTTCCCTTAAACTTCCAGTTTGTCACAGACGAATTTATTGATTTCCATTTTGTATTCTTGTGACGGGATATTTATTTCCCATAAAAATATGTTTTCGTGTATTCAGTTGTCATTTTAGACAAGTTGCACTTAATGGCCCTACACATTATTCCCTAGTTCCTTTAGTTTTATTGCATCACATCTTCTCTTTTTAAAATAGGATTTTGTTGAGAACATAAAGCAATAAACCTGGCAAGATAAGTCACTTTTATTTATTCACATTATACTTACGCACTACAAAACGAGGAGTTTTATGTTCTGCACATCTCACGAAATACTATTCAGGTAATCAAATCAAGACAAGTGAGATGGGTGAGGCATGTGGCACGTATGGTATACAGAAGGGGTTTTGATGGAGAGACCTGGGGGTCAGAGACCACTTGGAAGACCTGGACGTAGATGGGAAGCCAACATTAAAATGGATGTTTGAGAAGTTGGATAGGATTATGGACTGGATTAATCTGGCTCAGGAGAGGGACAAGTGGCGGGCTCTTGTAAATGCATTAATGAACCTTCGGGTTCCTAAAATGTGGGAATTTCTTGGTTATCTGAGGACCTGTTAGCTTCTGCGGAAGGACTCTGATCAATGGAGTTAGTCAGACTTACGGAGAGAGCGCTGGACATAAAATGTGTCTGTACAACTTGTGATGAAGACATGTTTTGGTTCGGTATATATTTACGGGTTCGCGAGTTGTTTAATTTCCGTATGCGAGGAAACCCCCTCGTGTCTTCCTCAGAGTGGGCGTCATTTTTGTCCTACTTTTAGCAGACTTGAAATGTGCCGGGAAGGTCACTTAATTTTACTGCGCACCGTATAAGAGACACACAAATGTCTTAACAACTATTTTCAAGGTGTCTTTGTATTGTAATGCCTCACCTACTGCACAATAAGGTCTTTTACTCACATTGTGTCTGGGAATAAACTGAGTTGTGTATTCAAATTATTCGGAGTTTAAGGATCAATAAAATCAATGCCCTCGAAACATCTGACGACATTCTCAGAAACAACTCATTTAGCCCTTTAAAAATGTCGTATCTTAAAATGTATGACGTCGAATTGTTTCTCCAGAATTATGTCTTCATATCTGCTTCGAAACTCTTGTTTCTTTTGCTGGTGATGAAATAATTAACATTCTTAAGTTACTAATTCCATATATTATTCTACCAAACTTAAAAGATACAAGAACAGCAACAGCCTCGTCTATGTCCGTTCGTTCCATTAACCTGACCTAAGTCGTAAAACCTGTCAATTGAAGTGACTGCTGTAAAGGGTACGTAAGTTTATTTGTAGCTTGTACCTTTTCAACTCCCCACCAACATTTCCAATTTTTACGAAATATTTTATAATCATGTTTTCAGTTTCGTTGTTCTAAATCTCGTCATTTGTTACAACACGTTATATAACTTACCAATCAACGGAAAATATTTCTTCGTGTTTAAACACTGTTTGTAAGCAAATGTCAAACCCATCCAACGTCATTTTTACTTGGTTAATATATTTGCAGTTCTCTCATTTGTACAGATTTTTGCTGAAAGCTCCTGTGGTTATAGTTCTTTCCGCTTGGTGTAATTTTTATACCTCCATAACTCGCTCGCCAAACGTTTGGTTAATTGTTCCGAAATGTGTGTAGATTATTATGATGATGATAATAATAATAACAATTATTATTATTATTATTATTATTACTATTATTCAACACTTAACACTTACCTCATCTCATTTCTGATTTGTGTTTTATTCTTTCGTGAAATTGTGTATTGTGTGTCTACCTATTCATTCTTGTGTCATGATTGGCCCACTGTTTTTAAGCCTGCACGAAAGTGAAATTAACTAAACTGTGGCACTCCAAGTGTTCTTTAACAGATGTCAAAAACGCAGCATTCTACAAACAGGGCTCTTCATCATAACACATTAATGGATACTGTTTTGTTCTAGTGGGATAATTTGAATAACTTTCCCATTTTATACCTGAGGTTAGATGCAAAGCCAGTCTTCGAAATATCATACTATTATAATCTCCTATTTTTATATGAAGTCGATAAGAGTCGTTTTTGAATGTCATAATAATAAGAGAACCCTTTATAGTAACCAGACATCTCACTTGTAAAGGAGTTCGTCTTCAATGCTGGAGAGAATTTACGTTGCGAACCCGGCATCTTGAATTGTTCAAGATTCTATAAACAATAAAATTTGAAGTTGGAGATGCTGTAGTGTACTGTACTGTGGTTGCAGATCCAGAGCCCCTTCTCGTCTCATGGAACGATATGAGAAGCTTGGCAAACTCGGCGAAGGGAGTTACGGAATGGTGTTCAAGTGCAGGAACAGGGACACAGGGCAGATCGTTGCCATCAAGAAGTTCGTCGAGTCCGAGGATGATCCGCTCATACGCAAGATCGCCCTGAGAGAGATAAGACTTCTTAAGGTAACTTCGTTTGTCTGGATGAGTGCATAATGATTTAAAGCGATATATAGAACGAATATTCGTGTGGTGACAGATTTTAAGGTAATATATTTAATAGTCATAAATGATGATCTGGGTGCAATACATTTCTGAAATCTACAATTTAACTACATTTTATGTAAAAGTTTAGTTCCTGTCGCCGAAAACAAACCCTCCTGTCTTTACAAAGACAGTAAACTCAAGTCGTTAGGTAAATAATCTGCACTTATTGTGAGAATCATACGATATGAAACCCGCTGGGAAAAATGTTACAGCATGTGTTACGTATAATTACCATTTGGCTTTACAAAGTTACATTTTGCAAACAAAGTTAGTGTTGGAAGTGTAAGGAAGTGCTTATTTAAAAGTTAAGTGAACGTAGGATAAAACAGTAAGAAAGGCAGAGAAATTAAAATCAAGGTGGGAGAATGGGTAAATGTAAATTAAGTACGTAATTTGGAATAAGATAAAAGGAAATTATAGAGTTAACATTACACATTATCATAAAATTATTTGAGAATCTGCAACAACCTGGAGTTAGACGGCGAAGAAAATATGTCGTAACATAAGGAAATTGTAGACAAACTAAAAAGGAGTCCACTTTATAAATAAGTTAATAATAAGTCTATATATGTGCGTAGATAATGTAAACGACAGGTATATATCATAAAGTTTTGTACACGGTGAACCGGTTGTTTCAATCTTTTCATAAGTCACTAAAGCAGTAAGGGACTTCTTACAGCCCTAGTGAGAAGAGGCCTACATTACAACAGCTCACCAATGGTAGAATCCAGTTGAAATGTGATGGCACACGGTGACGCACGGGATGAGAAGTGAAAGGAATGGCGAATGGAGTAAGTAGCCAGTACCCTTCACACTACCTCGGAACATGGTGTATCCAGCATTACTCCCGCCGATGCGCACAACTCGGCTGCCAGTAGTCCACTGAACTGACGCCCCCGCTGATTTAAAAGGACTCGCTCTTTCGCCAAAGCCAAAATCCGGTTTCTGCGCGTGTGCCATCCCATTTCAACTGAACTGTACAAAACCTCTTGTTTACATCTACCTTAAACAGTATTATGAAAAAATATACATTAAACGAAAATTAAAAATGAATGGCTTAACATCCAGAAAAACCTGTAACTCAGAACATATTTCAGATTATCGCAAAGTTACAGGTCATCCCCCTCTGTGCCTAACAATAGTGTAGTACGGTATCTTTGCTTTGCCACCTGCAACTACTAGACATTTATTTAACTTTTAACTTTTACAATTTGAAACGCATCTTTTAATTACTTCACAAGGAACCTGTTTCTGCTCAAAGCAGGTTAATGAATTCGTCTTATCTAACATTACAAAAAATGTGAAGTTGAGATCTCACCTATATATATCGACATAAACATTGCTTTAATGTTATTTATATTATATTTTTTTTATTTTTTATTACAATTTCGCCTAATTATAGCTTTTTTTCCTTAAGTCGAAAGATATTACCCATTAAAGTTACAAAATAATATAATATAAAAAGCAGTTCGAAATGACGGCCTTCGCCCTTCACTCTGTGTATCTTTATCACAACTGGATAACACCACTAAAGGTATCAGACATGCACAGTATCGACAGATTGAATGAAGTATATCGGTGGTACATTCATAATTTATTGCTAACTTCCTTCTCAGCGTTTTATGTGAAGACAGCCCTCGATCGATTCATTGCGTCATCTGTCGTCTGAAATTGTCCGTGCCCATTATGAAATTGCCTGCAACTGTAGCAGAATGCCATAGTATAACACACAGTCAATAATAAGACCAATCAGATTTTATTCAGGATTTTTCATCATTGGAGGCAAAATATTCGACAAAATTGTCGCAAAATCTGTAGGTACGCATGTCTGTATTGGAGCTGAATACATAAGCCTAGTCAATACAGTTCTCAACGCGAAATTTTAATTGCATGTGGTAATAGAGTTATAGAAACGTAACTTAATTTTCCAGTTTAATTTTTGTAATAATTCTGATAGGCTAATTTCATTCCTGGCCGTAATTTTCTATCAAGTAAATATTCTCAATAAAATTATAATAACAATTTTATTATGTTTAAAAAACCGGCTAGTTAATGCCTGCAAAACTGAAGAATATACGCTTTGTATTATGTAAAAATATGGCGTTTTATTCTTAATTTAATAAAATTAGTATTTAAAAATATCTCATGAGTGTTTGTATGTTTTGGTGACAATAAAAACGTAGCACAAAAAGAACCCGGCGGTAGCAAAGAGCTGTGCTTGTAACAATATTGAGCCTATTTATCTCAGTAATTAACCAACTTGATGCACAATATTTTTGTTTTACAATAAGTTTATTTCATGCCTCTACATGTTTCGAGCACATGTGCTCATCATCAGGAGGTCAAAATTGCATTATACAGCCTCTTGTATCATCACACCTATAGGTGTGATGATACCACAGGCTGTGTAATGCAATTTTGACCTCCTGGTGATGAGCACATGTGCTCGAAACATGTAGAGGTATGAAATATACTTATTGTAAAACAAAAATTGTGTGCATCAAGTTGGTTAATTACTGAGATAAATATACTGAGATGCACGGTCAGCAAAACGTCAAAAAAATATTTAGTCTGTTATTATTGCAGTTTAGCCAAAAATTCTGTTTCATTTATCAAAAAATGAGAAACTGTATGTCGGTTTTCTTAAAAGGACACTTTATTTCAAGTTCTGAAAAATTCAGTGCGCACTACATGCAAGGCAAAAAAAGAAAAAGAAGAATTTCGAAATAGATTTCTAAATTCGTTCAGTAAACACAGGACCTCCGTAGATTTCTGGAGACCAGAAATGAATATTTGAAGTTGTTTTGGTAGATACAAAGACAAACGTGCTGCATTCTCTGTATGCCAACTTGGCGGTATCGAACGGTTCGTAGGCTGACCACATAGCAACCACCCACTCATTTATAATCCCGCTGTTTCGCCTACGGTGTGTACTGCACGGCTCAGCATTCCATCGGTTCGATAAGTGTAAACAATTGCCAAGTCACCGTGGTTCCCTAGACTGTAGCATCGCTAGGACTGCCTATTATGTAACTAACACAGTTGACTAGATCAGTGGCTCTTTTCCTCAAGATCGGACTTTCGTCAGAGGGAATGGTAAAACAGATTTGCAGGAGGAAATGTGAAATTCGTGAATTATGATTTACGAATCGCATGCAAACAAGTTTCATGATATGTTTTAAAACAAGATATGTTTGTACTTACCAGTCGACATGCCTATTCAAAATGATTGTCGGGGTGTTAACAACTTGTCATCACAATACACCTCGTTCTCCAGATGCGACCTCATGTGATTTCTTCCTATAGATTTACGTCAAGGATCAGGTTTATGTTCCTCCTCTTCCCGCAATTATCCCGGAACTGAAGGTAGTTACATGCTACAAACAGTTTGGAACGAACTCGATTATCGTGTTGATGTTTGTAGAATCACAAAGAGTGCA
>Ga0123355_10017567_pt1 | contig 11310 bp, 3 predicted proteins | sample TergutEmb28metaG_3_FD_89872 | JGI IMG/M metagenome (GOLD analysis project Ga0123355, IMG submission 89872) | Embiratermes neotenicus P1 segment gut microbial communities from Petit-Saut dam, French Guiana - Emb289 P1 | ecosystem: Host-associated > Arthropoda: Insects > Digestive system > Gut ...
GAACGACAGCCTATCTACACGTAATTTAAGAGTTTCAAACAGGGTATTTTGTTGCGTTGGATTTCAAGAAATGCTTTGTTGCGGGCATCTCCCCGCATAGGTAGTGTCGTATGTTAACTCTGGCGCAAACATGTAGCAAGTCATTTCCGGGGTTTGTCTCTGGAATGTCTAAGTGAAGGACGGCACTACCAACTGTGCTCGGCTGTGGCCAACAGCCTTGAAAGATGAGCGGGATTTTATGAACTTTGAAAAAGCGTAAACCCCTTCAATAGACTCCTCGTCGAAAATTTGTTTTGACAAACATTATTCTGTTTCATAGAACATATCTATTTCGGCTCATTACAATCTAAATATCAGATATCCTATGATGCAGAAAAACACTTCCACGGCAAAAAGAGCCTGGCAACGGTAACTGAAAAGTTACCATCTGCCAGACCCCTTTTTGAATGTCTGTCACAAAAGTACACATTTATGCGCAGTTCTTTGATTGCGCGCATTGACAAGATTGTGCGTATTTCACTCGGCAAAACTACACATTTTAGTTTGCCTCGTGTATGTGTTTTAAATTCTATCAATATTAAATGATAAACATTAGATCAAAGCCTCAATTTTACAACGAAATTACTGAAATCCAAACCTGCAAGCAAGGCCCGTTGGTAACCACGCGCTTACTTGATGGGCGCTGCCCATACCCGATGATCGCCCTAACGGGGCGGCTACGCAGCCTTAGCCGCTAAAAAAGAATCACAGTCTCCAGCAGCAACATCTCTGGCATCAGACAAAAACTGATTCAAGCTTCGATAAATAAGCCTGTCGGGTCTACGTATTTTAGGGGGTTCATTACATATGCATACAGATTCGCACTCAGCCTTATTGCATAAGTATCCGGAAAAGCTTTCAGGATAAAAAAAGCCTATTATTGAGATCTCAGCGTGGATCTGATGATATCCAACGGAAAGTTGCGGGATCATAAAACCTTGCATTTGTAAAATAGACCCCCTAGCACATCTCTCACTATACGAGTCATAAATTCGTGGAAAGCATGGCATCAGTAGTCCAGCAACGGATGAGAAGCCACTGTCCTGCTAAAAAAGTTGTAACCACGTAGCGTTTGCATGATGGGGCGCCCATACCTCGTTGCTCGCCCCATCAGGGCAGTTACACAGCCTATTAACCTTTTCCGTGAGAAGGTGTGTTGTGTAGTTAGTTTGAAGGGTTTCTGGCTAACGAATGTAAATTTCTCATTAAAAATCAAAACTATCTGAGCACAAAAAATCGCTTTCCATCCATTTTTCCGGCGCTTTCCAAACTGTCATCGAAACGAAACAACGAATTGTGTCATTAAGTGCTTCCTCTAAAGTGCTTCCATAACCCACCGCACTATTATAATTTCCTGCTTCGTCAATTACTTGCAAATTAGAATAACCTGCAAATTTGCTATCAGTATCTTCAAACACTTTTATTTTAAATTTTGCATAGGGGCTAATATTTAGCTCCCATACATTGAACTCTGCTACGCATTTTTCTATCTTGGCAATACCATCAACACGTATATCTTTCCAGCTACTTTTCAAATCGTCACCTCGCTAAACCAAAGGAAATAATTGTTCTATCAGGTGCTAAAATGATATATTTTCCAAGTTTTGTATATCGAACAGCACCAGGCGTACCGATTTGTGGATACGATCTAGTTGCCCCTCTCAAATTTTGAGCAAATCCTTCGGCTTTTCTTACATATTGATCCACACTAGATGCTCCTACATCAGCTCCATGAGTTCTAAAATGGTAATCAAGAGAAGCTTCCACAGAATCAAAGGTTCCTTTATTCCACCTTCGTAGACTTTCGGGTGATGCGCTCCCTAGTCCCGGAGTTCCACCATTCCCCGGTCCCTCACCACAAGGATCAAAACGCCGAAGATACTCATCTAGCCGCCGATGGTTATCCCCGATAATATTAGCCATAGCATACCCAGAGCCAAGCCCTTGAGCAGACACTAGCGCGCCAGTCGCAGTAACCACTAGGCTACCTGCGAGAGCCGGGGCAGCAACAACGACACCCGATGCTGTTACTGTAAAGGAGCCAACCGTTCCCAGACAGCCACTAACAAACTTAACTAAGCCACAATAGAGCTGCACAACAGAAACAGCCATGCCAGCGTAGTTTACGCCGATTCTCGTATTGTAGAACAAGGCCTCGTTCTGAACGCCTAAGAAGTGTTTTATCAACTCCCCGCCGTCTTCAGCCCATGTGCTTTCATTTATAATTGTACTTATAACCGTTATCGTGCTATTGCCTGTTTCCATCATACCATCGTTGCTAAACGGTGAAGTGAGAACCGCGCCTATAGCAAGGGCACCATGGGTTTGGCTGATCACTGCGTCATTAACACCCGTAACTACTCCTGCACCGACATCTCTGGCATCAGACCAAAACTGATTCCATCTTTCACTAAATAAGCCCGTCGGGTCTACGTAATTTAGGGGGTTGTTCATCACATAAACATAAAGATTCGCACTCTGTCTAATTGCATAAATATCTGGCAAAAGGCTTTCAGGATAATAAAGCCTATTATTGGGATTCCAGTGCGGATCTGATGATAGCCAACGAAATGCTGCGGGGTCGTAAAACCTTGCATTGGCAAAATAAACACCTAGCACATCGTCAAACAAATAGCTGGTATAGAAAATTAATACCCCGTGCGGATCTGTTTTGTCGAGAATAGTGCCCCATTCATCAAGTTGCATAGTACCAACTACGTTGCCTTGTCCATCCGTAGCTAACCGCCCGGAACCAAGCCGATCATTGTGAATGAAAGCTCCATTTGTTGACACCCTACCCAGCCCAAACACATTCAGCATCACGGGATCATCCCCGACGTATTTAGCTAAAATATCTTGATAGGCACTCGTAAAATCGATAACATAATCAGTTCCGTTATTATGAGCAAGGTATCCCAAACCGTTATAGCTATAGTCACTTGTCACACCCGCCATATTTGTGCCAAGAACCATGCGGTTTGTTGCGTCAAATTCATATGTTTGTGTTCCAGCAGTGCCAGTTTGGCTGATTAGATTGCCACGATTGTCAAAAACATTTGAAATGGAATTAACAACCACACCGGATTCTGTGCTATTCACTATTTTTTCAACAAGCTGGTTTCTGATATTATGCCTATGTTCGGTTACTATATCCCCATTTACCTGTCGAATGATATTACCAAGGCTATCGTATGTGTAATGCCTTTCAATGCCACCATGTTCTATTACGCTTGTTAACCGATTAAGAGCATCATAAGAATAGTTGACCCTTTCAGGCCTGCCCATTCCTGGCCTGCTTACCTCTTCAGTGAGATTCCCTTGGGCGTCAAAGCTATAGGCCCTTATCTGGGAATTAAGCCCGTCTGTAACCCTTATAACCCGCCCTAAACTATCCACCTCATAGTTTTCGATACTTCCGTCTGGCCTTGTTAGGCTCATTAGCCTTCCAGCCGCATCATAAGAATATGAAGTGACGTTTTCATAAGCATCAGTGACACTTATTAACCTGCTTGCAAGATCATACTGATAACGAACTATTGATTTATCTGGGTATTGAATACTGCTTCTATTTCCTACTGCATCGTACTCATATCTGACTAAATTTCCGTTATGATCGTTAACCGCAGTAATCCTACCAAGAAGATCTAACGAGAAATTTGTAGTGCCCAGCCAGTCAGTCATCCGAATTAGATCGCCTGTCGCATTGTATGCAAATCTGACATTTCGGCCCCCGGAGTATGAAATACTCTCTACCAGACCCCTCGGATCGTATGTATATTCCCTAACATAACCGTCTTCATCGATAGCCTCAATCAGGTTTCCGTTTTGGTCGTAAACATACACCCTCGAGGTATTATCAGCATTAATAACTCTAGTGACTAGACCCCTACCATTGTACTCGTAGACCGTCTGCTGAGTCCGTCCTGCTTCGCCCTGTTCATTGCTCTGGTAAAGCTGAACCTTTATTAGGCGGTTCATTTCGTCGTAAGTGAAATTAGAGCTATTTCCAAGTGCGTCTGTTGTCCTTATCAGGTTTCCGTTTGAATCATATTCGTATAACGTTATATTGCCATTTTTGTCAGTTACAGAAGCTATTTGACCATTCGCATTATACGTAAAATATTCAGTGTTACCAAGCGGATCTGTCACGGAAACAACTCGCCCAAGTGCATCGTACGAAAATGAGGTGGTCTCGTTGTTTGGGTTTGTCTGGGTTAAAATCCTTCCAATTGCATTATACGTATATCGCGTAACCCCACCAGTTGGATCAGTTATGCTCTCAATCCTCCCTGTGGGTGTGTAAGTGAATGAAGTAATTGCTCCCCTCGCATCGGTAATTCTGATAGGTCTGTCCATTGCGTCGTATTCGATGTTTGTCTCATTACCAATAGCATCCTTTATTAAAATAACACGGCCAGCATTGTCATATTCGTAGACCGTCTCGGCGCCCCGCGGATTGGTTACTTTTGTTATTCTACCGTCTCTGTCGTATTCGATTCGTGTGATACCGCCAATTTGATCATTGATTTGCGTAATTCGGTTAAGAGCATCGAAAGAATATGAAATGGAATTACCTCGGGCATCAGTTCTTAAAATTATATTACCATTTGCATCATATTCAGTCCTAAATGTGTTTCCATCAGGATCCGAGAATACAACCAGGCGGTCTAGTGTGTCAAAAAAGTATCTTATCTCATGGCCCATTGCATCTACAGCCCTTGTAAGATTGCCATTATGATCATATGTAAACGTATAAACTCCGCCATTTGCATCTGTGAGCGTCCTCACCCTGTTAAGCCTATCGTACGTATAGGTTGTGACTCCCCCAGTTGGGTCAGTCACCGAAAGAATATTCCCGTTCGCATCGTAGCTATAGTTCGTTACTCCGCCTATGGCATCTGTTACAGAAACTATCCTGCCCAATGCATCGTACGTAAATGTCGTGACGCCACCCATAGGGTCTCTTATTGTAAGAACTTGGCCATTTCTGTTGTATGTATATTCTGTTGTATTCCCATTTTCATCGGTTGTCCTTAACAATAAGCCTGTATTGCTATATTCGTTTGTGATGCTCGACCCGTCTGCATTTCTGCGCTCTATTACGCGCCCAAGGGCATCATACACAAATTCAACTGGGTTGTCCAGCGGGTTTGTAACACGGATAACATTACCGTTTGAATCAAAATCCGTTTCATATTGCGAGCCTTGGGCAGAAGTGGTTCTCACAAGCCGTCCAAGCGCATCATATTCGTAAGTCGAAACGCCTCCAAGAGCGTCAATACGCCTTATAAGCCGGTTTTCTGCATCGAACTCGAATCGAGTTTCGTTGCCATTCCAATCGGTTTCTCTAATTAGGTTGCCGTTCGGATCAAAAATGTTAGTGGAAGTGTTCCCAAGAGCGTCGGTCACACTGGTGACTCTGCCAGCATTGTCGTATGTGAATACCGTTGCCGCACCTCTGGCGTTTGTTGTTCTAAGTGGCAAGCCCATAGAATCGCGCTCAATTTGGATATTGTTTCTCTCGGGGCCTAGGATTTCGGTTAGCTCCCCATTTGCATTGTATCTATATACCCATGTGCTACCCCTCGCATCTGTCATGGACAGCATCCGGCCCTTCCTGTCAAACGTGTAGCTGGTTTGGTTCCCAAGGGCATCTGTTACCGACTTTACGTTGCCATTCGAGTCGAATTCTGTCGTGGTTGTGTTACCTTCTCTATCTACAAAAGATATTGGATTGTTCATTCCGTCATAGGCTGTGGAGGTATAATGTCCATCTTCATCGTAAACGCGTGTGATAAAACCATTGGCGTTTACATTAAAACGAGTAGAATTCCCAACAGCGTCAGTAATACTTACAAGCTTACCAGCAATTGTGTATTCATAAGTTGTAGTTTCGCCATTCGGGGTGGTCTCCTCTATAAGCCGCCCGTGACTGTCATAAGCATATGTCCAGACATTCCCCATAGCATCTGTCATTGAAGTCCTGTTGCCCCTAGAATCATAAGTAAATGAAGTCACAGCACCTGTTGCATCTCTTGAAGTGAGCATATTATTGTCTGAATCGAATGTGAATTCCCTTACGCTTCCATTGGGATCAGTTGTTCTCGTTAGATTTCCATTTCGATCGAATTCATTGAGGGTTACTGCCCCATCTCTTGCTGTATGCCTGGTTACGAGCCTCTTCTCATTGTATTCAAAGAGCTCAGTCGTCCCGTCAGGGTAAGTTTTCTTCGTAACGTTACCAGCATGATCATATTCGAAAGTCATCGTGTGCCCCATATAATCCGTCCGGGAAATAAGCCGACCATCGGCAAATATTTGGCTTGTCTCCCCGTCAGGGTCTATGAGACGGGTTATCCTGCCACTCTCGTCAAAATAATATATATGCTCATTGCCGTCTGCATCTGTGAATGTAGTTCTGCTATTTTCAGTATCGTATGCAAAGTAAAATGTGCCTTGATCAGCTAGATATTGCTCTATTACCCTATTATAGTCGTCGAATCGGTTCCTGAGATATGTGAGCCCGTTAAAGTCTGCTATTTCAACAAGGTTATGGTTATCATCATACACAAATATTAGGCTATTACCATCTGCATTGGTAAATTGAACGAGGTTACCATCCCCATCATATTCATAGCTAACCGATCGGAGATTGTTATCCGTGATGGTTGCAATCCTGCCATCAGAATAAGAAAAACTCATATAACCAGCAGCGTTCGAAGCCCGCGTCATCAGGCCATCGGTATACTCCAGTTGGATTACATCTCCATTTATGAACTCTATAGATGTAAGCTGCTTGTCACTGTTAAATGTATAAGTTGATTTGTCGAAAAGCGTGAAGATATATGAATTTGCTCTTCTTACTAAAGAAACATCTGTACCTGCAGGAGCGGAATATGTATTGCCATCTCTGGTAAACTCAAATATGAATCCATCATCTGACATGACCGACATCCCTGTAGGGGTTTCTGTTAACAAAAAGCTAAAACTGTTTGTCCAGCCAACACCTGAAATACCGTCCATTTTGTTTACTGAATTGTAAGTTCGCATGAATGTCAGATTTCTAGCTCCGTGAACTTCAAAGTCTATGTATTCCCATATAAGGTTGCCTGTTATTACGTCAACAGGGTCTAATATAGCCTGGATAATTGCATACGGTAGTTGATTACGGAGCAAAGAGACCCTTTGGTACATTTCCTCGCTTATATGCAAAAACAGCACGGGATATCCGTCGTTTTTATTGCTGGTATCTGGGCCAAATTCGTCACCCAAATTAACATAGCGCCTCTGAAGTACAGCCGAAGTGTCTTCAGTAGCGATATTATTCCCTGAGCCTATCGCTTGGGGATGGCTGCCTGCTAAAAAGTAAAGCTGTGAAAATCCCGACCTTATGATTGAATTCGCTCTACCAACAATCGAGCCAGATAACGCATTATTACCAGTCACAGTGCCTGTATTATAAGCCCTCGTAATTGATGCCCCGACAGTACCGGTTGTAAGCGTGCCAACGATACCTCCTACCCCTTGTTCGCCGCTCACATCTCCTCTGTTGAAAACGTTTTGGATTGTTGTCCCTGCAACAGTGCCCCCGGCAATACCCCCAATGTTGTTTACTCCCTGTATTGTACCCCTATTGAAGGATTTATTAACACCGTCGCGCTGTGCAACCCCTACTATCCCGCCTACATACTGATTTCCTGATACATAGCCACTAAAGCTCGAATTATATACATTTCCTCTACCTGAAATCCCGCCTATAGTATTATTTCCGACAACAGATCCGTAATGTACACTGCCAGAAACATCGCCGAACCCGGTGATGCCGCCTATATAATTTCCATTCGGGACTGATATCGATGCTACGCTGATAGATTCCGAAACCGTGCCTCTACCAGTTATCCCGCCGACACAATTACCTGTGGCAGTTACAGATCCCATATTTGTCGAGTTATTTACATCACTCCACCCTGTAACACCGCCAACATACGCTGTTCCTGAAACATCACCTTCGTTCCAGCTGTCGTAGACAAAACCGAGGTTTCTAATGCTACCGGCAATACCACCTGTGTATTGCATTCCAGTTATGCTTCCATAGTTTCTGGAAGCAACTATTCTACTGCCGCTCCTTGTAGTTACGCCGCCTACAATACCACCAGCCATATCACCACTTGCGCTAATGTCCCCGTGGTTTTCGCACTCTTCCACGTGGAAACTGTTGGATAAGGCATTTGCCGAAATATGACCGACAATACCACCGATTCGTTGAACACCAGAAATATTTCCATAGTTATATGAGTTTGCGATAACTCCTCGCCTAGGATGATTCAACGTGCCAACCAAACCGCCGATATTCTCGCTGCCATTCACTGTTGCATGGTTTGTGCAATCAGTTATGATATGAGCACTCCCAGCAAGTCCGCCCACACTATTATTCCCACTAACGTGTCCGCTGGCAGTGCTGTTATCTAGACTGCCTTGTCCAACTATAATGCCAACATAGTTATTACCTGATACATTGGCATCAACAACATTTAGATTCGAAATAGAAACCCTTTCTGATGCAGTTCTACCGAACAACCCAACATTATCATGTGGCACATTCACATTCAAGTTGCTAATAGTATGGTTTCCACCATCAACTGTCCCCATAAAGACCCGTTGTACGCCATTGCTTAAAGCACCAATTGGAGTCCATGGTACTGAGTTCATATTAATATCTGAGACCAATACGAAAAACCTAGTATTATAATTGTTCGTACCATTATTAACATTTTGAGCCATAAGTGCTAAGTGGCTAGCACATGAAAGTATGTATGGGTCATCGCGGGAGCCTGTGCCGCCTCCAAACTCTTCCGCTACAGCTCCGCTCCAAACCGATGCTGACAAATCACTTAACTCGGCACTAATACCCAACTCAGTCGGAAGCAAATACGATTCATCTGTTTCCTCTGATTCTTCCTCACCAGGAGGCTCCTCCGTCTCAAACGGCTCTTCAGCTTCATCCACATTTGGCTGATCTTCCGTTTCAAACGGCTCTTCTGCCTCTTCCATACTAGACGTTTCCTCAGTTTCAAGCACTTCTACTTCTTCGAAGCCGGTTTCTCGACCTTCGGGATTGGAATAATGCCCAGCCTCACTTAGAAACGATATCTGAGTTTCGGCCAATACAGGGATCGCTGCCAACAAGAGTATAAGAAATATAGCTATAAACCTCTTCTTCCCTTTTGCCATTACAAAAACCTCCTATTAGTACATTTTGGCTTACTGAATGTTTCATTGTCATTTGTCAACTATAGGGCAAAGACTAGGTAGCCGAAAACCGTTCTTTTCGAATCTACCCACTGATGCTAAAATACACGATGTTTCTGAATTCACCTCCTATTTTCAGGTTTTGTTGTCAAGTCGGGTAATTTTGTAAGATTTATGTAAGTTTTGATAAAAAAACAATATCTATCAACAGATTTCACCGAATATTATCTTTTTTTTGGATTTACATAATAATAATGTAAATTATTGTAATTAAATTAAAACGTAATGTCAATAGTTTTTTGAGACGCAAATATAGCAAAATGCGGCAAATTTCGTGCAAAAAATCATTCACTGCGACTGACTATTTATTGCTATAGCTACTGTAAAAACTGAAAATTAGAATCTGAAAGTAATTCATATGTTTTTTCTTTATTTATCACAAATTATATAATAGAAAAAGCACCTCGTAAGCTGAGGTGCTTCTATGCGAGTCACTTGCTGTAAAATCTACAGGAAACTGAAATGTATTTCAACCCTTCTCTGGCTACTTCAAGTGTTTTTCGTATCAAAGCACTACCAACGCCTTCACGTCAAGCCCGCAATGACAAGTCCCTGTTTTACCCGTGTGTCAGAGTCAGCAATATCACTTGAGGACGTGCAAATATCCTGGGTATATGACCATATGTCCATGTACCATTGCTGACGAATACATCAGCTTTATCTTCAAACTCTATTAAACCAGACTTAAAACGATGTCCATATTCTGTAATAGGAAAAATAGGGTGAAGTGCAGGTGCCCACAAACCGAAGAGTGTAATATGTCCGCCATGAGTATGTCCGCTAAGAATTAAATCAACATTTCCAGTGTATTGTTTCATAACAATCTCTGGATTGTGGGAAACAAGCAATACAAAGTCGTCCTGTTGTGCATCTGAAACCGCCATTGCAACATCAGGCGATCGATTCCACATGTCCTCAATGCCGCCTACATGCAGCCCCTCTCGAATACCATAGCCATTGTTTGACAGGGGTGTGATTCCAAACCGCCGCATTGAGGCAAAGAGGGATCGGTGAGAATCGTGATTGCCTTCTACTCCGTAGATGCCGTCAGTTGCCTGCACTTTGGAGATGGCCTCCATTATTCTATCCAGCTGATCTCGATCACGTAGATGAAAATCCCCTCCGAGAAGCAATAAATCGATGTCATACCCATTTAGTCTTTCAATCACCTGGCCTAGCCTCTCCATGGATATTGAATGTGTATCCGTAATAAACGCTATCAGATATCCGTCTAGTGATGGTAATATCTTTTCTGAGGTATAAGTAACCTGTCGGTATTCTATAATCCTGTCGAGAGTAAGCGCAGATAATACATGAATCACGAAGGTGATCAGCGCGACGTATGTGCCGATCTCCCATATTCGAGAAAATATATCTGAAACTGTTTTAGACACAGCTTCACCTCTGCTTTACAAAGTCAAATTAGAGGGATGTTGCAAAGGTTTTTCTGTTTTGCAACATCCCTATTGTTCACAAGCCTTTAAAGGCCGATTTCATGGGCTGCATTGTATTCCTAAAGTTCAACCCACCCCTTAAGCAGTTCATGGCTTTTTTTCAAGCCTTCAACAATCTTTATGTTTTGCGGGCACTTAGACTCGCATTCACCGCATTCTGTACAATTAGCTGCATTTTTTTTCGCTTTGGTCAAAAACGAATATACGCGTTGCGACGGTGCAACCATCTCGTACATATTAGCAGCATTATATGTCCCGAAAACCTCTGGGATGTCTACCTTCTTAGGGCATGGCATACAGTACTTGCATTTGGTACAAGGTATGGCTACAACCGATTTATATGCTGCTCTAACCTCTGCAAGCATCGCTAGATCTTCATCATTCAGATTTCCAGCTGTCATATCTTCACGTGAGAATAACTCAATGTTTTGCTTTAATTCCTTTAAAGTGGTCATGCCACTGAGGATTGTGCTTGCCTGGGGGAAATTAGCGGTGTATCTAAAAGCCC
>Ga0123355_10017568_pt1 | contig 11310 bp, 8 predicted proteins | sample TergutEmb28metaG_3_FD_89872 | JGI IMG/M metagenome (GOLD analysis project Ga0123355, IMG submission 89872) | Embiratermes neotenicus P1 segment gut microbial communities from Petit-Saut dam, French Guiana - Emb289 P1 | ecosystem: Host-associated > Arthropoda: Insects > Digestive system > Gut ...
GTGCTAAACAAAATGCATGCAGTATACGAAACAGGTTCATGCAATATTGTAACGCTGAAGGAGCAACTGATTTTCAGCATTAAGAACACAGCCTACATAATTCAAACAAAATAAATACAGTAACTCTGTATGTTGTAAAAGTAGTTAAAAATTTGCGTTTGTACTTAAAATTATTTACTAAAATAGAAATAACAAATGTACTTGATGTTTTTACTTACTTTCACATCCCATATCTGTGGCTACGTCATTCCACAGCTTTTTGGCAATGTCTCTGTTGTGGTACAGTTTGTCCTTTGTGTCCCATAAAGGTTTCCTTTCAGAAACTAATGATATTAACTTCTCCAAATCAACCATTCTCTGCAGAGCACAAAACGCACACGACAAAATGTTCACAGAACCAACAGCACTGACGAATACGGCCGGAAAAAACAAACTCGTTTGATTTTGGGCGGTGGTCGGTGAAATCCGGCCTCGTACGGCAATGTAACTCGTCGTCATTGTGACCGTTCGTTCAAATTAGTTAACACAGCTTTGTTTCCTCGTCCGTGATCGGCCGTATACGTCTGCGTAAAAGTACGGCCGTATACGGAGCCACTCTGACCTTAACCAAAGGCGTGGGTCTGCGGCCGCTCGCATGCTGAGACTGTGGGTTCGAATCCCGCCGGGGCATGGATGTCTGTCTGTTGTGTGTTGTCAGGTAGGGGTCTCTGCGTCGAGGTGATCACTCGTCCAGAGGAGTCCTACCGACTGTGGTTCGTCGTTGTGTGTGATCTAGAAACCTTGTTAATGAGGAGGCCCTGGCCCACTGGCAGCTGTCGCATCCAAAACGAACAAACAAACTACATTTATCAGTAGAAAAAAGTTTTGTAAGATATGTTTTACAGTAAAAGAAAGAACAAAATTTTATGACCAAAACCCGTTTTGCGTGAATCTTGCCGTTTCCGCTACAAACACCACTAACGGCGAACCGAATTTTGTTGACGAAACAGCAGCTAAAGAACGTGAAGTATTTGCAAAAAGGTCTTTTGTGAAATGCAGTTAGACGTATCGTCACTGCATGAACAAATGATAACGAATTTAATGGACGCCTTCCATTCGTTTCTAATTACTTTTCACACAGACACAAATTGTTTCGCCTAACACAACGTTTTATTGCTATTTTCCAACACAACACGTTTCGATCGAAAACGATCATATCAGGCTTTTTTTCTTTACAGATTCTTAAAAATCAAGGTTAAACGTCGCGTTAAGACGGAATAATGTCTATGTGAAAGGTGATGTTGCAGTTCATCCACCAAAACATTCCGTACCTTCCACACACACACGCGCGCGCGCGCGCGCGCATGGACGCACAATTCCGCGGTTAATTTCGACACACAGTGCAGATCACATACAACAAGGTGTCGCGCATGCGGTACATGGTATCAGTGCATTATGCCAAACAATGCAAAACGCACACAGATAAAGCCTGCTATCAATGTAGTAATGGTGATTCACGGCGAAAAACTCGAACCCAGACACATCACAAGTTTCACGGGCACATTGTTACACTACGTGTTACAAATGACCTTCTTCGACTCTCAGACACGCTTCGCACCCGCTAAACAGCTTTTAAGTACTGTTTGAAGGTCTTGTCTAGAAACTGTCGATACAACGCGGCAAGTTTAACAGCAGATGCATAATTCGTACACCGCCAGTACAATCGTCAGGCGTACGGTTACACTAAATCACCTTCATCACACAGTCCGGTTTAATATGCTGTTTGTAAAAGACATGAGAAGCACGGTCTAATGTACGTTTCTTTTGTTCGTGAGTGTGCAGTACAGTTTAATACAGACGATTTTCACTGTGGAAACCTACATAAAAAAGAAATCGTATGAAAACTGTCGTACAAAATTTAGAACGCCGCTTCCAGACGTATCAATTCGCTCTAAACCAAGCAAGTGTCAGAGATGCAGGAGGTCATCTCCATCACGTACTCTGACGTTAAGTTCTATGACATGAGGAAATGTAAGGCCGCAAGATTGCCGTGCGTTCAGTTCGGTATTCCAATGAACAAACTCCCTGCCTGTTCCAGCGTCACCATCACAGTGAACTTGACTGCACCTCGGTTCTGCAGGTGTGCGTGATGGCATTCGCTAGCATATTTGATCGGCTGCAGTCTGCAGACTGCTTGCACTACATAGCCCGCTTTTTGGACCAGGATAGCTCAGTCGGTATAGCACCTCACTACAAGCTGGAAGGTCCCCAGATCAAATCCCGAAAGGGGGGGGGGGGACGAGATTTTCCGTTCCCGTCCAGACCGGCTCTGGGGCCCACCCAGCCTCCTGTACAATGGGTACCGGGTCTCTTTCCCGAGGAAAAAGCGGCCAGGGCGTGGCGTTGACCACCCGCCCCATCTAGCGCCAAGGTTAAAGAAATAGTAGAGTTATACTTCCACTCCCCCTCTCGGCCTTCATGGCCTGTTCTAGGGTGGCAATGCTTGCTCTTCGCCCCGTTCTAGTTCGCCATAAATTTCCTGTTTGTCTTTATAACGTCTGCAATACTGTTGCTAATGCACTCCATACTAGGCAAGCATACTCCCCCTTCATTGCCCCGGATTTGTTACCGTTTGCAGAGCTGTCTCTAATTCTGCAGCCTGACTGTACTGCAATGTTCCTAAGGTCACTATACTATTTATCGCCCTGTACTTGTGTCGGGTCTTGTTTCCATTTGTCATGTAACGACAAACCTAACAGACCAACAAATGAAGAAGAAATAAGAAACACTACACAAAAATTAAGCACCAAGAATAAGCAAGGAATCGAAAACAAGACACCTACCAACAAGCGATGCAACTTTCACTGCAAACGGCGTTGCATCTACAGCCACTCTGACGTAAGGCAGCATATCGCCTGTGACCCACTCGCCCTGTCTGACGCAATGTAGGAACAATACGATACACGGTGTCTGTCTTGTGCACGAATCTTGGAGTCGCAGGGATATATATAAAAACGGCGACCAGGTACCTTGCGCGTACTCCACCTCTCTCTTGTCTGACTTAGCATGCGATATAGGATGGCGTACCCACCGGCATACCAGTTGCACAGCTCGGGGTGAGTTGTCACTTAATGTCAGGCTGGAATTATCACCTTGACTGCATTCCAATTAGGTCACTGAGCATATTAGTGTACTAATAAACACTAGCATTAACATGACACGCAACAGAATGTTCAGTTCGTACCAAACACAAGGCAGTGCTGTACAGGGAAGCAACCGGTGTTCATGGTGAAAATGTGTGTGTTTTAATGTTAATCTGGTGAGGTACAGTTGTACTGTGGGAGTACAGCTACAGCTACAGTTGTACTGTGCAGGCCATGACGGCATGTGGTGGGAGTACAGCTACAGCTACAGCTACAGTTCTACTTTTGTCTGCCCACTTGCTATCTAAGAACACAAACAATAAAATGTACAGGATGTAACTTTGTCAGTTGCTTGACACGCGCGATATTGGAGAAGAAGGTGCTGAGGGAGATATCTGGGTCTGAGGGAACAAAACTGCATAACGAATGGCTGCATGGTTTGTACTGCTCACCGAATGTAATATGGTTCATTAAATGGAGGATGATAGGATGGACGGGTCAAGTAGCAGGAATGGGGAGGAGGCAAACTGTTCTACACACCCACAGGAAAGAGGAAGTTCTGAAGACACAGGCATAGACTGAAGCATTACATTCACAGGGCTCTGAAATAAACAGGACGACATGGCGTGCAGAGCACTCTGGGCGGGTCTTGCGCACACAGCAACTCCATACAATGGCGGGGATTTCTTGTGCAGGCGAAGACGGACTCATGTAGGGCAACCCTGCAGCGGCAAGGTTCGCTGTCGCTGCTACAGGCTCCACGGTGTGCCAATGGTGTGCCACTTGCCGCACTGTGAGTGTCGGTCGCTGTGCAGTGCGCCACGCAGCACAAGCAAAATGTTATTACATTTATTGTGATTTTCATTTCGTGCGTTCGAAAGGACACGTCGTTATGACGGCAACTTCTGATGTTACGTCATTACGTCGGTCTATGGTGCATTTGGCGCTGATGTCGGTAACTCGGCCTCTACAGCGTCGAACGGAAGAAGCATTCTCGAACAGTAACTGGCAAATGTGTGAGGACCCGGTTGTGGCCTGGTTAGGCAGAGGAACTGAGTGGGGCAAGTTAATGTGTAGCGGAACAAGTGAACATCCTAACGAGATAGGAGATAGACATATGCAAACATTAACACGAGGCGCGTCCGGCTCTTTGTACCCTGGTTTGATAAGATGATATATCTGTTAAGTGCAGTTGGGTTGACAACCGGTGGCAGTTGTTCAGTATACAGTTGTTCAGTATACACTTACACACAAACAGTACACGGAACAACAACGAACTGTATAACAATAATTATTACACCACAACTGAATGTACTTTCGCCTTAGTTACCCAACACCAAACTCTTTGCCGCACACCAGGTTAGGCCATCTACGGCCCGTCCAATTCGATCGAATCAAAACACGCAGTAACAACTTCTTCATACAAATGATCACAAGAACTTTAGTGTTTAGTGACATCTACCTAGCAACTTTATCCGTTCGTGTTAAGTATTTTATCGTCACATTACCAGTACATATGTGTATGTGGCCAGAAACAGCGGCAAATCCGTACCGTCATTCAATAGAGATTGACCAACAATTTTATAATTCTATCACTGTAATAGCTGTGGACTTGTGGGATCACACACATTAAAATCAGAACGACCAATTTACACGTGCAACATTTTACTTTCCTTTAAACACTGTGCGACAGCCGCAGATGGCCAGTTGTGACCGAAACATGCAGCTGGCCTTCTGAACGAACACAGTTGTGTTGGACGGGCTGTTTTTGGATTTATCATTGAAGGCTATGAACTGCCTAGTTCTGCTATATTTCTTGTAATTATCTCTTAAATGATAACATTTTCGGTGGGGGAGGGGGGAAAGAAAATTGTGACACGAAATGCGAATTTTGATTTTCTCAAGTTCTCTCTCTCTCTCTCTCTCTCTCTCTCTCTCTCTCTCTCTCTCTCTCTCTCTCTCTCTCTCTCTCTCCGGAATCGTTTCTCAGCCCTGGATGGATTCAGCGCAATCTGCGCAGGTCTCGATGACGACCGACTGTAGCCAAATCTGAATTTTCTCGACAGATTTTTGTAAAACCTTCCCAGCCTAAAATACCATGTAAATCTTTATAGTGGGTGCAGACTTTTTCAATGCAGACGGAGAGACAGACATGACCAAGGCTGACAGTCCCTTTTCGCACCCTTGCGCAATGGCAAAGAGAAGACAGAACAGCATACAACAGCCCGAGTCACGACACGTTTGTTTATTGTTCAGAAAATGCCAAAAAATCGAGTGCGCAGTACGGCGCATACTCACTGCCGCTGGTAATGCACGTGACACACAGCAAGCTGGTATAAGTATGTGCCGGCCTCGGTATAACGTGTCCGTTGTGTTTCACCCAAAAACTTCGGCAAGTTCTCGTAAGCCTTTATATATATTGTGTTGAATCAGATTCTTGCTGCAAATGGTCAAGGGCTGAAGACACTGGCTTCGGGCACACAGGCAGCAAATGTCAAGATGTTAGCGAACATTTCGAACGCAGAAAAGGTGCACCAGTAGCGAGTCGCTGTCAGGTATGTTCCTCCGTTTTCATGCCGAAGAGGTGCTGGGGAAGGCACATGATTTGAGATTCAGCTCACTTTTCAGCTCTCTGTGGAATTTTAAAGTAGGGAACAAGGCTATTACGTCATGCAGTACAATGGCAAAGGAAATTCACATGCTTACGGTCGCTCTTAGGTTCCGTTCCAGACGCCCGCCAGCAGATGGAAATTACACGAACACACAAGCACTTCAGGAAGTTCAGTTGATGACTCTGCTTTTGGGTGATGGCACAGTGTGGATGTAGTTCGTCTGGCCACCGTTTCAGAGAAACATGCTGCCCCCATCTTCAGGGTAGAAAGCGCTCTACCCTGAAGATGGAAGCATCAGGATCTACTGGCGCTCCGGCAATACGATCACCCCCCCCCCCCAAGGCGTCATCACCCAATAGCAGCATCGTCAAAATAATGATGATGATTATGATAATAATATTAATTATAATAATAATAATAATCATCATCATCATCTTATTCTGAATTCACAGCGTTTAGCGGGTTTGCAAAGCGTACGGGTCACCGACCAAGCAATTATTATTATTATTATTATTGACTGATCGACATGACATCGAGCCTACTGTTTATACAATAAGGTAAGGCATGCACTATTAAAGAATATACCATATTATATCGTCCCTTCCAATGAAACCAAACCCAAACAACACACTACTTGGATGCACTGAAGCTATTCCGAAGAAATACTTGTGTTGTGTACTCTGTGTGTCCTTCCATGACTGGTAAATGGGTTGGTTTCGTCTGTTTGCTGAAGGAACAAGTTCCACTTGAAGTAATGTCATACCGTTCAGTCACTGACCATCAGAATTTCCTAAAATCAAGGTCCACTCAAGATGTCAGCGGCCTAACAATGAACGTAGTTTAAGTTGTCCCATATGAAGGATGACGAATAAATAAGGTTTCCTACGTCATAACAACTTAAATGAAACGTCATTACATCGTTAAAACTGGCTCATTTGTTCCAATACACTAGCATTTTTCAACACAATCCGTGAGCATATTGACATATTCGTCCCAATTTCAAACTAGTATTAAATCCTCGCGGTAGAAATCGGGTTCTTGCATTCGCAGCCGTTCAGGAAGGGTGATGTTCAGTTCATTGTTGAGCAATCCGCGACCTCGCAAGCGGTACTTCAGTGGCCCAAATATATGATTATGTTCCTCTATTACAAGTGTTAATAGAAATGAGTAGCAGGGATATCTCGTGGGGGGTAAATGCGGCCTGTGCGCAGGGCTGACAACTTTACCACTTTCATGTGCCAAATGCATAGAAACTCTTGGAGCCTCAAACATCCTGGAGCCCTAAGGGAATGTCAAGGCCCGTCCAGGGATAGCTTTACGTATCTGTACCGCATGTACCAGCTGTATTGACACAGCACCAACACGCCAGGGAATCTCACGTACTGAGCAGCCTTGTATGTTCAACCACAGACTCATCCCAGAGTTTCTTCACGCAGCAACCTGCCGCTAACGAGCTGTTCTTCACCTTTCGGAAGTCCGTTTGCTTGTGTTGGGGAACTGCCTCGGAGATTTGACGAACTTCACCACAAAATTAGGCTGTTTTGGTCCAGGTAATAGCATTCGCGACGATGTAGCTGGAAAGTTTCTTGAAGATAACATTACAGGCTTGTTTGCCGACGCTGTGGCGTGCCTTCAAGCAGACAGCAAAACGATGGCCCAAACAGCTTGCGCAGCATTTTAATATGAGAGGGAAACTGAAATATGCACAATAAACTGAAGTCATGGATTTACAGTGCTGTGTTGCTTAATATTTAGGTGTGCGAAGTGGCGCTGTGTTGTCGCGCGAGCAGTATTCTTCTTGTGCTGCTTGACCCTTGAAGAGGTGACCAACAGGTTGTCCCAAAAGTCGGTAAATCACTACCAACATACGCTAAGTAACATCCCAGAAGAGCGAAAACCATTAAGTCACCACGTTTCATCGATACGTCGGGCGCTACACGCCGAAAAGACGCGAATCTAACACAGCTTTTTCACCTCTTTCTGGTTTCGGGGCATTTATTAACCAACACACAGCAGCAGACTGTGATGTGAAATGCTGCGAACAGCTGGTGATTCGACCTGACAAGCTGACTTCTGTGTTCAAGAATTCTACAAAATTTCGAGATCCTTCTCACCTCCCTAACAACCCGTGCATCAATGTGCTCCGCGATTATGTTGAAAGAGCAAGACAGTTCAGTGCAATGGCAAGCCTACATTTAACATTACACTGTTGCTCATGGAACATGTACGACCTCACTGACTGGGCATCGTTCGTAACAATAAACATTCCGAAAATCTCCGAAACGTTCTGCCCTTCGTTACAGAACGCAATCTCGCGAGCACCGTGTCAAACGGCCTTCATTACTCCGATAAATTTTATGTGCAATACTATCCCTCAGCGCTAAACTTCTGTTCCGTAACATTACTATCTCATAAAACACGCCAATAAAATGCGAAATCGACATTATTCTTAAACTACGCTCATTCTATAAATTTGGTAACTTTGCACTGCACGTCTCAACCACAAATTCGACACTTTCCTACAGATACAGTCCGAGCTGGGTCGCTCGGCCTCGCTGGCCTTCTAAGCACCGATAGTGTGTTGGCCAGCACTGCGATGTGTTGGAATTTGATCAAAAGACAGGCAGTCTTCATGTCACGTCCCGTTACTGCGGTCCTGTCCCGCTGACACAGGTGCAGAAGCTGACCGCACGTGGCCCTTCACCTGATCTCTGTGGGCCGGCACTTTGCACTACAAACACTTTTCCACGCTAATGTGTTATATTGTAGACTGCAGAGACCTTCACATAAACACTATTCAAACCACAAACTACTGGCCAGATGCACGTAACATCATGCCCGCCGAAATATTCACGCGACAATCCACCACAATTTTGTAATACTAACCAGAGATCCGAAACGGGTAATCCGGTCAAAATGCGAACAGGCAACTGGGGCGGCCAAACGAACCTTCGTTTCCTGCATTCTCAGAGCAAACGCAACGGTACCTCGTCCGAGTGCTGATCGCCCGTATTTCCTGGAGCGAGCGGCGTAGATGAAGTGACCAGTGCAGGTCTTTCCACCACACATCGCAAGTGGACTGGCCTGTAATTGACCCCAAGTCTCCGCAGTGACAGGCCGGCGATCAACTGCCTGAGCCATGGCACGTCATTCGACAATGATATAAGGAATATTAATCGAAATGTATACAAAATGTACATTTACGATGCAATTAAACAACAGGCAGTATGGCAAGTGTGGACTGCAACTGAATTCGTGCAATAAATATCAGGCAGTAAGGCCATACAAGACAAACTATTAATCACAGTGGCAGTGAGAACACAAACACAGCTAACACGCGCGCAAGCAGTGTTTCGACATAAACCAATGCGCCACAGCAGTCAAGCAAACACGACCAGGAATGTTTAATTATGTAACTCAGTACAATTTCTCTGCCTTGCGGAATCTTGCAGATAATTACTGGCGACGGTGCTGTTACGTCATCAGATAATCTACTCAGGAAGTTCCCACAGGTTGCAACTTGCTGTGGGATGACGAGGCGTCACATTATTACAAGAAATGTCCATCTGCACCAGTAATACGGCTACTCTTCTCGACAGGGCTCTAACGTACCCCGCCCCATGTAATTAGCCGCGTGCCCCCACAATTCTTACCGATTACTGCGGATGATAACTTTGTCTGCTGGAATGTCACCCGAATACTTTGACGGACACACAGCTACTAATTAGCTACGGCTAATATTTACAATGACTCAGCAAACCAACAAATACACATCGGTACAATATGCTTTGCCATATATTATTAATCAGCTACATGTTCCGGCCATCATCGTGGTGCTGCTACCGTCTACCAGCGCTACACACCGGTCTCAAGCCATCCATAGCCATTCCACGGCGTGTATATCGACTGCATGCAACTAGCAAACAACATAAACGCGCCCAATTTTAACTGTTTCTAACGATATACAATCAGGAATGTCACAGCAACGCGGAGCGCTGAGGCAATCATTAAAAATCAATCGGTTTTACACATGCAATTTGACAATTCGTTTATATTTTATCGGTGACGTCACAAAGGCGACCGAAACGTGTCGGTGATTAATAATATACAGGAGACGGACAAAATTATAGAAAATGTCCTGACAGGTACACGTCTTTATTAATACAGAGTTGGGCCACCATTTGCCTGTAATACAACTTGTGTCTTTCTTGGAATAGACTCACATAAGTTCTGAACAGTCGCCAGTGTAATACTGTGCCGTTTTTCACGAAGAACATCTTCTAGTTGCTTGACAGATGATGGAGAAGGGAATCTGCTTCTCGCCCTACTCTCCAAAACTGGCCACGGTGGTTCGATGACATTTAAGTCTGGCGATTGTGCTGGCCAGGGAAGATGTTGAAGTGCATCTTCATACTCGTCGAACCTAGACTGAACACTTCTGGCTGTGAGTATGGGCGAACTGCCATATTGAAAAATTGCATCATTGTTAGGAAACATCCGGACCATAGGATACACCCGGTTACCTAAAATGTGCACGCAGTCACTGGCAGTAATTCGACCACGCAGAGCAATTAGAGGAACAGCAGAATACCAAGATATTGCTACCCAAATCACCACAGATCTGTGTCCATGTCTCACAACTGTAACGTGGCATTCAGGATTATAGGCTTCCTTGGGCGTTCGGCCTGACGTTGGGAACAGCGTGAAGGATAACTCGTCTGACCATATTACGTATTTCCGATCATCAGACATTCAGATTTTATCATCACACCATCCCTTTTGCCGTTTAGCGTTGTTTTCAGTAATCAGAGGTTTAGCAATCGCAGCTCTATCGTGGACATTGGGTTTGTGAAGCTCTCGTCGGACTGTTTGTGTGGAAACAGGGTCTTCAGGACGGGTATTGAGTTCTGCTGTCACCTTTGCTGCAGCAGTTCTGTAATTTATAGACACAATCCTCTTCAAAGTACGGCGATCCCTTTCACTTAGTTCTGGTTTTCAGCCACTGTTTCTCTCAGCTGCTGATGTCTTCCCATGATTTGTGTATGATGTCACAACCTTGGGAACTGCTGCTCTGGATACAGCTAATGTAGTGGCCGTTTTGGTTACAGGTGCTGCAGCTAAACGCGCACCAACAATCTGTCCTCTTTGAAAATCTGACAAGTGTCCCATTTTGCAGTACTTTCATACGAACTTCTAAGTAAAGTAAAATTCACCCTAGAACAGACCACGAAGGCCCAAAAGGGGGAGTGGAAGTATAGCTCTACTCTTTCCTTAACCTCGGCGCTAGATGGGGGTGGGTGGTCAACGCGCTATACCTCAGCCGCTTTACCTCCGGGAAAGACCGGGTAGACTCCAGGGCCGGCCCGGACAGGTGCGGAAAATCTTGCCCCCACCGAGATTCGATCCCCGGACCGTCCAGCCCTTAGCGAGTCGCTATACCGACTGAGCTACCCCCCCCCCCCCCCCCCCCCCCCCCCCACCCCCCCCCAAACCTTAAAACAGAGTATAACAGAGCAAAAACAAACATTAAGGTGAGGGGGTGAAGTTGTAGATGTGGAAAAAGAAATAATTTAAGA
>Ga0123355_10017571_pt1 | contig 11310 bp, 9 predicted proteins | sample TergutEmb28metaG_3_FD_89872 | JGI IMG/M metagenome (GOLD analysis project Ga0123355, IMG submission 89872) | Embiratermes neotenicus P1 segment gut microbial communities from Petit-Saut dam, French Guiana - Emb289 P1 | ecosystem: Host-associated > Arthropoda: Insects > Digestive system > Gut ...
GAGGATCGTTTGTCATGTGTACCAATGTACCAAATTACATTGGTACCAGCAAGCCTTATTCCGGTGGAAGGGAGCTTACGCACACGTCTTGCCGATGCAGAATACAGCTGTCCGTCGGATCATGGGGGTCGACACGGACCGATTTCATTTTCAGCAGCGCCCCGGTCGCAAAAGCCTTGGCCAGCGCGGGGTCAAGCTGCGGATCGCGAACGCTCGTCGACGAGTAGATCCCCACATAGGTGATAGCCTGCGCCGAAAAGCCCCGCGGCTGGCGAGTGATCCTGGCAAAGGCGCCTCGCCCCAGAGAAGTCCCGGCGGTGGCAGCCGTAAGCGGTACGACCAGCCGTCCGTCCACGTTTAAGTGTTCAAGCCAGGGCAGGTGAGGATGGGTGACTCCAGCGTTAATCAACATCGCATCACACACGCCGGGGTCCATGGCGGCGCCATCCCGGGCGTGGACCACGACATTCGTGTATCCCGCCAGATTCGCCGTCGCCCGTTCTGCCAGCTGCTCGTCGACCTCGCTGGCTACGACGCTCCCACTCGGTCCGACGACTTCCGCCAGAATCGCCGTGTAGTATCCAACTCCACAGCCCAGGTGGAACACGCGATCGCCCGCCTCGAGGTCGAGCGCGCTGATCCAGCCCGCCAGCGCGCTCGGCTGTCCATTATTCAGTTGCCGGCTGGCATCGATCGCCACCAGTATGTTGTGATAGAGATCGCGCGGATGGTTGACCTCGACATAGGGTGAACCGGTTGTCAGACCCATCGTCATCAGCGCGATCTGGTCCGGCGAAGCCACCTGCCAGGGTGGTCGACCGAGAAACTCCTCGCGGGGCACGCGCGCGTAAGCCTCGATCAATCGAGGCGATCTCAAATTGGCTGCGAATTTGATTTCTTCGGAATAGAAACGGCGGCAATCCTCAAGGTGCATAGTCTTCGCGAGATCCTTTTGCGGTGAAGTTGGAAGCCAGTGAACAGCACTAAAATTGATTGTTTATAATCTCAGATTCCACACTCAATAAGTGAAGGAAGTCCTTTGGCACTCGACGATCAAATCTATAACCTGCGCCAACAAAAGCTGAAGCAGATCGAAGCCCTCGGCCAGCCCATCTACCGCGGGAAGTACGAGTTCACCCACACCCTCGACCAGATCCTGGCCGACTACTCGCCCACGAGTGCCGAAGCGCTCGACGCCGCCCGCGTCAACGTCCGGGTTGCCGGACGCATCATGGCTATCCGGCTCATGGGTAAGGCAGGATTCGCCCACATCCAGCAGGGTGGCAAACGGCTGCAGATTTACGTCAAGAGAGACGCGGTTGGAGAGAAGGGGTTCGAACTCTACAAGTTGCTTGATCTCGGCGATCACATCGGAGTCAGTGGCTACCTGTTCCGTACGCGCACCGGCGAACTGAGCGTGCACGTCGAAGAACTCACATTTCTCAGCAAAGATCTGCTGCCGCTGCCGGAGAAGTGGCATGGCCTCACCGACGTGGAACTCCGTTACCGCCAGCGCTATGTCGATCTGTTCATGAATCCCGAGGTGCGGGAGGTTTTCGTGAAGCGTACCAGGATGATCCAGTCGATGCGCCGTACCTTCGACTCGCACGGGTTCATCGAGGTCGAAACTCCGATGATGCAGCGTATCGCGGGCGGTGCCGTCGCGCGTCCGTTCATCACGCATCACAACACGCTCGATATGGATCTCTATCTTCGCATCGCACCCGAGCTCTACCTGAAGCGCCTGGTCGTCGGCGGCCTCGACCGCGTCTACGAGATCAACCGCAACTTCCGCAACGAAGGCCTGGGATGGCGCTGGAATCCCGAATTCACCATGCTCGAGGCCTACCAGGCCTACACGAATTACGAAGGCATCATGAATTTAACGCAGGAGTCCATGACCGAGGCCGCCAAAGCCGTCAACGGCACGGCCAAGTCAAAGTGGACGATCGACGAAAACACCGTGCTCGAACTTGATTGGGAAAACTGGCAGCGCCTTACCATGCGCGAGGCCATCATCAAATTCTGGCCGCAGACGGCAGGTGCGAAGCCGGAGATGAGTGACTTTCGGACCAGCGAGAGCGTGAACAGACTGGCCGGGCGCTTCAACGCCGGCCACGCCCACATGGCGTACGATCCCAACGCTCCGGCAGGGAAGAATATCGCAGCTCTGTTCGAGGCCGCCGCCGAAGAGCATCTCATGCAGCCCACGATCATTTACGAATTCCCAACGGCGGTCTCGCCGCTCTCCAAGCAGAAGCCGGACGAGCCCGACTGGACCGAGCGTTTCGAGATCTTCGCCGGGCAGATGGAGATCTCCAACGGCTTCAGCGAACTTAACGACCCCGAAGACCAGCGCCGCCGATTCGAAGCGCAATTGCGGGAACGCGAGCGCGGCGACGAGGAAGCCCACCAGATGGACGAGGACTACATCCGCGCGCTTTCCTACGGCATGCCGCCGGCCGGGGGGGTCGGCATCGGCATGGATCGCCTCTGCATGCTGTTGACAGATTCGCACACCATCCGCGACGTCATCCTGTTCCCGTTACTCCGCCCGGAAACCAAAACCGCCGGGGACCCTGAGGACGCCAAGGATAAGGATAAAGAGTAGCCGGAGCGGCGAAGGGCGGGCGCATTCGTCCACCCCGCGCGCATGGGGCTGCCAGCGCCTCGCCGCTTTTGGCGACGGTCTTCGAATCCACTTACAATCCCCAAATCCGACTCGCCCCCACCACCAGTCCGAACGTCAGCGCGGCAATCAGGACTTCTCCGAGCGCTCCGACAATGAACGGCCGAAGTCCCTGCTTTGACATCTGGCGCAGGTTCGTCCGCAACCCCACACCCGCAAACGTGAGCAAAAATGCCCATCGGGAAAGGTTTCCGAGCGACGCGACCTGGTCCTTGGTGAACGTATGGAGGCTCACGAGAAGCGAAATCAGAAGGAACCCGAGCACGAACTTGGGAAACTTGTTCCACAGGAACGCGGCCTTATGGCCGACCGGTCCTGTTTGCCCGCGCTTCGCCCAGTAAATCGCATAGGCCAGCACCACAAATCCGATCATGGCATTGCGCGCCGTCTTGGCAAGCACCGCAACCTTGCCGGCCGCGTCGGAGTAAAGCGCCCCGGTTGCCGTGGCCTCTGCGGTGTTGTCGACTCCCAGACCCGACCACAATCCGAATGCCGTATCACTCAGGTGCAGGCTGTGGCCGATGAGCGGGAAGGTAAACAGCGCCAGAGCTCCCAGCGCCAGGATCGCCGAGATGGCGAAGGTCGAGTCTTCGTCGTCAGCATCGATCGCCCCTTTGGCGGCGATGATGGCGGAAACGCCGCAGATCGACGATCCCACCGCAAGCAGGCTCGTGAGTTTCGGCGACAGCCGGAACAGGCGGCCGAGACAGTGCATCAGCAGGAGCGAAAGCGAGATTTCAACCACGACCAGCCCGAGGCTGATGCCGCCCAGCTTCAGGATGTCAGCCAGCACAAAGCGCGACCCGAGCAGAACGATTCCAACTTTCAACCAGAATTCGTAGGTCGCGATTCCTGGATGGAAGATTTTTGGCACCGTAACCAGGTTCGAGATCGCCAGTCCGATCAGAATCGCCCACAAGACGTATTCGATATTGGGGAAGGTCCAGTGGTGCGCTCTGGCGTAGGTATTCGGGAATTTCTCGAGAACCTTTCCCGCGTAACCGACAACCGCGAGGAGCAGGATTCCGGGAAACAACCGCAGGACATTCAGCGGCGTAGAGGTCGATTCGACTCGTGCCACGGAGATGGAAGAGGCCATAGGGTACCCTCGGAACTCGGAAAATGGAAACTGCCAGGCCGAAACTACCAGGGAACTTTGTGGAACAGATCGAAGCGCACGGCCAGCGCGAGTGCCAGCGCCAGCAGCACCGCCCACGTATCCAGCGCGAGACGGAAACCGGCTGGCGCCCGACCAGACTCGTCCGACATGACATCCTCCCTGAAACTTTGGTTTGGGCGGCACCGCCGGCCCGGAAAAGGAGAGTAGCCAAAACCGGGCCGGCGGCGGTTCTGAAGGAAGCGACCACCTTCAGAAAGCTTCGGATTACGGCAGGTAGTAACGGAACGAGAGGAACACCATGTTGTTGACTCCGTACGGTGCTCCTCCGACTCCGACCCAGCTAAAGCGACTGAGATAGGAGTAGATGGCGCCAACCCGGAAACTGCCCCGATTCCCGTTGTAGAACTTGTACCAGAACCCTCCTGTCCCCTCGATGATCGAGCGCGTGTCAGAAGTGCAATTGGAGAGAGCGCCGGGGGAGAATCCGCCTGAGCCCGGGACGGTTTCAGTGTGGCAGCCGGTATTGTTGAAGGTCGGCGCGCCGTAACCCACAAGGCCGCCGGCACCTTTGTTAAGGAAAGGATCGAAGCTGGCGGCGCGGCCGGCGTATTCGACTCCTCCGTAACTGACCCAGTCCAGCTTGTTTGTGAGATGGGCCTCCAGCGTGACCAGGCCCATAAAGTTCTTGATCAGGCGGACCGTGCCATCCGCGTTTATGGACACATCGGGAAGGCCCGCCGGCCCGTATCGGCCGATTCCGCTGCCGCCGAATCCTTTCAATCCGAAGGTCAGGCGATGCACGATATCCCAGCGGGCACTGGCGCCGAAGCCGCCTCCGGTCTTGGTTGTGTTGTACGCCCCCACCGTGCTGGGTGCGGTGAGAGAACCGCAGGCCACGCTGGCAAAGCCCTCGACACAGGGAAAAACGCGGCCGGTGGTGCGGTTCAGCAAGGCGAATATTTCGTAGTGCCCCACTCCCGGATCGAACGCGGCCTTGGCGATGATATCGGGGGAGGGGTTAAAAGCATAGTTGGCGGTGGTGTTGAGGCTGTTGCTGTTTCCGAGCGATCCCAACAGAAAGTTGGCGGCGTTGCCATGCGTGGTGAGCGTGGCTTGCGGGTTCTCCATCGCGACCGCGACGGCGAAGGTGTTGCCAAAGCTCTTGGTCACGCGCAGGCCAAACTGGCGCGCGAAGGAGAAGCCGACGTTATACGACGGATCAATCGTTTTCGGGCGCGCATCGTTGGTGCGGCCCAGATCGTCGTCGGGCGAAATGCCGGCACCATTCTCCGTGACCAGGCTCCAGGCCTGGCCGGCGAGGAACGCCCAGCCGTTGTCAAATTTGGCTTGGCCCCAGGCTTGCCGGATGCGCAAAGAGTAGCTGTTGGTCTGGTTGGAGTTCGAGGTAACGGCGGCGGACAGGAAGTCGGCCGAGAAATAGCTCGACAGGTCCACATTCTTCACGCGGCCATCGACGAACAGAGTGGTCTTCGACTGGCGGGCGGAGCCGACGAACTCCGGCATCTGGCCCTGGGAGGCGCCCGGCATCGGCGTCGAGTTGAAAGGGGTTGGCAGATCCGCCGCGAGCGCGCGCGAACGCCGGACAAATGCGCCTTCCGCATATCCACCGGGAGTGATGTTGATGCCGCGGAAGTGAATCGTCAGCGGACCCTCCAACTGCTTGTTGAACGTCTGGGGGTTGTCGTCCGGGTTTTGACTCTGAGCGGGAGCAGATTCCGGTTCGACGGGAGTAATTGCGTTCGCGCCCTCGGTGCTGATGGCGGCGACCTGCTTGGTGGCGACCGCCGGGGCTTTCTCCGCCGCCTGGATCGCGGCCTGCTGGGCCTGCTGCAGTTGCTGCTGACGCTGGAGTTGCTCGCTGAGTTGCTGGATCTGGCGTTGTTGTGCGGCGATCGCGTCCCGGAGAGCCTGGACATCGGCGGCGGTCACCGGGGGAGGCGTGGACGGGGCCGCCGGAGCGCTAGCCGGTCTGGCCGGGGGCGCAGTGGATGCGGTTTCGGTTTGTGCCCATGCGCCGGCGGTGAACGACGCCAGTGTGAGAGCGGCAAAGAACAGCTTGCTGGTTTTCATGGTGTAAGGTCCTCTCCTTTTTTGGAATGCCCGTGCGAACTGCGGATACCTGGGGGAGACATTCGAGGCCGGGCGCGGAGAAAAGTCCGGGCAGCGGCACTCTGGCTTCTGGGCTCCACGCTTTCGACGGGTGACGCTAGCCCAACTGATAACATCATCACAATAAACGTAGTTGAGATTAATGCGCTCGCGGCAAACCCTTTGTTAAAAGTTCGTGAAATTCTCAGGGAGATGCCTTAAAGTCTATTTAAATAATAGACATTATTTTAATAATGGCGAAGCAAGTAGGGTGCCATTCTTCGGGGAATCTGGAATTCGGTCAGCGCCTTTCGACTCAATGCCTTGCACCAGCCGCCCGGATGGCTGAGGAAAAGCGGTGTGCATCAGATTGCAGCTTGGTTACAAAGAAATCGCAGCCGCGCTGCGGGAAACCCGGGGCGCCCTCGAGATTCCGGCCTGCCCACCCGCGGGACTCAGGGTTGTGCGGTGATGCGGAGAATAATCACGGTGATATTGTCGGGACCGCCACGGTCGAGCGCCATCTTCACCATCCGGGAGCAGGCTTCCGCAGGAGGGTAGGAGCGCGACACTCTGGCCAGGTCCCGGTCGCCGACCACGCCCCAGAGTCCATCCGAGCAGAGAAGCAAAGTGTCGCCGTCGAGCAGCAGAACGGGCTCATCGGGAACATGCGGAATGACATCGCGGCCGGATCCGAGCGCAGCCGTCAGGATGTGGCGCTGCGGGTGCGACTCGGCGTCTTCGGAGCGGACCACGCCGCTCTCCACCAGGCGGCCCACATAGGAATGATCGCGTGTGAGACGACGGATGGTGTCCCCCCGGACAAGATAAAGTCGCGAGTCGCCGACGTGGGCGAAGTACAGCCGGTTGGCGACGATCGAGACCGCAGTGCAAGTGGTCCCCATGCCGTAAAACTGAGGATGCCCCAGGGCATAGCGATGAATATTCGCATGGGCGGACTCAAAGGCTGAAATCAGGGCTTGTTGCGGATCGCCATGGAACTCCCGGTCATAGACATGGCGCACGGTTTCGACGGCGAGCCGGCTGGCTTCCTGTCCGCCCTCGTAGCCACCCATCCCGTCGGCAACGATGGCCAGTCGACCTTTGCGCCCGAATTCCTCATCCGAGTCCGGCTCCCAATAGAGGTAGGAGTCTTCGTTGTCGGCACGCTCGAGCCCGACGTCAGTGAGGCTCCCGGCTTCGAGTCCAGGCTTGGGATTCTGGCAGTCAACGGACATAGTCAGCGCGGCCTGTCCAGCTTCGGCCCCGGGAATGGTGTAGCGTATCACTTCCGGCGGGGATTTGGATATCGTCACAGGTTCGTCCCGAAACGTAACAAGCCCGCTTGCTCCGCCGCAGCGAGAAATTAAAACCGGCGGTCGCGCTGCCGGCGTGCACCGGGCAAGGACGCGATTTGGCAACCTGCTGCTCCGCGCGTTAAGATCGTCGATTCCCGGAGCGTCCCGATGTGCTGGTTTATGCATCTGACTTGTTGCGGGAACCGGTGAAGATCAGCGGCCAGCCGGTCGTGAACCTGGTTGCATCCACCAGCGGGACGGATTCGGACTGGGTCGTGAAAAGTCATCGATGTCGATCCGGATGAAGTTGCGCCGGACGCGGAGATGGGCGGATACCAACTCATGGTATCGGCAGACATTTTCCGCGGGCGCTATCGCGAGAGTCTGGAGTCTCCCAGGGCAATTGCGCCCGACCAGCCGCTCGTTTACAAATGGGTGTTACCGACGGCGAATCACGTTTTCCTGCCGGGCCACCGCATCATGGTGCTGGTACAGTCGAGTTGGTTCCCCCTGTACGACCGCAACCCGCAGACGTTTGTGCCGAACATCTTCCGGGCGAAGCCCGAGGACTACAAGTTGGCCCTGCAGAGGGTTTTCATTCGCCCCGGCAAGAGAGTTTCATTGCGCTGCCGGTCGTGGAATTGAAGTAGAGCACGTCATTCTGGCATCTTTTGGAAAGTTGGGACTTTGTCAATTTGCGTTTATCCCTGATGAAAAGCATTTCGCTCTGGGTCGGTTGTTTTGCGTTGCTGGCCACGCCCTTGTCTGCCCAGGGAAAGCGGCTTTGGGTACTGCGTGCGACCGGAGAAATGGTCGAGTACGATGCGGGCACATTCGCGACCAGGCAGGCTGTGAAGCTGCCGCCTGCAGCGGCCAAGGCGCCGGGAAACATTTCTGTAAACAAGCTGGGCCAGATCCTGTTTGTGCCGGCCGTCTCTCTGCCTTTGACCGAAGACGACCTGGCTGCGGCCTACAAGGTCTGGTTTTGGAACGGGCGCGCGGCCACGACGTTTGATCAGGGAGTCGAGCACAAAGTCGAGAAGACCGGCTCCAATGATGCCATCACCGAGCTCGCGCCTGCGGCATTTCTCTCCGCGGATGGAACCCATCTGTTCTGGTTTGGCAATCAGCAGCGGCGGGTGCAGCGCGACGATCTGGACTTTTCCACCAATACGACCTGGCAGGCCTGGCAGACCGATCTCAGCGGAGCAGGCCAGGAGGAGATTGCTCAGTTGAAGTTCCCGGATTGCCGTTGTCCGACCGGCAGCTGCGAGGAGACTTGTGCGTCGGGCGTAGCCTGGGTTCCCGAGAGCGGACTCGACAAATTCTTTCTGATGACCCAGTTCGTCACCGGCAAAACCAATCCCCTCTACAAAGCCAGCTCGCGGTATCGGCTGGACGCCGGAAGATGGGGCGCCGAACCGATCTCGGATCCCCTCGAGCGAGTGCTCGATGCAGACGCAACTGGAAACGTAATCGTCGAAGCGATCCCCGACAGGGGCTGCTGCGGATGGTCGAATCAAAGCAATGATCAGACCCTGGTACGGACCAACGGGAGGAAGGTCGTCGTCTTCGATGAGCAGGCCACGTATAAGAATGCCGACTACGACGTGAGCTTCTACACTTCCAACGCCCGCCTTTCCCCCGAAACCGGCTATGTCGCGATGACCATCACCTCAACCGCGCAACTCAACAAGCCGATTCAGCTGGCGGAGCAAGGCCAGGCCAATCCCGAAGAGTCCCAGCGCATTCGCAAGGCCCTGGCGGATCTGCCGGCGGTGGCGGTGAAGAGCGTCGAGGATAGCCCACGTCAGGTCGCGTTCCTGCCGCACGCAACGCTGGTGGGATGGCTCAGCGAAAAAGAGCTCCTGGTCGTAGAAGACCATCTACTGGTCGTCTACAATCCTGCGACCGGAACGCGCCACAGGTCGACCGTGAAAGTCGAAGATGCTGCGCACGTATTTGTTCGTTAGCCGTGCGGAATGAAGAAGGAAAGAATCGCCGCGAGCCACAGCGGAACAATGAGCGGAGCCGGCCTTTCCCGCGGTCCCACAGAACTCCGGAACGTTGACAATTGGAAGCCGCGCCAGTGCCAGATCGCCAAGGCCAGGCTCGCGCGGCTCCCGTACTGCGAGACCGGGCATCGCCTTGGGCTCGGTCAATCCCCGGATTGTCGGCGGGCAGGTCCCGCTTCACGATTCCGGTTCAGAAATCAAAACCCCACGCCCGCCAGTCTGGGGAAGCCTCGGCCCGCTGTTCCCGACAAGACAGTTTCTCTACTTCTTGCCCGGTTTCAGCAGAAGGTCCTGGTAGTCGAAGCTGAAATCCGCCAGCGGAGAAACCGCGGCCATCCTGGCGCTGTCGATGCTGCCATCCGCATTCAGCGAAAAAGTGACGAACGCATCCTCGATCGTGTGCACCCGCCAGTGGACCTTGAACGTGTCATACTGCCAATGCTCGAGATCGCCAACCATCGTAGGGGTGTGATCAAAACTGATCACCAGGCCGCCGTTGTCCGACCGAATCGTGATCGGGCCATACCATGCGTCGTTGTATACGCCGGCATATTTCTCCAGCGGCAGAGATGGCTTCGAATCGGCCGCCCGCGCCCCCTCGGCCTTCTTCATGGTCTCGGCCGCGTTTTTTTCTTCGTCGTCTCTTAACTTCTTAAAGTTGGCGATCCAATCTGTGGGCGGCAATTGGAAGTAGTGGTCAAGTACGTGATAGAGAACGGCATCGAAGGCGCCGCCTTCTTCCGCGTTGGTGAGTACGACCACTGCAAGATTTTCCTCAGGCACCAGCATCACCCGGGAAACGAATCCGCCCACTCCGCCGGTGTGCCCAACCAGTTTGCGCCCGTGATAGTCGCGCAACGCCCAGCCCAGAGCGTAGTCGGAAAAGTTGGCTTTGAGTCCGGCGAGCGGCGGCGGAGGATCGCCGGTCGGAAGAATCGTCTGCGGCGACCACATCTCTTTTGATCTCTGCTCGCTAAACAGGTGGCCGCTGCCATCGGCGAACTTTCCGCGGTTCAGCTGGAGTTCGACCCACTTTGCCATATCCGCCGCCGAGGAGTTGATCGATCCCGCCGGACCGACGTTGTCAAGATCTTCGAGCGGAATGGCTTGCAGCTTGCCGTCCACGCGGGAGTGCGGCGACGAGTAGTTGTCGCCGGGTTTGAAGTCCTTGCTGCTGACGGTGGAGTGGTTCATGCCCAGCGGCTTGAAGATGCGCTGGCGAATGTAGTCGTCCCACGAGATGCCGGTCACTGCCGGGATAATCTGGCCGGCCGTCATGTAGAGCAGATTGTCGTAGGCATACCGGCTGCGAAAGCTGGAGACGGGTTTCATGAAGCGAAGCTTGTGGATGATGTCGTCACGGGTGTAGGTGGAGTGCGGCCAGAAAAGCAGATCGCCTTCACCGAGCCCCATGCCGCTGCGATGCGTCAGCAAATCACGGACCGTCATCTCGTGCGACACATAGGGGTCATACATGACGAATCCCGGCAGCCGTTGGTAGACCGGATCGTCCCAGGAAAGCTTGCCTTCGTCTACGAGAGTGGCGAGTGCGGCAGTGGTGAAAGCCTTGGTGTTGGATCCGATGGCAAACATGGTGAACTCGTCAACAGGAGTCGACTCGCCCAGTGTGCGGACGCCATAGCCTTTGGCAACGAGAATCTTGCCATCTTTCACAATCGCGACCGCCATCCCCGGCACATCGAACGTTTTCATCGATTGCGCCACGTAAGCGTCGAGATCGGCGGGAGGTGCGTTTGAGGCAGGGGTTTGGGCCCATGCGGAACCGGACATCACCAGCAGAGCAACGACCACCGCGGCGCACCGCGCACGAGTCTCGGGCATGCATTTCTCCAAATGATTGAGGAATTGAGAATTACGACGCCGAGATTAGAACACAAAATACACAGAACTCCCACTTTGGTCGTCGGCTAGGGCGAGGCAGATCCCGGCGAAGACCTCATGAGAAAGGAGAAACCGTCCACTTTGTACAGCACTCTGCCGGGCGAATCTGGTAGGGGCGCCACTTTTCCTGCCCGGACCAGGTCGAATGCCTCCACCAATCGCGGAAGCACCGCAGGC
>Ga0123355_10017572_pt1 | contig 11309 bp, 11 predicted proteins | sample TergutEmb28metaG_3_FD_89872 | JGI IMG/M metagenome (GOLD analysis project Ga0123355, IMG submission 89872) | Embiratermes neotenicus P1 segment gut microbial communities from Petit-Saut dam, French Guiana - Emb289 P1 | ecosystem: Host-associated > Arthropoda: Insects > Digestive system > Gut ...
CATTTAATACATTTGCCACAACTATGGAAAATCCAAGAGTAAACCCTCTAGCATACTGAAGGTAGGTCGGCATAAATGTCATGAGTGCTGTAATTGAAAGCATAATGAATAAAACACACAGTGTGATTACTCTTATCTGCTTAGTTTCAAATGCTTTGCGCAGGGCACTCTTGCGTTCGCCGGATTCATTTTCTTTGTTTTTGCTTTTTGCGTTTTCAAGTTCGGCATTTGATTTTCCAAAAAACGTCCACATGGTTGCAATAATAGCAATAAGAACTGCATACATTCCAAAAATGTTGTTCCAGTTACCAAGAAGGTTCATTAGCGGGTTTACAACAGACAGTGCGACTACGCTTGCAACGCTGTTTGCAAGCAAGTTGGCGGTAATCATTGCAGTGCGCCGGCTTCCACGGAACCAAGCACTTAAATACGGTGTTATGCTGACATAGGTTAATCCGAAACCAATGCCGGAAATTATTCGACCCAAGAAGAAGAGTTGTATGTTCCATGAAATAAAGTTTACACCACTTCCAATAGCTATTAACCAAATTGCGATTTGAATTGTATTTTTTATACCGATTTTGCTTTGAATATAGCTTCCTATAAACATGCAAACTCCGGAAATGACAAACATGATTGTCATTGACAACCCGGCAAGAGTGAGACCTACATCTAAACTATACATTATGTCACTCAGTATGATTGATACAACGAAGTATGGCAACATAGTTGCAAGGGGTGTGATACAAATGAGTACTGCTATAACCCATTCAAATTTGTTGTTTTCTTTTGTCATTATTTCATTCTTTCGTTATTTAACGATGTTAACCGACTCGAAAGTGGCACAGGTGCAAGCATTACAGCATATCTGAAGGAGGATTTAATAAAATGTCTATCAAGTTAGATGTAGCTTATCAATATGACGGGTCGCTTGAAGGGCTTATGTGCTGTGTTTATGAGAGCTATTACAAATTAGAGCTTCCATTAATGTTTTTCAGCCGGAGCGAACCACAAGCAACGTTATTGGAGTCAGCTAACGGAGTATAGAGATAGGGTTTGAGTTTTTCCCTATTGGCTTTTCCCTCGCCCTTTGATTTCAAAAATCCGTTCCACTTTTCCATCGCGTATGCCATAAGCAATATCATATAGGTTGATGGTTGTGCAACAATGGCTGGGGAGGAATGCTACTGTGTCGCATAAATCTAAACGATTCCCGGAGTCAGCCAACTTGCAATGTTCCTCACTCAATTTAAGCTCGCTTTGTTCAAAGTTAATTGCCACAGGAGCACCGTTATCTGTTGCAAAGGCTTTGAGTCCCATGTCCAAAATTGCAAGTCCTGGATGCTTGGATATCACCATACCCAATACATAGAGAGCGTGTTCGAATGGAAGTTGCAATCCTCCATACCGGGTGTCCATATAAATAAATGAGCCTGCTTGCAGCTCGTCGAATACATCCTCTACACCGGTTAGCGCATATGTACCTGTGCCACCACCCGAAATCACGGTTACCGGAACATCATTCACCTTCAAATAATCCCGAAAACCGCGTACAAGCGGGAACATTTCCGCGAGACCGTCTTTTCGTGTTTCCAGCTCTGGCTCTAACACCAAATGCCCCTCATATGCCTGTATGCCCTCAAACACAAGGTTCGGTGCGTCCATCACTGCGCGGGCAACTGTCAGCCCTTCTTCGTAATCGCGCACGCCACAACGCCCCATTCCGACATCGAGTTCAACCAAAACAAACAATGTCGTTCCGGCGCAAACACAAGCTTCACTGAGTGCTTGCACATTTGACGCAGAATCAACCGCAACTGCCAGATGTGCCACACGCCCGGCGAGTGTCGCCAGTCGCTCAATCTTCTTCGGCGAGACAACCTGATTTGCAAGCAAAATATCCGCAATTCCGGCATCTGCCAGCACTTCTGCCTCACTCAGTTTCGCACAGGTGATTCCTATTGCACCAGAATCCACCAACATCTTTGCAATTTCCGGGATCTTCGCCGTCTTAAAATGCGGCCGCAACTTGATTTTTCGACCCTTCAAAAAATGATTCATTGTTTGGATATTACGTTCCAACGCGTCCAAATCAATCAAAAGTGCCGGTGTATCAAGTAGTTCTGTCGGTTTCATAAAAATAGCAAGTCACCTCCTCAATTATAATACAAATATAATACAAAGTATGTACTTGTAAAATAACAGGTAAAGTATTTTCCGTCAAGGGATTTTTATTTCTTTTCTCCACAAAAAAAATGTCTAAATTTTTATATAAGTTATACAAACTTATATGGAAACACAAAAAGGTCTTGACCTTTATTTACTAAAATGGTACACTTGCCTAACTAACAGAAGGTACAATGTAAAATGGGCTCTGTAAAGTAAACATGAAAGATTAGGTCGAAAAGGCACATAATAACGTCAAGAAAAGGTACACAATATCGTCAAGATACGAGCAGAAACGCCCTTTTTGTTTTTAATAAGAGCCAACCCGGCGACCTGAGCCGGCGTGAGCCAATTTAAAGCGGAATGTGGTCTAACGAAGTTGATGTTAAAAGCAGTTCGTGGTACTACGTAAGGGTTATCAGGAGCAAACTGATGCCCACAGACCCGGCACTGATATTTTTGATACCCCTGAATATCTTTGCCATAACGATAAAAGTTTTGATTGTTGTTGCACTTTGGACACCTGAATTGATACAATTTTCTGCACGAGGATTCTTCTCCTTTTTGGGAGGTACCGGGTTTTGCAGCAGAAACATTGTACCACTAAGGGCGAAGAGTCCTCAACTTTCATTTAACTTTATAAAACGAAAAATAAAAAAGGAGAAAAAATGAAAAAGTTTAAACTACTCGCTGCCCTTCTACTAGCCATGGTTCTAGTATTGGGTCTGGTAGCTTGTGGCAATGATGATGCCCCTGCTACAGCAGACACTGCAGCACCTGACGCGGCAGCACCTGATGCACCGGACGCAGGCGACGACAACGGCGATGCCCCACCACCGGCAGAAGGCTATCTCATCATCGGCAACCCGCAACCCCTGTCCGGCATCAATGCACAGGTTGGTCAGACAACGACTAACGCCGCTATCATGGCTGTTGAGCACATCAACGAAGTCTATGGCGGATTCAACGGACAACTAATCCAACTGATCAACTACGATGATCAAAACACACCTGAAGTAGCAGTTCAAGTTGCACAAAGAATGCTCGTTGACGACCAAGTTGACCTCGTTCTAGGTACTCTCTTGAGCTCAAACCTAATGGCTACCGGCGACATGTTTGAAGAAGCCGGCATCCTCGTTATGGGTAACGGCACAAGCCCGACTCTTCTGATTGAAGGTTGGGAAACCATGTTCCGCGTTGCGCCAAACAACGGCGAAGCAATGCCTGCTCTTATTGGCATGGCAATTGACAACGGCTGGTCAACAGCTGCTTTGATTCACGGTCTGGATGACGCGACACGTAGTGCCGGTGAAGCATTCACCGAAGCTGCAGAAGGCGCAGGCATCACAATGGTTGCTACCGAAACTTACATCGATGGCGACGTTGACTTTGCCGGTCAAATCGCTTCTATCATGGCTGCAGATCCGGATTTCCTATTCATGAGCACCAACGGCCCAACTTTCCCACTAGTTGTAAACCAACTACGTCTAATGGACTTTGAAGGTGGTCTATTCTTCCGTGAGTCTCCGACTGCTGACGCGATTGCGATTGCCGGTCAAAACATGGACGGTATCATGTTCGTATATCCGTACAACGTATATGACTATCCGGAGCAAGCAGAAGATCCTCTAATGCAAGAATTCCTTGCTCGTTACTATGAGCGTTGGGGCGAAATGCCATTCCATGATGCTGCATACCGCGCATGGGATGCCATGATGGCGATGCTGCATGCTTCTCGCATTGCAGGCTCTAACGACAGTGCTTCTATGATCGAAGCTATGCACCAAGTACACTTCCGTGGTCTCGGCGGTTACCTGGATTTCCGCGGTGGTGACAACGAAGCTCACCCACAATTCCGCGTTTGGGAAATGCAAGGTGGACGCCCTGTAGCAGTTGGTTAAAACTAATACTCAACTTGAGCTTTAGTTAGACTAAGTAGCACAGATAATCGCCTGTGGGGCTGATATCTCACAGGCGATTTCACTTACATAGTCGTTCAACTTTGAAATATACGTATCCGTTATGCGGTTATTCCAAAGCTGAGCGACTATCACAAGGATTGAAGCGATACCATAAACTGGAAAGGGAGACATCAGATTATGACGATGTTTACGCAACTCTTGATTTCAGGCCTTGTAATCGGGAGTATTTACGGCCTCATTGCCGTTGGTTATAGTATGTTATACAAAGCATCCGGCATGCTTAGTTTCGCGCAGGGTGACTTGCTCACCGTGGGCGCTTTTGTCGGTTGGACACTCTTTGGAAGTTTAAATCTTCCGTACGCGATCGCCTTTGTGTTGGTCGCTATTATCATGTTCTTTGTGGGAATTGTTATTGAGCGGGTGGTTATCCGCAGACTGGTTGACAAGAAAACATTGGGAATCTATATCGTGCTTGCTACGATTGCGCTTTCCTTTATATTACAAAACAGTTCAATGCTCATCTGGGGTACACACATGCATTCTTATCCCCCCGTATTCCCTGTACACGCCGTACGTATTTTTGGCGTGAACGTGCAGACTTCGGCACTCTTAGTATTGGCTGTATCTGCGATTGCTATGGTCGCATTGCACTTCTTTATGAATAAAACAAAATTCGGCACCGCCATGCGTGCGGCGACGATGGATCCCTTAGCAGCTCGTAGCTGTGGTGTTAATGTTTCATTGACCACAGGTATGACTTGGGGCATCGCGGCGTCTTTGGCCGGTATTGCCGGTATCATTATTGGTCCTATGTTCGGTGTATTTGTTATGCTGGGTGCGAACATCGGCGGCAAAGGCTTCTCCGGTGCTGTCATGGGCGGCTATGGTAACATGTACGGAGCCATTTTGGGTGGCATTCTATTGGGACTTATGGAAACATTTGTAAGCGGTTACATTTCATCGGCGTATCGAGACATGATCGCATTTGGCGTACTTTTGCTGTTCTTGTTTATAAAGCCAACAGGCATTTTCAACGAGAGCGCAATTATGGACTAAGGGGGGAGTTACAATGCAAACATTAAATAAAAGTCTAAAAACTTCTCTGCTTGGCAACGGCATTCCGCTATCAATTGCCTTAATTGCACCGTTTATATTCCGCGCAATTGACTTCCCGTTTGGCATGAATGTCTCTATCTTTATTATGTTTTTCATTATTTCGGCCTCGGGTCTGGATATTCTGTTCGGCTATAGTGGCCAAATGTCCATGGGACATGCCGGCTTCTATGCTATCGGTGCATACGGCTCGGCTCTTTTAGCGAGCCACCTGAACATTCCGGTTCCGCTCACCATGTTGATCGCGCCGATATTGGCTGCGGCTGTGGGCGCCTTGCTGGCTTTCCCGGCATCAAAGCTAAAATTCCACTTCCTGGCACTCGCGACGATTGCGTTTAACATGATTATCTTCCAACTGATATTTCAATCACCGGGCGGTATAACGGGTGACGCGATTGGTTTGCGTGTACAACCGTTTGAGATTTTCGGTTGGAGACTGAGCACCATGAACTTCCAGCACATCTACTACTTCTTACTCGGTTTTGTGGTACTTCTGCTCATTGCTAAGACTAACCTCGTCAACTCCCGCGTCGGTCGCGCGTTTATTGCGATTCGTGAAAACGCACACGCAGCGGACGGCATGGGCATCAACGTACGAAAGTATAAAGTCATCGCCTTTGCGGTGAGTGCATTCTACGTCGGCCTTGCCGGTGCTTTGTTCGCACACACCATCGGTTGGATTAGTGCTGAAGGCTTTGCCCAACCGCAGTCTGTTATGTTTGTTACGGTTCTGCTATTCGGTGGTACGGCCTCTAAATGGGGACCTGTGGTCGGTGCAATTGCTGTGCAAACATTGGACGAACTGCTTCGTCCTCTGGCAAATCTGCAAATGTTGATTTACGGAGCTTTGTTACTACTCGTTATCGTCGCTATGCCGGGTGGCATTTGGGGCACGATTCGTGACTTTGTTATGTGGACAGTTCGGAAAGTGAAAGGGGGCAAACAGAATGCTTAAGGCAGAAAATATCACCATTCGTTTCGGTGGACTTGTTGCAAACGACGACGTGTCATTGGAGGCACCCACCGGTAAAATCACTGGTCTGATCGGTCCAAACGGTGCAGGAAAGACGACATTCTTTAACATCATCAATGGTGTTTTCAAACCGAATGAGGGCAAGATCGTGTTCGATGGCAAGGAAATTCAAGGCAAGCGCCCATTCCAAGTCAACGAAGCCGGAATGGCAAGAACATATCAAGTTATCAATTTGTTTAAGAAAATGTCAGTGATTGAAAACGTAGTTGTTGGAATGCACACACAACTCAAAAAAGGATTTTTCTCATCGCTGTTCAAAACACCGGGTGAACGTCGAGAAGAGAAAGAGGCGTTTGAGAAAGCGCTTGAACTACTTGAGTTCGTTGGTTTGCATGAACAGGCCTACGAACAAGCAGGCTCTTTGTCATACGGAAAACAGCGTTTGCTGGAAATTTGCCGAGGACTTGCAAGTAAACCGAAGCTTTTATTACTTGACGAGCCGGCTGCGGGCATGAACTCTACTGAGAAAGTGGAACTTGACTACCTGCTCAAGAAAATCTTAGATACAGGTCTCGGCATCTTGCTGATTGAGCATGATATGAAGCTGGTCATGAACGTGGTAGATTACCTCTACGTGTTAAACTACGGGAAACTGTTGGCAGAGGGTACACCCGGCGAAATACAAAATAACCCTGACGTCATCGCAGCCTATCTGGGGGAGGAATAAGATGCAACCATTATTACAAATCAAAGACTTCCACTACTATTATGGGAACATCCACGTAGTAAAAGGGATTGACCTTTATGTTAATGAAGGTGAGATGGTCACCATCATCGGCGCAAACGGTGCCGGCAAGACGACAACTCTGCGCACCATTTCCGGCCTCACTGAGACTGCCGGTGTGCGCGGTGAGATTACTTTTAACGGCAAGCGGATTGACAAAATGGCGGGCAACAAGGTAACAGCTTTGGGGCTCAGCCAAGTACTAGAGGGAAGACATGTATTCCCCAAATTATCCGTACGTGAGAATCTGATGATCGGTGCCTTTCTGAGGAAAGATACCGCCCAAATTCAAACGGATTTAGAAGACGTGTACAAGTTATTCCCTCGCCTATTAGAGCGTAAAGACCAAATGGCGGGAACCTTGTCCGGTGGTGAGCAACAAATGCTCGCAATCGCGCGGGCAATGATCGCAAAGCCAAAAATGATGCTTCTGGACGAGCCGTCACTCGGCTTGGCTCCCCTCATCATTAAAGAGATCTTTGCGGCAATCAAAGAGATTAACTCGCAAGGCACGACAATCCTATTCGTTGAACAAAACTCCAAAATCGCGTTGGCAACCGCCACACGCGGATATGTGTTCCAAAATGGTGAGGTTAATTTGCATGACACATGTGAGAATCTCGCGAACAATGAAGAGGTCAAAAAAGCATATCTAGGTGAAGAGGACCATTAAAGGAACAAAGTTATCATAATATTATCAACAAGCGACAGAGCCGAAGTGGCCGATTTGGCTCAAGGTTACTGTCGCTTGCTGTTCAATCAGAGGAGGAATAAATATGAGAGAAAGACCGATTATTGCTGATATGGTGAACAAGCAATTTTTGCCCAAAATGTTCAAAGTAAGACAAATCTTTCCCCGACCCCAAATCCGGCCAGAAGCGATCCCGGGTGTGATTGACGAGCTTTTATCTGTGGATAAATTCGAATCTCAGATTAAGCCGGGAATGAAAATTGCCATTACGGCCGGCTCTCGTGGGGTTGCAAATATTGAAATTGTGACCCGTGCGCTGGTTGATTTCGTGAAGAAACAAGGGGCATCCCCTTTTATTGTGCCCAGCATGGGTAGCCATGGTGGCGCCACCGCCGAGGGGCAGACTGAAATTCTAGAGAGCTTTGACATTACCGAAGAGACGATGGGCTGCCCTATTGTGTCCTCCATGGAAACAGTCAAAATTGGTGTGAATGAAGAAGGCGTAGATGTTCATATAGACAAGCATGCGCAGGAATCGGACGGGATTATCGTGGTCGGACGCATTAAGCCACACACCTGTTTCCGTGCCCCGTTTGAAAGTGGCGTTATGAAAATGATAGCTATTGGACTTGGCAAGCAATATGGAGCCGAGCTTTTGCATGAGACAGGTTTTAAGAATCTGGGGAAAAGCGTTCCAATGTTTGGCAAGGTGATTATCGAAAATTCTCCTGTTCTGTTCGGTGTAGGACTAATTGAAAATGCCTTTGATGAGACATGCAAAATTGCAGTCATGAACGCGGACGAGATTGAAGTGCAAGAGCCACCGCTGCTACAAGAAGCATTTGCAAATATGCCCCAAATTTTGGTGGATGAGTGTGATGTTTTGATTGTTGATCAGATTGGGAAAAACTTTAGTGGTGATGGCATGGACCCGAACATCACAGGAACATTTGTCTCGGAGTACGCCAGCGGTGGGATTGTATCACAAAGTGTGTGTATACTCGATCTTAGTGATGAGACACACGGTAACGCCATTGGGATCGGCGTGGCACATGCAACCACGAAGCGTGCATTTGATAAAGTAGAACTTGCCAAAATGTATCCAAATGCCATCACCTCAACTGTGGTTGAAGGGGTAAAGATTCCCATGATCATGGAAAGCGACAAAGAGGCGATTCAGGTCTGTGTCAAAATCTGTAACGAGATTGACAAGCAAAACCCAAGAATCGTGCGTATTCCAAATAGTTTGCATCTTGAGTACATATGGCTTTCAGAGTCGTATTACGAAGAAGCGAAGCAAAATCCGCGTCTCGTAATCGAAAGCGAACCGGCAGAATTTGCCTTTGATGTAGACGGCAATCTTTGGTAGGAGAAATAAGTGTGAAAAAATTAAGTAGACAAGATAAACCGACCCCACAAAAAACAGTAGTGGCGCAGTTTGGTGAAGGGAATTTTCTACGTGCTTTTACCGATCACATGATTGACATCGCCAACGAGCAAGGCGTATTTAACGGTGGCGTAGCGGTTATTAAACCTATTCCGGCCGGATCTTTTGAAGCGTTTGATAAGCAGGACAATCTCTTCACTGTCATCTTGCGCGGTCAAGTGGACGGTGCGCCCGTAATCGATCATCGCGTGGTTGGCTCCGTCACAAAGACAATTGATCCTTTTTCTGACTATGATGCTTACTTAAATCTTGCCCGAGGCGAGGACTTGCGTTTTGTCGTCTCAAACACGACAGAGGCAGGGATTACGTTGGATGAAACAGATTCATTCGATAAAAAACCGGCAAATTCCTTCCCGGGTAAGCTTGTACAGTTTTTGTATGCTCGCTATGAGCATTTTGCGGGTGCTGTCGATAAGGGGCTGATTATCCTCCCGGTGGAGCTGATCGACCAAAACGGCACGAAACTTCATGATTGCGTACGCCGTTTGATTGCCTTATGGAATCTTCCGGCGGAGTTTGCTACTTGGGTGGATGACAATTGCATGTTCTGCAACACGCTGGTAGACCGCATTGTCTCAGGCTATCCGGCAGGTGAGGCAGAGGAACTGGAGCGTAACTTGCTGGGCTATAAGGACGATCTCATCGTGATTGGTGAGCCGTTTGGCATCTGGGTCATCGGGCATCTGCGTCATCAAGAAATACAGGCCGAATTCCCCCTGGACCGGGCAGGAATGCCACTCGTATTTACGGACGATTACCGTCCCTACCGTGAGCGCAAGGTACGTGTACTCAATGGCGCACATACATCCATTGCAATGGTCGGATATTTGGCAGGCTTTGACACTGTGTCTGAAGCTATGTCGGACTCGCTGACACGCAAATTCATTGAGTGTGCCGTCTACGAAGAAATCGTACCTGTTGTACCCAAAGCCGCGGCACTCACAAATGAGAATGTACGGGAGTTTTTAGAGCGGTTTGAAAATCCGTTTTTGCGCCACGAGCTTCTTGATATTGCGCTTAATTCTGTATCTAAATGGAAGGCTCGCGTGTTGCCTTCACTTAAAGATAGTCTTACTATGACCGGCATCTTGCCCCCTTGTCTGACCTTTAGCTTGGCGGCGTTGCTTATGTTTTATCGTAGTACCGAGCAGGGTGACGGATGCCTCATCGGACATCGTGGTGACGCGACCTATCCGATTCGAGACGATGCCCATATCTTGGCCTTTTTCGCAGAACATGCGGCACATCCGATTGCAACATATGTCCCGGCGGTGTTAGGAAACGACACTTTTTGGGGCGAGGATTTGAACGCCCTGCCGGGTATGACGGATTTGATCACAGGCTATTGCGAAGCCATTTCGCAAGACAGCGCGCGCGTTGCCATCGAAGCCGTGCTTGCGTAGGGGGACGATATGAAAATATTACGCATTACCCCCACCGACAATGTTGCCGTCGCGCTCGTGGGCTTGACGGCGGGCGAAACGTTTGCTGTGGATGGACTGAAGTTCACTACGCTACAAGCGGTCGAGGCCGGACATAAAGTTGCACTCATGCCGATTACAAAAGGCGAAGCCGTCATCAAATACGGCAGCCCGATTGGTCTTGCACTCGCTGATATTGCGCCCGGGAATACTGTACATACGCACAACTTAAAAACATCCTTAGGCGGTTTGATCGAGTACAGTTATAACCCTCAACTTGCCACGCTTCCCAAGCGGGAACCGAGCATGTTTCAAGGCTACCGCCGACCAAACGGAAAGGTCGGGGTTCGCAATGAGGTCTGGATTGTTCCGGTAGTCGGTTGTGTTAACGTAACGGCGACTTACCTGCAAAAACAGGCAGAGACGTTCGCAGACGGGGTTGACGGGGTCTATGCTTTTCCGCACCCTTATGGTTGTTCGCAAATGTCGGATGATTTTGAGAACACGCGGAAAGCGCTCGCAGGGCTGATCAACCATCCAAACGCAGGCGCTGTGCTGGTGTTGGGGCTTGGCTGTGAAAGTGTTACGATTGAGGGCATGAAAGAAGTACTCGGTGACTACGATCCTGAGCGCGTCCGCTTTCTGGTCACGCAAGAGAGTGCCGACGAGTACGCGGAGGGTGTAGAAATTCTGCGCGAACTGGTTGATTATGCCGGTAGCTTCCGGCGCGAACCTGTACCCATGGGTGAATTAATCGTGGGCTTAGAGTGTGGTGGGTCGGACGGATTTTCC
>Ga0123355_10017573_pt1 | contig 11309 bp, 9 predicted proteins | sample TergutEmb28metaG_3_FD_89872 | JGI IMG/M metagenome (GOLD analysis project Ga0123355, IMG submission 89872) | Embiratermes neotenicus P1 segment gut microbial communities from Petit-Saut dam, French Guiana - Emb289 P1 | ecosystem: Host-associated > Arthropoda: Insects > Digestive system > Gut ...
ATCGACAGGAAACCTTATGCCGAAATATTTTTCTACATTCCATTTTAAACCGCCAAATCTTGCAGTTGATTTTTTATGCCCCTCAAAATCCGCCCGAAAGGAGTTTTGCCCATAGCAATATACCATTGCAGTATAAAAATATTCAGCCATGGCAAAGGCGCATCCTGTTCCCCGCCACCGTCAGCTTCATTTGACAGCAAAATCGGCTTCACTGTTGCGGTGGTGTATTATAGGCTACGGCGGGGCACTGCCCCGCACCAATGTCATTAAGTTAAGGATTTATTTACGGGTTACGTAGGGGCGACCGACCTCGGTCGCCCGTGGATCAACCGACACATTTGCGGGCGATCGCCCCTACAATATATGTATCATTATTTTAAACGTTCTGGGTTCTCCCCGACCGTAGTCTTGCAAAATCCTTAACTTAATGACATTGGCCCCGCACCCCGACCTCATCCAAAGAACAGCATTTTTGTGTAGAATTTGGACGTGGGATATGTTACAATTAGCTACGATGGTACATAGCTGACATGAGCAACAATTCTGACGTTGAATTTGAATTTATTGGAGTACGAAAACATCCTGCACGCAATGGCTACAGACTCGCTCATACGGTAAAAGACGACTACCTCACTACTTGGTGTTCACTGTTACTATGACACAGGCAAAATTGCAGGCAATGGGAAAGCGATAGGCACGATTAAATTTATTACGCCAGAAGCATACCCAAGCTACTTATGGGTTGGAAAGAAAATAAGCATACAAGAGGGCATTAAAATAATTGGCTATGCAACAATAAGAAAAATATTCAATCCAATTTTATTTGACAGCACGAAATAAGCATATCGCAGTACGAGCGTTAGACCGTGTGGACGGTTAAGCAAGCGGTAGCAAGAGAAATTTATATTATCGGAGGCGTCAATCATGAGTACCACTTTCGAAGTGTATACTTCAACAAAGAATATTCCGTCATTAAGTAATACATTATTGTTGAGCAATAAATATTTATCAGACAAATTGAAAAGTCACGATATTGATGGCAATTATTTAATTGATGTTAGCATCAGATGCATTAAAACGCATAGCTTGATTCCATTCAACAAAACAAGCCCAGCTATATGGTCAACAGATTGTGAGTACGCATGGTTTACTATCAATAATCAGCCCGGCGGTTGTGATGCTTATATTTCAAAATCCAATGATTATTATAGGTTAGAAGCTTGGAATGATGAATTTGTATCAAATGAACGAGCAGCTACAATTCAAGCTCAAATGATGAAGTGCTTTGAAACAGGGTTTTACTGGACATTTCGCCGCTCGGTTGGGCAGCTGGCAATAATCAATTTGGCATATGGCCTTATAGCGGCTGCATTTGCCGAACTTACGAAAGGCTTTATTTTTTCTGATGATGGTGGTTGGGATTATGCTATGTTCCCAACCACCGCAAGTCACTTTTTACAAAATTATTTTAATCTCCAATACCCCAAAACAGAAAATGCAAATTGGGCGAAAGAATGTATAGATATTTTGAAATATGAGTGAATAGTATAAGCATAACATAGTACGAGTGTTAGACCATGTAGACGGTTCAGCAATCAGTAGCAAGAGAAATTTATATTTGTGGAGGTAAAAATGAATATTAATAAACTTAACGCACTACCTGAATTGGCAAATAAGTATAATGTTGACTTGTTAGAGGACGAGAAAGTCGTTTTTTATGCTGAGCCAACCATTTTTGGTGACGAAAACGGCAGTTCGCTTTGCGGAGAAATGAAGCCGAAATTCACGCTAACCAATAAAAGAATACTTGCTAGTAATGGTGTTGGGGTTTGGATGGTTGAAATTCCAAGCAATGTTGCAAGCATCAAGAAAGTTGAGTACGGAAAATGGATTTTTAAGGGAAATTACTTCCTCGTTTCTTTGAATTTTAGATTAGTATATGACAATGGCAAACATACGTTGAATGGATTACAATTTTATTTTAATAAAAAAGATACCGTTAGATTTGAAGAGATTGTAAATAGCGTGTTTAGCTAAGCATGCATTAATAGAATAGGAGAGAGTGTCATGAATATTTATATTATTTTAGGAATAGCTGTTTTTATTGTTATCCTGCTTATTTATATAATTCGCACATTTAATGAACTCGTAAAAAGACGAAACCGAGTAAATACACAGTGGGCTCAAGTTGATGTACAGCTTACGTGCAGAGCAGATTTAATACCTAATTTGGTGGAAATAGTTAAGGCGTATGCTCTTCATGAAAAGGAAATTTTTCAGAAATTTGCTGATGCCAGAAATATCCTTAGCAAAGCACATTCGCCCGAACAGACAATGAAAGCTAACGAACTGCTATCAAGCCAACTACCAGGTTTATTTGCAATAGCCGAGAACTACCCGAATTTGACGACAGACAGCAACTTTATTAGCTTGCAATCTAAGCTAAAGGGTACAGAAGATAAACTTGCCTATGCTCGTCAGTTTTATAACGATGCTACTCTTCTTTATAAAGATAAACTTCAGCAATTTCCTTCAAATGTTTTTGCTAAAATGTTTAACTTTGAGGATATGCCGTATTACATCGCTAATGAAGATAATAAAGATAAAATAAAAATTGGCTTTTAGCGGGGTAAACTAAGATGGCAAAATCACATTTCAAAACTAAACTTAGTAGAAAACAGAAGCTAAGAAATGTACAGGTTTTAAGTGCGCTGTTCATCATTTCCTATGTCTTTATACTCTGGTTTACCGATGCAATAATGGATATACCTATACACACTGAATTGACCAGTTTAGAGGATTATATTTTATCATTGTTAATGGTATTCTTTATGCTTTCAATTCTCGTTTCTCCAATTATACTTCTAGCTATTGCATTTGGGTTGCAAAAAGGCAGAGCCAAGCGTGTACATGAAGATTCTACATTTGTCCCCATACAAAACATAGATTATTACAGGGATAACTTGAGCGAACTAAATCCTTCGCTTGTTAGCCTGCTTATAGATTTAGATATTTACGGTAATAAAGACATAGTTGCGACCCTGCTCAGGATACAAAATAAAAAGGGCATATCCTTTCAAGGAGACAAGGGCATAACAATTATTTCTGAAGATACCCAACGACTTAACCGTAGTGAACTTGAGTTATTGCATTTAATTAAAAATAATTTGCTGGATGATAAAAAATCATTAAGGAAATGGAAACAAAACCGCTTTTATGATGCCCAAGAACAGGGATATATAAAATATATAGTTGAGGCGTATAGTATCAGCGCACGAACTACCTTACTTGGTTTGTCTTCTTTTATTGCTGGTGTTTTATTATGGGGTGTTTTTCTCGCCCTAGAGCTTTTTATATTTGGAGAATCTGTAATTGCTTTAATAACGATGTTTGTGTATCTTTTTATAATGAATGCGCTTGTATTTACGCCATTTTATTTGATGGCTAAATACGCTGCTTATAAAAAACGAAGAGATTTTCGCTGGGAAAGAACACCTCTTGGGGATGAAATGGCAGAAAAAATTGCTGGGCTTTCGCGGTTTATGGATGAGTTTAGTCACTTATCCGAGGCAAAAAAGGAAGAGGTGCAGCTATGGGACGATTATCTTATATATGCTGTAGTATTGGAAAAAAATGAGCAAATTGTGAAAGATGTACGCAGTCTGTATACTATCAATTTGCTTAATTTTAATAGATTTATAAAAAAGAAAATAGCGAATCGAAAAATTAAAAAGGAGTTGGAAGCAGATACTAGGACGATTATAGAAGCGTTATGCACTATACCCTATGATTATTATTGTTTCAACTTTATGACATATGCAGATAAAACAAGCCCTCATTTATATGAGCAAATCGCAAATATCATTTCCGGCAATAAATTTGATATAAAATCTATACCAATTTACAATGATTTAAGAATAGGCACTAATCCAGAAGATTTCGATTATTTTTTTGACGAACTAGTTAAGCGTCTAAAAGAAAGTGGATTTGTATGTGATTTACATGCTCCATATGGTATTTTCAGTTTTGCCGAAAATATCAACAGCATTTTGAAAGCAAAAGGATTAGATTGTCAGATAGATGGCCCTTACGCTAAAGAAATATATTACCGCGAATTGGAAAAGATGAACATTAACGACAACCGTGTGAATTATGGTGTGTTGATTGCTAATGTAACAGCAAGTCTGCTACGTGAAAACGAATTAGAACTTGTTGCTTTAGACGGTGATATCTTTGCTGTTATTCCTGTTGGTCTTATCCCCGAAATGGAAGAGATGGAAGATAAAATCCAGTAGTTGTTTTTGATAATAAATAAAATGACGTGACAATGGTTTAGAATTTAGCCGCGAAACTAATTTATATTTGAGGAGGATATTTTATTGAGATTAAGTACATTAAAAACCCGAAGGCCAAGAGAAATCACCACTGCGCTCTTGGCTTTTTTATGTTTTCAAACGAATTAGCTTTCGGAAAACACTTGACAAAGGTTAAATCCTTTTTCCTACCTCAAAAACGAAAAAGACATACCGCAGAATCGCGTGCTTACTCCCGAGCAGACTTTTGCGTTACTTCGCAAACATGGTTTTCAGATAGTCGAAACGGATACAGTATACCACGAACGGCGCATAGTAACAATTTTTATGCTGTTCATAAAAATATTACAATTTTGTCACAACTCTACCCGCCGACAATATAATGAAAAAAAGACCGTTTTGTTAAAGGTGAAAAGAAGGGTGATAAAATGGGAAATGGCTTCCTAGAGATTCAACTTTACGTAGGCGATTACGCACTGCACGGTGACAGCGTTACGGTACTTATTAAAAAAGATGGGCAAATTCTTCACACATTACAAAGTGATGAAAATGGCAAAACCACAAAAGTAACAATCGAAGCTCCAGATTTGGGAGAAGATGCCGGTTTAGATCCAAACAAAGAACTATTTTCAACTGTAGACGTAGAAGTACCCAGAGCACAAGGCTACAAGGGTGTAAAAATTTACGGAGTGCAAATTTTTGACGGAATCACCTCAAATTTAAACATCCATCTAGAGCCTATTTCAGGCGAAGACAGAGATACGGAGGATATCTATATCCCAAGAGAACATGGGGTGGACATAGACCGTGATAACGGTGCTATTGATAACCAACCCGTAGAGAACTATACTCCTATCAATATAGATGTGCTGCAAGAGCCAAGATTCCACTACATTGAGCCACCTCAAATTTACCCTATGGGTGGGCCGCCGCCTTCACTAGATGAAGAAGCTTATCATCAAGCAGCTGTAGAGGCTTTTGACGATGACCCAGGCGCAGTTTTTGATCCAAATAACATACCACTGGCAAATCAAGTGGTTATTCCAGATTTTATTACGGTTCACTTGGGAACGCCTAATGCTTCAGCTAGGAATGTTCGAGTACCATTCAAAGAGTATATAAAAAACGTTGTTTCAAGCGAAATCTATCCATTTTGGCATCAGTCGGCTATAGAAGCAAATACTCATGCTATTGTCTCGTTTACGCTAAACCGCCTGTTTACCCACTGGTATCGTTCACGTGGACGCAACTTTGATATTACGAATAACACGCAATTTGACCAAATGTTTATATACGGACGCGAAATATTCCAAAATATATCAATCACCGTAGATAGGATTTTTAACCAATTTATCCGCCGCCCAGGCCGTACAGAGCCATTTTTTGCATCATATTGTAATGGCACTACCTCCACTTGCGCAGGGATGAGTCAGCACGGTTCTCAGGCCTTGGCAAGGCAAGGTTTTACGCCTATACAAATTTTACGGCATTATTATCCGCGGGATATAAATATCGTACAATCTACCAATTTTGGGCCTCGTAACCCAGGTGCTTATCCGGGCGTAGCATTGCGCCAAGGTTCTACAGGTGAAGATGTGCGTCGCTTGCAGCTTATGCTTAATAGGATATCGGGCAATTGGTGGATTCCTGCCATTCAAAATCCTAATGGAGTTTTTGGAGCGGATACTAGAGAAACTGTTGTTGCATTCCAACGGCTATTTAATTTATCACCAGATGGTGTAGTTGGCCCAATTACATGGTACGAAATTACCAGGATTTATGTGGCTGCCCGTAATCTGGCAGAGCTTGTCAGCGAAGGACAGCGTTACAGCATCGGAAACTCGCCGCCTACGGTGATTATACGCCAGGGAGCTAGAGGAGAAGCCGTTGTAGAATTGCAATTTCTATTAAATTTTATTGCCACCTTCTATGACGACTTGCCTTTTGTGCCTGAGGATAACGTGTTTAGAGATAGCACACGACTAGCTGTTATTGAATTTCAAACAATGTTTGGGCTTGTGCCAGATGGGGTGGTTGGCCCTCTTACTTGGTCTAGATTATATGACGTTTATCGAACCATACGCAACACAGTCCCACTTCCGCCGCCAGATCCAACAATTCCGCCATTCCCGGGGACACCTTTGCAAAATGGTACGCGTTCCAACGATGTGCGTACCATGCAGCAAACTTTAAATTGTGTTGCTCGCTCTAATCTATCTATGGAAATGTTAGTAGTTGATGGCATTTTCGGGCCAAGAACTGAAGGGGCTGTCCGAGAGTTTCAACGCATTTTTGGTTTGCCTCAAACTGGGATTATCGACCGTGATACTTGGTACTTGGCTGTGGAGCAGTGCAACTTGCAACAAGGCGGTCCAGTTCCACCTCCGCCGCCTCCACCACCTCCTCCGCCGCCTCCTCCACCAAGGCCACCATTCCCAGGTACATCACTACGTATGGGATCTCGTGGAGAGGATGTTCGTACTATGCAAAGGCTTATTAATAACATTGCAAGAGTGTATCCAATTATCCCAGGCAACCTTGCCGAGGATGGCATATTTGGGCCATTAACTCAGGCCAGCGTCATAGCCTTCCAAAACTTCTTCGGTTTAAACCCAGATGGAGTTATCGGACCAATCACTTGGGCTAGGGTTGTGGATGTTAATGCATCTTTGCCGGCAAATGTAGTTGCGCCTCGCTTCCCTGGTACTTTACAAGTAGGTTCTAGGGGCGATGATGCGAGAGTATTACAGCAGAATCTAAACGAATTAGTAGTCTTTTATCCTTCAATCACAAGACTAAACGTAGATGGGATTTTTGGCCCAATAACCCAGGGCTCTGTAACGGCGTTTCAGCGGATATTTGGGTTTACAGCAAGCGGAGTAGCAAATCAAATGACATGGAACATGATAATGTCTATGCGAAATCTCTTAGCTCCACCTAGAGTAGCTGCGGCAGCTGCAGTAGAAATTGCCCCTGCAGAGGCTAAGTTACCAATATTCGATACGCCAATTGAAGAAGTGGGAGTACAAAACTTTATCAACGAAGATGGAATAGAAACAGTAAGACCAATCGAATTTTTGGACCATTCTCACCATATCGAAACTGTTCAGGAAATAGGGCACGAGCATCACGTAGCTCCAGTAACTGACACGGCTGTAGCAGAAATTATCCCTGTAGAGGTTGAATTACCAATATTCGATACGCCGATTGAAGAAATGGAAGTACAAAACTTTGTCAACGAAGATAACAACCATTCTCACCATATCGAAACTGTACATGAAATAGGACACAAACGTCATACAGAAGATACGCTTTTACAATTGCCTCACGAAGAATCAGCACTAAACGATGATAAAAAATATGATAAATTAGCTTTGGTGCTTGCATTGATTTTATTAATGGACTAAGTTTTAGATGCATTTTTTGACCTAATTATTAATCAGTAATAGACTTCTTGCATAACTCCGTGAGACTCAATTTTGAATGTCAAGAACGCACCAACTTGCATTCAAAATTCAGACGAACGGCTAAGTTATGCAAGAAGTCTAATAAACAACACCCCGTAACCGCTAAAAAACTGTAGCGGTTACGGGGTGTTTTCGGCTTTATTTGCTCTAATCCGCTAAATAAGCTATAATAAATCAATTTACCATACAATAATTTAAAATGGGAGGCACTACTATGACCACCAAACAATTAATGGACAGCGCACTAGCCCTTGCAGGGCTTAACAAAATGCCAGCGGACTGCGATGTAATCGTCGAGGGTGAAAACATCAAACGCGTGCTAATGGGTGTAGATATGGAAACCGCCGAACTTATGTTAGCAAAAGATTTGGGCTACGACTGTGTAGTCACTCATCACCCCAAAAATACCAACGCCAACATGCTAGATGTCATGAAAGATCACATCTTCAAGTTAGAGGCCTTGGGTGTACCAAGAAACAAATCTCAAAAATTACTTGCCGAACGCCAAGATGAGCTAAGCTACATGCGTCATGTATCTAACTCAAGAAGAAGCGAAAGTGCTGCCAAACTTCTAAATCTACCATACATAAGCCTACATACCCCTGCCGATGTTATAGGAGAGGCCTATGTCCAAAATATTATGGACCAAAAGTTTGCAAATAAGCTGGAAACAACAGTGCAAGATGTAGTAGATGCCCTTAATGATATTGACGAGTACAAAAACTCTGTAAGAAAGCCAGTTATCCGTGTGGGTACTAAAAAAAGCTATGCGGGAAAAATATATGTACTAATGTCTGGATTAACAGGCCCAGGCGCAGATGTATTAAAAGAATACTTTGAAGCGGGCGTAGGTACACTAATTTTAATGCATATACCAATGGCTGATGTGAAAAAAATTAAAGAGCAAAAAATAGGAAACATTATAGTTGCAGGGCATATGTCTAGCGATTCATTAGGCTTAAACAGAATTGCCAAAAAATGGAGAGAAAGCGGTGTAGAAGTTACGATGATGTCTGGTATAGTGGAATAATCTCCAGTACACAATGTATGGGCGAACACAGTTCGCCCATACGCATTGAATTTACTAGCTTTAAACGCTTATGTTCAAAGTATCAAAACACCTCATTAAAATACTGCACAACCCCTAAATAAATCCCCCAGGCCATCCTCTCTTGATAATCAACCTGGGTAAGGCGAGTCTTCTCATTATAATTGGTTAAAAATCCACACTCCACAATGACTGCAGGCATTGCTGTTTGTCGCAACACATAATAATTTCTATTAGGTTTTGCAACAAAACGATTATTTGGTATAACAAATTCTTTTATTTGCTGCTGAATATGCTCAGCTAGTTTACGGCTGTTATCCGAGGTATTAAAATAAAATAATTGCGCACCTCTAACACTAGCTTGTGGATAAGAGTTTTGATGAATACTTATAAAAATATCTGCCTGACTGGCATTAGCCATTATTCTTCTAGTATACATATCGCCCTGCTTTGTAGATGAAATTGCCTCATCATCTAAACGTGTTACCAAAACCGTTGCGCCTCCGGCTTCTAAAAAGCCTTGTAATATTAAAGCAATTGCTAGGTTAATATCTTTTTCTTCTACTTTTCCAGCAACCTTGCCTGGGTCAAAAGCCCCATGCCCCGCATCTATCCACACTATCCTTCGGGAAAGCGGCATAGAAAACACTTCCACACTCTCATTGGTATACACTTGACTAAAACTCCAAAATATTGCTAACAGGCAAACTAAAGCCAAAATTCCATCTCTTCTAAAACGCATAAACAACATAAAAGCCACACCCCATACAATTTAGCATCTACTAAATCATATTCATATAGGGCATGGCTTATACGAAAATCTTCATACTATTCTATTAAAAGCATAATGTCTCTTTGTATATCTTCACGAGCCTCTCCAGCCAAATACCTATCTAGCATTTCTTGTATAAAAGGAACTAACTCGTCCCCTGCCAGGTATATGCCTTCGTAAGCAGTGCCAATAAAAGCGATGGGAAGAATATTTCGTAATTCCTCAGAAACGCCAAAATATTCGCTTTGTTCCAACCACATATCATTTTGAATGTCTAACCTAGTATTAAGCAAACGATATCTGATAGTGCCATCATGAAGCCTATCGCCAAATTGAGCCAATATTTGAAAATGAAGCCTATCTTGAACATCACATGCGCCACAACCTAGCATACCGACGCCGCAACCACCGCAACTATCGTAAACAAACACGGTAAGGCGAATGGGCTCAGATGGCTCGTTAAAAGCCTGCACCTCCTGTGCTGCTGACCCACAGGCTGCTAATGCAAATGTCATAATTAATAATATTCCCAAAACAACAGTCTTCATATTCAAAAACCCCATTTATTGGTTTATAGGATTAAAACACATCACTTTGCGTCCGCCGCCTAAATCTTTATATGGCGGTTTTTCTTTCATGCATTCTTCCGTAGCATATGCACAACGCGGGGCAAATTTGCAATAAGTGATAGCATACTCTTTTTCTTCAATATCAGACATGGCTATATCTTGTTCCCATTTATCTCCAACTCTTGGTATAGAGTCCATCAAAAGTTTTGTATATGGGTGGGCTGTGTCGTCCATTATTTCTTTGGCTGTGCCATATTCTATCATGCTGCCTCTATAGAATGTTGCGATATAGTCGCTTACATAATATGCAGTAGAAAGGTCGTGAGTAACATAAATAAAGCTTACTTTATGCTTGTCTCTTATCTCTTTGAAGAGGTTTACGATATTCATCTTCATAGAGGCATCAATCATAGAAACTGGTTCATCTGCTACTATAATTTTCGGCTTAGTGATTAAAGCTCTGGCAATAGAAACACGCGCTAGCTCGCCGCCTGAAAACTGCGAGCTATACTTCCCCTTAACCAGTGCCAATGATAAACCAACAGATTTTAATGCTTCGTCAACTCGTTCTGTGGCATCAGCTTTATTTTTTGCAATACCCAAACGTAAAGCCGTATTAAATAGATAAGAATCGACAGGCTTTCTGGCAGAAAACGCTTCAAAAGGATTTTGGAATATCGGCTGTACTGTATTGTAAAATTCTTTATTCCGTTTCATTTTTTTATAAGATTTGCCGTCAAGTACAATTTCGCCTTCGGTAGTTTGCTCCATTTGCAATATCATTTTACAAATTGTAGATTTACCGCAGCCAGATTCGCCAACTACAGATAAAATAATAGGCTCATCCGAAGGGATACTAAAAGATACATCATCCACAGCCGTTAATTTGACGCGGGACAGCACACTACCTATCCTAAAAACTTTACTAACATTTTTTAATTCCAACAAATTATTAGCCATACTACATCGCCTCCTTATTTAAAAGATGACAGGCGGCGAAGTGATTATCAGAAATTTCCCTGTATATTGGCGTAACATTACTGCACTCCGGCGTAGCTTTAGGGCAACGCTCCGCAAAACGGCAGCCGCTAGGAGCATTTTTTAAAGATGGAGGTCGCCCTGGAATACCCTCTCTAGCAC
>Ga0123355_10017574_pt1 | contig 11309 bp, 19 predicted proteins | sample TergutEmb28metaG_3_FD_89872 | JGI IMG/M metagenome (GOLD analysis project Ga0123355, IMG submission 89872) | Embiratermes neotenicus P1 segment gut microbial communities from Petit-Saut dam, French Guiana - Emb289 P1 | ecosystem: Host-associated > Arthropoda: Insects > Digestive system > Gut ...
GTGATACTGCACTGTGTCAGAACAGTTGTGATGGTGATACAGCACTGTGTCAGAACAGTTGTGATGGTGATACTGCACTGTGTCAGAACAGTTGTGATGGTGATACTGCACTGTTTCAGAACAGTTGAGATGTTGATACTGCACTGTTTCAGAATAGTTGTGCTGGTGATACTGCAGTTTGAGAACATTTGTGATGTTGATACTGCACTGTTTCAGAAGATCTGTGATATTGATTCTGCACTGTTTCAGAAAATTTGTGATGGTGATAATGCACTGTTTCAGAACATTTGTGATTTTGATACTGCACTGTGTCAAAACAGTTGTAATGGCTATACTGCACTCTGCCAGAACTGTTGTGATGGTTATACTGTCTTGTGTCAGAACACTTGTGATGGCGATACTGCACTGTGTCGGAACTTTTGTGATTGTGATACTGTATTGTGTCGGAACAGTTGTGATGGCGATACTGCAATGTGTCAGAACATTTGTGATGGTCATACTGCACTGTGTCAGTACAATTGTGATGGGGATACTGCACTGTGTCACAGCGGTTGTGATGGTGAGACTGCACTGTGACAGAACAGTAGTGAAGTTGATACGGCACTGTGTCAGGACGGTAGTGATGGTGATACTGCACTGTGTCAGAACTTTTGTGGTGGTGATACTGTACTGTGTCAGAACAGTTGTGACGGTGATAATGTACCGTTTCAGAATGGTTGTGATGTTGTCACTGCACAGTGTAAGAACATTTGTGATGGTGATACTGCCTTGTGTCAGAACAGTTGTGAAGGTGATACTGCACGGTGTCAGAAGAGTTGTAATAGTGACACTGAACTATGTCAGAACGGTTGTGATGTTGTTACTGCACTGTGTCAGAACAATTGTGATGTTGATATTGTAATGTGTCAGAACAGTTGTGAAAGTGATACTGCACTGTGTCAGAACATTTGTGGTGGTGAAACTGCACTTTGTCAGAATATTTGTGATGGTGATACTGCACTGTGGCAGAACATTTGTGAATTTGATACTGCAATCTGTCAGGGCATTTGTGATGGTGAAAATGCGCTGTGTCAGAACGGTTGTGTTGGTGATACTGCATTGTGTCAGAACATTTGTGATGGTGAAACTGCTCTGTGTCAGAACAGTTGTGATGGTGATAATGCACTCTGTCAGAAACAACTGTGATGGCGATACTGCACTGTGTCAGAACAATTGTGATGGTGATATTTTACTGTGTCTGACCACTTGTGGTGGTGTACTGCACTGTGTCGGAACACTTGTGATGGTGATACTGCTCTGTGTCGGAACATTTATGATGGGGATACTGCATTGTGTCGGATCAGTTGTAATGGTGATACTGCATTGTGTCACAGCATTTGTGATGGTGATAATGCACTTTTTCAGCAATGTTATGAAGTTGAAACTGCACTGTGTCATAACAGTTGTGATGGTGATACTGCACTGTGTCAGGACGGTTGTGATGGTGATACTGCACTGTGTCAGAACGGTTGTCATGGTGATACAGCATTGTGTCAAAACAGTTGTGACGGTGATACTGTACTGTGTCAGAACAGTTGTGTTGGTGATACTGCACTGTGTGAGAACAATTGTGATGGTGATACTGCGATGTGCCAGAACAGTTGTGAAGGTGATACTGCACGGTTTCAGAACTTTAGTAATGGTGATACTGAAATGTGTCAGAACGGTTGTGATGGTGATACTGCAATTTTCAGAACGGTTGTGAAGGTGATACTGCACTGTGTCAGAACAGTTGTGATGGTGATACTGTACTGTGTCAAAACAGTTGTGATGGTGATACTGTAATGTGTCAGAACATTTGTGAAGGTGATACTGCACTGTGTCAGAACATTTGTAATGGTGATACTGCACTGTGTCAGAACAGTTGTGATGGTGATACTGCACTGTGTCAGAACATTTGTGGTGTTGATACTGCACTGTGTCAGAGCAGATGTCATGGTGAAATTGCGCTGTGTCATAACATTTGTGATGGTGATACTGCAATCTTAAACACAGTTGTGATGGTTAAACTGCGCTGTGTCAGTACAGTTGTGATGTTGATACTGCACTGTGTCAGAACAGTTGTGATGGTGATAATGCACTGTTTCAGAACATTTGTGATGCTGATACTGCACTGTGTCAGAGCATTTGTGATTGTGATACTGCACTTTGTCAGAATATTTGAGATGGTGATACTGCACTGTTTCAGAACAGATGTGATGTTTATACTGCACTGTGTCAGAGCAGTTGTGATAGTGAAACTGCGCTGTGTCAGAACAGTTGTAATGGTGATACTGCACTGTGTCAGAACAGTTGTGATGGTGAAATTGCGCTGTATCAGGACAATTGTGATGATGATACTGCACTGTGTCAGAATAGTTTTGATGGTGATACTGCACTGTTTCAGAACAGTTGTGATGGTGAATCTGCGCTGTGTCAGAAACTTTGTGATTGTGATACTGCACTGTTTCAGTACATTTGTGGTGGTCATACTGCACTGTGTCAGATCATTTGTGATGTTGATACTGCATAGTGTCAGAGCAGTTGTAATGGTGATACTGCACTGTGTCAGAACAGTTGTGATGTTAATACTGCGCTGTTTCATAACAGTTGTGATTGTGATAATTCACTGTGTCAGAACAGTTGTACTGGTGATACTGCACGGTGTCAGGACATTTGTGATGGTGATCCTGCACTGTGTCATAAGAGTTGTAATAGTGATTATGCACTGTGTCAGAAAATTTGTGATGCTGATCTGCGCTGTGTCAGAAAATTTGTGATGGTGATACTGCACTGTGTCAGAACAGTTGTGCTGGTGATACTGCACTATTTCAGTACTGTTTTGATGGCGATACTGCACTGTGCCAGAACAGTTGTGAGGGTGATACTGCAATGTTTCAGAACAGTTGCGATGGTGATACTGCACTCTGACAGAACAGTTGTAATGGTGATACTGCACTGTTTCACAGCAATTGTGATGGTGATACTGCACTGTGTCAGAAATGTTATGATGTTGATACTGCACTGTGTCAGAACTGTTTTGAAGGTGATACACCACTGTGTCAGTACGGTTGTGATGGTGATACTGCACTGTTTCAGAACAATTGTGATGGTGTTACTGCACTGTGTCAGAACAATTGTGGGGTTGATACTGCACTGTGTCAGAGCATGTGTGATGGTGAAACTGCGCTGTGTCAGAACAGTTGTGATGGTGATACTGCACTGTTTCATGACCATTGTGATGCTCATACTGCACTGTGTCAGAGCAGTTGTGATGGTGATACTGCACTGTGTCAGAACAGTTGTGATGGTGATACTGCACTGTTTCAGAACAGATGTGATGTTGATACTGCACTGTTTCAGAGCAGTTCTGATAGTGAATCTGCGCTGTGTCAGAACTGTTGTAATGGTGATACTGCAGTGTGTCAGTACAGTTTTGATGGTGAAATTGCGCTGTGTCAGAACAATTGTGTTGGTGATACTGCGCTGTTTCAGAACAGTAGTGATGGTGATACTGCACTGTGTCAGAACAGTTGTGATGGTGAAACTGCGTCGTTTCAGAATATTTGTGATGGTGATACAGCACTGTTTCAGGACAATTGTGATAGTCACAGTGCACTGTGTCAAAACATTTGTGATGTTGATACTGCACTGTGTCAGAGCAATTGTAATGGTGATACTGCACTGTGTTAGAACTGTTGTGATGGCAATACTGCACTGAGACAGAACAGTTGTAATGGTGATACTGCACTGTGTCAGATCAGCAGTGATGGTGATTCTGCGCTGTGTCAGAGCATTTGTGATGGTGATACTGCACTGTGTCAGAACATTTGTGCTGGTGATACTGCACTGTTTCATTACAGTTGTGATGGCGATACTGCACTGTGCCAGAAGAGTTGCGATGGTGATACAGCATCGTTTCTGAACAGTTGTGATGGTGATATTGCACTCTGACATAACGGTTTTAAAAGTGATACTGCACTGTGTCAGAACAGTTGTGATGGTGATACTGTAATTGTCAGAACAGTTGTAATGGAGATCCTGCACTTTTTCGGAAAAATAGTGATGTTGATTCTGCACTGTGTCGAAACAGTTGTGATGGCGATACTAAACTGTGTTACAACAGTTGTGATGGTGATACTGCACTGTGTCAGAACAGTCGTGATGGTGATACTGTACTGTATCAAAAATTTGTGGTGGTGATACTGCACTGTGTCGGAACATTTGTGATGGTGATACTGCACTGTGACGGAAAAGTTGTGATGGCGATACTGCACCGTGTCGGAACATTTGTGATGGTGATACTGCACTGTTTCACAGCAGTTGTGAAGGTGATACTGCACTGTGTCAGAAATTTTATGATGGTGATACTGCACTGTGTCAGAACAGTTGTGATGGTGAATCTGTACTGAGTCAGAAAGTTTGTGAAGGTGTTACTGCGCTGTGCAGAACAGTTGTGATGGTGATACAGCAATGTGTCAGAACAGTTGTGAAGGTGATACTGCACGTTGTATGAAAATTTGTAATGGTTATACTGCAAGGTGTCAGAACAGTTGTGATGGTGATACTGCAATGTGAAAGAACATTTGTGATGCTGAAACTGCGATGTGTCAGAACAATTGTTATTGTGATACTGCACGGTTTCAGAACATTTCTGATGGTAATACTGCACTGTGTCACAGCAATTGCGATGGTGATACTGCACTGTATCTCAGCAATTGTGATGGTGATACTGCAATGTGTCAGAAATTTTATGATGGTGATACTGCACTATATCAGAACAGTTGTGATGTTGATACTGCAATGTGTCAGAACATTTGTGAGGGTGATACTGCACTGTGTCAGAACAGTTGTAATGGTGATACTGTACTGTGTCTGAAGAGTTGTGATGGTGATACTGTATTGTGTCAGAACGGTTGTGATGGTGTTACTGCACTTTGTCAGTAAAGTTGTGAGGGTGATAATTCAAAGTGTCAGAACAGATTTGAAGGTGATAATGCACAGTGTCATAGCAGTAGTAATGGTGATATTGCAATGTGTCAGAACGGTTGTGATGGTGATACTGACCTGTGTCATAACGGTTGAGTTGGTGATACTACTTTGTGTCAGAACATTTGTGTTGTTGATACTGCACTGTGTCAGAGCAGTTGTGATGGTGAAACTGCGCTGTGTCAGAACAGTTGTGATGTTGATACTGCACTGTTTCAGAACATTTGTGGTGGTGAAACTGTGCTGTGTCAGAACATTTGTGATTGTGATACTGCACTGTATCAGAACAGTTGTGATGGTGAAACTGCGCTGTGTCAGAACAGTTGTGATGGTGATACTGCACTGTGTCAGAACATTTGTGATGATGATACTGCAATGTGTCAGAACATTTTTGATATTGATACTGCACTGTGTCAGAACATTAGTGATGGTGAAACTGCACTATGTCAGAACAGTTGTGATGGTGATACTGCACTGTTTCAGAACAGTTGTGATGTTGATACTGCACTGTGTCAGAGCAATAGTGATGGTGAACTTGCGCTGTGTCAGAACAGTTGTCATGGTGATACTGCACTGTGTCAGAACAGTTGTGATGGTGAAACTGCGCTGTGTCAGAACAGTTGTGATGGTGATACTGCACTGTGTCAGAACATTTGTGATGATGATACTGCACTGTGTCAGAACATTTGTAATGGTGAAACTGCGCTGTGTCAGAACAGTTGTGATGGTGATACTGCACATTGTCAGAACAGTTGTGATGGTGATACTACACAGTGTCACAGCATTTGTGATGGTGATACTGCACTGTTTCAGAACAGTTGTGCTGGTGATGCTGCAGTGTCAGAACAATTGTGATGTTGATACTGCACTGTTTCAGAAGATCTGTGATAGTGATACTGCACAGTTTCAGAAAATTTGTGATGGTGATACTGCACTGTGTCGGAACATTTGTGGTGGCGATAATGCATTGTTTCAGAACATTTGTGATGGTGATACTGTACTGTGTCAGAACAGTTGTGATGGCGATACGGCACTGTCGGAACATTTGTGATTGTGATACTGCATTGTGTCGGAACAGTTGTGATGGCGAAACTGCACTGTTCAGAACATTTGTAATGGTCATACTGCACTGTGTCAGTACAAATGTGATGGTGATTCTGCACTGTGTCAGAAAAATTGTGATGGTTATACTGTACAGATTCAGAACATTTGTGATGGTGATACTGCACTGTGTCGGAACAATTGTGATAGCGATACTGCACTGTGTCGGAACAGTTGTGATGGTGATACTGCACTGTGTCACAGCGTTTGTGATGGTGAGACTGCACTGTGTCAGAACAGTTGTGAAGTTGATACTGCACTGTGTCAGGACGGCAGTGATGGTGATACTGCACTGTGTCAGAACGATTGTGATGGTGATACTGTACTGTGTCAGAACAGTTGTGACGGTGATACTGTATTGTTTCAGAACGGTTGGGATGTTGTTACTGCACAGTGTAAAACAGTTGTGATGGTGATACTGTAATGTGTTAGAACAGTTGTGAAAGTGTTACTGCAATCTGTCAGAACATTTGTGGTGGTGAAACTGCACTGTGTCAGAATATTTGTGATGGTGATACTGCACTGTGGCAGAACATTTGTGATGTTGATACTGCAATCTGTCAGGGCATTTTTGATGGTGAAAATGCGCTGTGTCAGAACAGTTGAGTTGGTGATACTGCACTGTGTCAGAACATTTTTTATGGCGAAACTGCTCTGTGTCAGAACAGTTGTGATGGTGATAATGCACTCTTTCAGAACAAATGTGATGGTGATACTGCACTGTTTCAGACATTTGTGATGGTGATAATGCACTGTGTCAGAACAATTGTGATGGTGATACTTTACTGTGTCAGAACATTTGTGGTGGTGTACTGCAATTTGTCGGAACACTTGTGATGGTGATACTGCTCTGTGTCGGAACAGTTGTGATGGCGATAATGCATTGTGTCGGATCAGTTGTAATGGTGATACTGCTTTGTGTCACAGCATTTGTGATGGTGATACTGCACTTTTTCAGAAATGTTATGATGTTGATACTGCACTGTGTCACAACAGTTGTGATGGTGATACTGCACTGTGTCAGGACGGTTGTAATGGTGATACTGCACTTTGTCAGAACGGTTGTCATGGTGATACTGCACTGTGTCAAAACAGTTGTGACAGTGATACTGTAATGTGTCAGAACGGTTGTGATGGTGCTACTGCACTGTGTCAGAACAATTGTGATGGTGATACTGCTATGTGTCAGAACAGTTGTGAAGGTGAAACTGCACGGTTTCAGAATTGTTGTAATGGTGATACTGAACTGTGTCAGAACGGTTGTGATGGTGATACTGTACTTTGTCAGAACGGTTGTGACATTGATACTGCACTGTGTCAGAACAGTTGTGATGGTGATACTGTATTGTGTCAGAACGGTTGAGAAGGTGTTACTGCACTGTGTCACAACAATTGTGATGGTGATACAGTAATGTGTCAGAACATTTGTGAAGTTGATACTGTACTGTGTCAGAACTTTTGTAATGGTGAAAATGCGCTGTGTCAGAACAGTTGTGATGGTTATACTGCACTGTGTCAGAACATTTGTTGTGTTGTTACTGCACTGTGTCAGAGCAGTTGTGATGGTGAAACTGCTCTGTGTCAGAACAGTTGTAATGGTGATACTGCAATTTTTAAGTACAGTTGTGATGGTGAAACTGCGCTGTGTCAGAACATTTGTGATGGTTATACTGCACAGTTTCAGAACATTTGTGATGCTGATACTGCACTCTGTCAGAGCATATGTGATGGTGATACTGCACTGTGTCAGAACAGTTGTGATGGTGATTCTGCACTATGTCAGAACTGATGATATGTTGATACTGCACTGTGTCAGAGCAGTTGTGATAGTGAAACTGCGATGTGTCAGAACAGTTGTAATGGTGATACTGCACTGTGTAAGAACAGTTGTGATGGTGAAGTTGCGCTGTATCAGAACAGTAGTGATGGTGATACTGCACTGTGTCAGAACAGTTGTGATGGTGAATCTGCGCTGTGTCCGAAATTTTGTGATGGTGATACTGCACTGTTTCAGAACAATTGTGATGGTCATACTGCACTGTGTCAGAATATTTGTGATGTTGATACTGCATTGTGTCAGAGCATTTGTAATGGTGATACTGCACTGTGTCAGAACAGTTGTGATGGTAATACTGCGCTGTGGCATAACAGTTGTAATGGTGATACTGCATTGTCTCAGAACATTTGTACTGGTGATACTGCACTGTGTCAGAACATTTGTGATGGTGATACTGCACTGTCTCAGAAAATTTGTGATCCTGATACTGCGCTGTGTCAGAACATTTGTTATGGTGATACTGCACTGTGTCAGAACAGTTGTAATGGTGATTCTGCAATCTGACAGAACAGTTGTAATGGTGATACTGCACTGTGTCAGAACAGTTGTGATGGTGATATTGTACTTGTCAGAACAGTTGTGATGGCGATACTGCACTTTTTGAAAATTAGTAATGGTGATTCTGCACTGTGTCGGAACATTTGTGATGGTGATACTGCACTGTTTCACAGCAATTGTGATGGTGACACTGCACTGTGTCAGAAATCTTATGATGGTGATACTGCACTGTGTCAGAACTGTTTTGAAGGTGATACTGCACTGTGTCAGTACGGTTGTGATGGTGATACTGCACTGTGTCAGAACGGTTGTGATGGTGATACTGCACTGTGTGAGAACAATTGTGTTCGTTTATCTGTACTGAGTCAGAACGTTTGTGAAGGTGTTACTGCGCTGTTTCAGAACAGTTGTGATGGTGATACTTCAATGTGTCAGAACAGTTGTGAAGGTGATACTGCACTGTGTCAGAAATTTTGTATGGGTGATACTGCAATCTGTCAGAACAGTTGTGATGGTGATATTGCATTGTGTCAGAACAGTTGTGATTGGGATAATGCACTGTGTCAGAACAGTTGTGATGTGAAAATGCGCTGTTTCAGAACAGTTGTGATGGTGATACTGCACTGTTTCAGAACTGTTGTAATGGTGATACTGCACTGTGTCAGAACATTTGTGATGTTGATACTGCAATGTGTCAGAGTAGTTGTGATGGTGATACTGCACTGTGTCTGAACATTTGTGATGGTGAAACTGCGCTGTGTCAGAACAGTTGTGATGGTGATACTGCACTGTGAGAGAACAGTTGTGATTGTGATACTGTACTGTGTCAGAACATTTGTGATTGTGTTACTGCACTGTGTCAGAACAGTTGTGATGGTGATACTGCACTGTGTCAGAACAGTTGTGATTGTGATACTGCACTGTTTCAGAACAGTTGTGATGGTGAAACTGCGATGTGTCAGGACAGTTGTGATTGTGATACTGCACTGTTTCAGAACAGTTGTGATGGTGATACTGCACTGTGTCACAGCATTTGCGATGGTGATACTGCATTGTATCACAGCAGTTGTGATGCTGATACTGCACTTTGTCAGAAATTTTATGATTGTGATACAGCACTGTATCAGAACAGTTGTGTTGGTGATACTGCGATGAGTCAGAACATTTGTGATGGTGACACTGCACTGTGTCAGAACAGTTGTATTGGTGATACTGTACTGTGTTAGAACAGTTGTGATGGTGATAATGTATTGTATCAGAACGGTTGTGATGGTGTTACTGCACTGTGACAGAAAAGTTGTGATGGTGATAATTCAAAGTGTCAGAACAATTGTGAAGGTGATACTGTACGGTGTTAGAGCAGTTGTAATGGTGATATTGCACTGTGTCAGAACGGTTGTGATGGTGATACTGACCTGTGTCAGAACCTTTCTGATGGTGATACTACACTGTGTCAGAACAGTTGTAATGGTGATACTGTACTGTGTCAGAACGGTTGTGTTGGTGTTACTGCACTGTGTCAGAAAAGTTGTATTGGTGATACTGCAATGTGTCAGAACAGTTGTGAAGGTGATAATGCACTGTGTTAGAACAATTGTGATGTTGATACTGCAAAGTGTCAGAACATTTGTGGTGGTGAAACTGCGCTGTGTCAGAACATTTGTGATGGTGATACTGCATTGTATCAGAACAGTTGTGATGTTGATATTTCAATGGGTCTGAACATTTGTGTTATTGATACTGCACTGTGTCAGAACATTTGTGATGGTGATACTGCACTGTGTCAGAGCAGTTGTGATTGTGATACTGCACTGTGTCAGAACAGTTGTGATAGTGATACTACAATGAGTCAGAACAGATGTGATGTTAATACTGCACTGTGTCAGAGCAATTGTGATGGTGAAACTGCGCTGTGTCAAAACAGTTGTAATGGTGATACTGCACTGTGTCAGAACAGTTGTGATGGTGAAACTGCGCTGTGTCAGAACAGTTGTAATGGTGATACTGCACTGTGTCAGAACAGTTGTGATGGTGAAACTGCGCTGTGTCAGAACAGTTGTAATGGTGATACTGCACTGTGTCAGAACAGTTGTGATGGTGATACTGCACTGTGTCAGAACAGTTGTGTTGGTGATACTGCACTGTGTAGGAACATTTGTGATGGTGATACTGCACTGTGTCAGAACAATTGTGATGGTGAAACTGCGCTGTGTCAGAACATTTGTGATGGTGATACTGCACATTGTCATAACATTTGTGATTTTGATACTGCAACGTGTGAGAGCAATTGTAATGGTGATACTGCACTGTGTCAGAAATGTTATGATTGTGATACTGCACTGCGACAGAATAGTTGTGATGGTGATACTGCACTGTGTCAGTACGTTTGTGATGGTGATACTGCACTGTGTCAGAACAGTTGTGATGGTGACACTGTACTAAGTCAGAAATTTTGTGAATGTTTTACTGCGCTATGTCAGAAAAGTTTTGATGGTGATACTGTAATGTGTCAGCACAGTTGTGAATGTGATACTGGACGGTGTCAGAAGGGTTGTAATGGTGATACTGCACTGAGTCAGAATAATTGTGATGGTTATAAAGCATTGTGTCAAAAAATTTGTAACGTTGATACTGTACTGTGTCAGAGCAGTTGTGATGGTGATACTTCACTGTGTCAAGAAGTTGTTATGGTTAAACTGCGCTGTAAGAACCGTTGTGAAGGTGTTATTGCACTGAGTCTGAACAGTTGTGATGGTGATAATGCAATGTGTCAGAACAGTTGTGATGGTGAAATAGCGCTGTGTCAGAAAAGTTGTGATGGTGATACTGCACTGTGTCAGAACATTTGTGATGTTGATACTGCACA
>Ga0123355_10017575_pt1 | contig 11309 bp, 10 predicted proteins | sample TergutEmb28metaG_3_FD_89872 | JGI IMG/M metagenome (GOLD analysis project Ga0123355, IMG submission 89872) | Embiratermes neotenicus P1 segment gut microbial communities from Petit-Saut dam, French Guiana - Emb289 P1 | ecosystem: Host-associated > Arthropoda: Insects > Digestive system > Gut ...
ATGTCTAGCTTGCACATATTTGTAAGCGCAACACTGCTTTTGTCAGCGGTTAAAGGCTTGTCGCGTCTGTACACGACTGATTTCCTAACACCATTTTATAATTCATTGTTCATTTATTACAGATAAAACACAGAAAAACACAAAGAAATTTAGAAATAAAATTCCTCGTAGAGCAGTTACATATATTTTGAAGATTGAATAATATTATAGATAAAGATGTTAACTGGCATGAACCCACTAACTGGTAATTGCAAAGGTTAGGGAAAGATTAGCAGTGGGTACACAAGCCGCATAAATGTTTGATAGGCAAACATATAACTTGAGGGATCTTAATGAGCCAGAGGTTAGGGAACAGGATAAGATTGAAACTACAAAGAGGTTTGCAGCTTTGGAGAACGTGAACGATGACGAGGACGTAAATAGGACTTGGGAGAACATTAAAGAGAATAATCATACCTCAGCGGAATAGAATCTGGATCTGCACGTATTGAAGCAGAATAAAAACTGGTTTGATGAAGAATGTTTAAGTTTTTTGGATCAAAGTAAGAGGGCTAAACTGCAGTGGATACAGGATCAAAGCCAAAGCAATGTAGATATTCTGAACAGTGTAAGACGTGAAGATAGCAGATATTTAAGGACAATAAGAAGGAATATCTGAGAGTTAAATTTGAGGAATTTGAAACTAAGAGTAAGATCCAAAAATTTAGGGACTTGTATAGGGGCAACAATGATTTTAAGAACAGGAACCAGCTTAGATGTAATATAGTAAAGGATGAGAAAGGTGACTCGGTGGCAGACTCCCAAAATATTTTGGCTAGTTGGAGGAAATATTTCTCCCAGCTATTCAACGTGCAAGGGGTTAAAGATGTTAGGCAGGCAGAAGTACACACAGCAGAATTACTAGTACCTGAGCTAAGTGCCGCTGAGATTGAGCTGGCTAACGATACGCTAAAAAGCCACAAATCGCCAGGTACTGTTCAAATACCGGCAGAACTGATTAAAACAGTGGGTAGAACAATTTGCTTGGAGATTCATAAACTTATTACTTCTATTTGGAAGAAAGAGAAATTGCCTGAAGAGTGGAAGGAATCGATCATTATACCTATTCACAAGAAGGGGGATAAAACAGATCGCAATAATTATAGAGGCATATCACTTTTGCCAAACACTTACAAAATACTATTCAACATCCTTCTGTCAAAGTTAATTCCATATGCGAATTAAATTATCGGGGATCATCAGTGTGGCTTCCGACGCAACATGTCGACTATTGATCATATATATAGCATTCGACAAATTCATGAGAAAAAAAGGGAATACAATTAACCAGTTCTTCAGCTCTTTATAGACTTAAAGAAAGCTTACGATTCAGTTAGGAGGGAGGACTTATATAAGATTCTCATTGAGATTTATATCCCTGGAAACTTGTAAGGTTAATAAAAATGAGTCTGATTGAAACATATAGCAAAGTCCGGGTGGGCAAGAATGTGTCTGACAGGTTCCCTATTAGGAATGGTCTGAAACAAGGAGACGCTCTATTACCAATTCTTTTTAACTTTTCTTTAGAGTACGCCATTAGTAGGGTTCAAGCCTATCAGGACGGATTGAAACTAAATGGTACACATCAGCTTCTGGCTTATGCCGATGATGTTAATATACTGGGAGGAAGCATACTTAATCTAAAAGATAATGCAGAAAATTTAGTAGCTGCTACAAGGGAGATCGGACTGGAAGTATGTGCGGACAAAACTAGTGCTTGGTCAAGTCTCGAGATCAGAATGCAGGACGAATTCACAGTGTGAGGTTGATAATAGTACCTTCGAGAGGGTGGAGGATTTTAAATATTTGGGAACAAATTTAACAAATTAAAATTCTATTGGGGAAGAAATTAAGAGCAGATTGAAGTCAGGAAATGCTTGCTTTCATTTGGTGTAGATTGTTTGTCTTCTAGGTTGCTTTCCAAAAATTTAAATATCAAGATATTTAGAACTGTAATTTTGCCTGTTGTTTGTATGGGTGTGAAAATTGGTCGTAGACACTGCGAGAGGGAAGGAAGCTGAGGGTGTTTGAGAACAGGGTGTTGAGTGAAATATTTGGACCTATGAGGGACGAGGTAAAGGGGAAATGGAGGATATTGCATAACGAGGAGCTAAATGACTTGTAATCCTCACCCAATATTGTGCGGGTGTTGAAAACGAGAAGAATAAGGTGGGCTGGGCATGTGGCACGTATGGGTGAGGAGAGGGGTATTTATAGTGTCTTGGTGGGGAAACCGGAGGGAAGGAGAACACTTTGTAGACCTAGGCGTAGAAGGGCGGATAATATTAAGATTGATTTCCAGGACTGGGTTGTGGGTATATGGACTGGATTGGGCTAGCTCAAGACGGAGACACGTTGCGGAAGCTTGTGGGTGCGGTACTGAACCTTCTGGTTCCGTGAAATGCGGGGAATTTCTTGACTAGCTGCAAACCAGTTAGCTTCTCAAGCAGGACTCTGCACAATGGAGTAAGTAAGTAACTGGCAAGAACAGATACGGCGTGCGAAGGAAGACATTCTTAAGGTCGCAAGGTAGCAAGAAATGGTCGAAGGGATTGTGGCGTAAAAAGAAATATTAATAATAATAATAATAATAATAATAATAATAATATTTAAGGCTGGAGAATTAAGGATCAACAGAACACCTGATTTTGTTATTCACACAGACAAATCAGATATAATTTCCCGGTTAGGAGCGCAACTGCAAAATTCAGTGTGAACAGACAGCAGCAAAATATGATACACAATACAGAACAGCCAGCTGCTGCAGCAAATTAATTACGTAGCTAGCACCAGAATGTGTGGTACTGCGGACTGCTTAAAGAATGTCAGTAAACTGGCGAAGTGCTACAAAAACTTTACCCCATTTTGCAAACTGCTAAGACACAATTCGTGCTAACATTTATAATTTGAATGGTTACATGCAAGAAAATAACTAAACCGAAATAAAACTGACTTCTTAACAAATTCGGTGGATCACAGCAGCTTTGACATTTGTGGCTCTCCTGCCATTCACTGTGATGGCTCTCATATGTTGGGTGTGATGCCGTACACACTTGCGTGGAATCAATCTAAGGTCACTGTACGCGTAGAGGATTGAACATGGAAACAGAATTTTATCCGAAAATTCTAACAAACCGTACGGCGTCACATTCCAATAAACAAATTCTTTCGGGTTAATAATCAAAGCAGTATTATATTTCGAAGTCAGATTAATATCTGAATTCTAAATGCCAATGCACTTTTCTTCGCAGATGACAGCAGTCTACATATCTGTTAGCATGCCGCAGCTGCTGCTGCTGACTGCAGTCACTCAAACTGTCGTAGCGCTGACACCCAACACGCTGACCACAGACCAGCTGCACACTGTTCTGTGTGTGTGGACCGTTGCACACAGACACTTCGCACCAGGAAAACCTCTCGTCGTCTCGCTGCCACGCACAACGCCGGACGTCGCCCGCATCGCTCTCAGTGATACTCTGTCACAGAGAGACGATCTGCAGACGGTTAGCGTATTGATGGGAAAGTTACATGAGGGAACAAGATGGCCGATTGAACTGTTCCGACCGAGCAGAGATGACACTGCAGACACATCAGTTTTACAGCACAGTTACATTCTGTTTGTGTGGAACGGATTGGCGGGAAGCTTAAACGAGACGTTTGAAAATCAGGTGGACACTCTGAAATATAGCACTTCGTGGAACCCTAGAGGAAGGTTTCTTGTGGTGGTAACTGAGAGCAGCGATGAATCAGGACACGTACTGGCTGCTCACATATGTTCAATATTGTGGCAGGTGGCCAGAATTGTCAACGTGGTGGTCTTGATTCCAAACAAATTTCCGTACCGTAATCTGCATGCTGAGAGCAGAACAAAGGCAACAGAATCTGACAGGCTGAACTTGTACACTTGGTTCCCTTTTAAATTCGGTGGGTTTGGAGAGGTACAGGACGTCATTCTGCTGGATGAATGGGTCAACGAAAATAATGGCAGATTTTCAGTAAATGCACATTTGTATCCTGAAAAAGTTCCAAAGAATTTCATGGGTATACCCATTAAAGTGGCTGTATTAGCAAAAGATCTCGGTGTGAAGATTACAGAAAATTCCACGGAGAATGATTACAGGATTGCTCGTAAAGCGAAACACCTAGCGGTTGAGGTAGTTCAATTGGTTTGTGAGAAAATGAACCTGACAACAATTTTCCTTGCACCATATCCTGATTTCACTGCAAAGCAATTTGATGATTTAAATGAGGGATTGTCTGACATTTTAACCGGACTCATTCCTTTGATTCCCGTCGTTGTGACGTCTTCATTCGACTTCACAATTCCATATGAACAAATCAATGCAAAAATGTTTGTTCCCTGTCCAAAAGCTATTCCTGGACCGGAAAAGCTACTGAAAATTTTCTCGCTGTCTGTGTGGTTGACAATTGGCCTTGTGCTGTTGCTAACCACAGCTGTGTTCTGGTGTGCCGCTAATGGTCACTACCGGTCTGTGCGTAATGAGACACACACATATCAGTCACTGTCCAGCTGTTTCCAAAACGCTTGGGCTATTCTTGTGGCAGTGTCTGTTCCACAGCAGCCCATAACGGCTAGCCTTAGAGTTTTATTCCTTCTGTATGTCTGTTTTTGTTTCGCTGTTGGAACTGTATTCCAAGCATTCTTTGTTTCTTATCTGGTTGAACCGAAATATGAAAAGAAGATAGAAACGTTTGATGATCTCATCGATTCGGACGTTGTCTATGGCAACCATCCAATTTCACATTTTTTCGTAGAAACTACATCGTACCCAGAATATGATAGGTTCCTCAAACACAAGAAATTTCAGGAAGAATGCAGCGATGTACGTAAATGTATTCAACGAATGATAACAAAAAGAGACATCTGTGTAATTCATATTGCAAAAACTGTTAATTATGTCGCTAGGGAATTAGGGACAGAAGGTGTCGGTAAAGTAGTCTGCTCCTTTGAAGAAACCGTAGGTTCTGCTGGTGTGACAGTTCTTTTTAAGAAGGGAAATCCGCTTATCGCGAGATTCAACATCCTAATGAGACGCTATTTGGAAGCCGGTTTCCCGGAAAGGTTCTGGAGAGAAGTGAAACATCGAACTTCTCTGAAGGGTGGATGGAGATATGTTAAAGCAGCTGGTGATGAGTTTTTTGCATTCTCTATTTCTCACTTAATTCCGGCATTTATGATATTGATGGTAGGATCTGTCTTCAGTTCAGTGGTGTTTATTGCTGAGTTAATTGTGAACTGTCTGTACAAACGTAGGACAAAAATAGAATTCTTGCTTTAGAAGAGTGATAATTGTGAACTCTTTGGGCAAAAGTAGGGGGAAAACGATTTTTGCTTTAGCACTATGAGAATGTTGTGTTATTATGACGGCTCAAATTACGTAGTGTTGTGTTTGTGACATCGCTCACATTACAGAATGTTGTGTTAGTGTTATCGATCAATTTACAGAACGGTGTGTTAGTGTCATCGATCACATTACAGAATGTTGTGTTAGTGTCATCGCTCACATTACAGAATGTTGTGTTAATATCATCGCTCACGTTACAGAATGTTGTGTTAGTGTCATCGCTCACAATACAGAATGTTGTGTTAGTGTCATCGATCACATTACAGAATGTTATGTTAGTGTCATCGCTCACAATACAGAATGTTGTGTTAGTGTCATCGATCACATTACAGAATGTTGTGTTAGTGTCATCGCTCACATTACAGAATGTTGTGTTAGTGTCATCGCTCACGTTACAGAATGTTGTGTTTTTGTCATCGCTCACAATACAGAATGTTGTGTTAGTGTCATCGATCACATTACAGAATGTTGTTTTAATGTCATCGCTCACGTTACAGAATATTGTGTTAGTGTCATCGCTCAAAATACGGAATAATGTGTTTATTGTCATCGTTCACGTTACAGAATGATGTATTAGTTTCATCGCTCATAATACAGAATGTTTTGGATGTGTCATCGCTCACATTACAGAAAGTTAAGTTAGGTTTATCGCTCATATTACAGATGTAGATTACTGTTACTTTTTGCAGTTACATTGAAAATATTCTGCCTAAAGTAGATGTATGTGTGTATGTATGAATATATTTATGTATGTTTGTATGTAATTATGAATGTATGTATATATATATGTATACGCATATGAATGTTTTTATGTATGTGTGTATACATATATATGTGAATCTATGTATGTATGTAATTATGTATATGTGTATGTATTTATGTATGTATGTGTGTATGTATGTATTGTGTATGTATATACGTTTTTATATGTGTGTATATACGTATGTATTTATATATGAGTATTTAAGTGTTTATTAATGTTTTTATGTGTGTATGTATGTATGTGTTTATGTATGTTTGTGTGTATGTAAGTATGTGTATGTATTTATGTGTGTATATATATGTTTTATGTTTGTATATATGTATATATATGTTTATTAATGTTTGTATGTTTGTATGTATATATGTATGTGTGTGTATGCATGTTTGCATGTATGTGTGTATGTGTGTATGTGTGTGTATGCATGTTTGTATGTATGTGTGTATGTGTGTATGTATGTATGTGGGTAAATATATATGTTATGTATTCTTAACATTTATTATTAAGTTAATTCTTATCTACGTATATGTGAATTTATGTACGTATATATGTTTGCATGTAGGTGTGTGTGTATATATGTATGAGGGTAGGTATATGTGTGTGTGTGTATTTAAGTACTTACGTACTTGTGTGAATATTTGTATGTATGTATGAAAGAATATATATATATTTTTTTTATGTATGTGTATATGCATGCCCTTTTATATTTATTATGTATATATGGATGTATGTACGTGTTTGTGTATGAATGTGTATATGTATGTATGTAATATATGTATACGTATGTATGTATGTAAGTTCTTAGGTAGTAGGTATGTGTGTATGTGTTTATGTGTGAATGTATTCTTTTTGAATATGTACCTTATATATGTACGTAGGTATGTATATTTCTGTAGGTGTTTGTATGTATGTAGGTTTGTGTTTATTTATATACATTATATTTGTTTGTATTAGCGCATGTATGTTATGTGTTTTTTTATTTTATTTATGTATTTATATATGATTGTGTGCATGTATGTATGTGTATCTATGTTATATATGTACGTATGTATGTATGTTATTCATTTAGATATATTTCGGCGTGTATCTATGTGGTTATTTATGTCTCTATATATTTATGTACATATATATGAAGGCATCTGTTTGTGGGCATATACGATTATAAGTATGAATTTATATGTATTTGTATTATATATATTTATTTATGTATCTATATATGTATTATTATGCTTATGTTTATATATTCTGTGTATGCGTGCATGTATTCTTCTATATAATGCTTGTGTGTATGTATTTACGTTATTTTTATGTATGTATATATTTCTCTAAATGTGCACTTATATATGCATGTAGGTTTGTGTATATGTATGTAATTGGGTACGAATTTTTTTGGGGGGGGGCTTTCAGCTATTCTATTACACAGCAATATTACATGCTTTAAAACTATATTCTCACAGTTCGGTTACATATATTTTTCATTCATGTACAAATAATTTTAATGTCTATAAATTCAGCAGGATTACTTTCGGTTTATTTTATTCTACCTATTGTGTGTAATCTTCCATCTGCTGCATTTTTAACCAATTAACTTATTAACTAAAGTAACTAACGGAGCTACGGTATGTATAAATCTACAGAAAGACTTCTAATGAGTCTGGTCTTACAAACTCCGTGAAGGTTTTGCGGTTTTTTCTTGTCACTTGTTCAAACGGATGGAGCAATATGTTAATTGACCGTACTGTGACATTTCGTAGGTTCCATCTCTCATTTTCGAGTTGTGTGCAGTTCGAAATTATATGGTTAATTTTCTGTTAACCTTTTAGTCCACAATGACATGTTGAATTGGGAATAAAGTTGAATCGATGGAGTTACAATCCGTTTAAACCGTGACACGTTACCATAAGCGTAAATTCAGCTTAGTAGTAAGAGTGGCGGCAAAGCACCCCCACCTAAGACACATTGACGTCACATGCAAACAAACATGGCGGCGGGGTCAATGACTTTCCCCACCTATACGTAAAATGCAAAATTACCTAATAAATATGCAACTTAACTAATTGATGTGCGAATTACTTAATTCATATTCATAAGACATTGTTTGATATCCAAATTATCTAATTGATATTCATATGTCTTTGAATGGTATGAAACTAATTTAGTTATTCACATCAGTCTTAAGCTGGTCATGACGCTGGGAACTAATGCCCACCACCTTATTCTGAACATTTTCAGTGTACTGAAATCTCAGTCCCACCAAGATTCTATTACACACATAGTCAAATAACTAATTAATCAATTCAGTAATGCATTCCTTCACATAAATAGAAGGTTCTTCCTCTTCACTAAGGTCCCTAAACTTGATCAAAAATTATATTTTGGAACGGTTTACTCGTCTCTTCAAAAATTAAGTAAGGTTGCTGTTCAGTTATTCAGGGCTATTTCTGCCAGAGTATGGTACCTCTGACGAAGGATCCTCACTGCTAACAGAACGAACTTGAGCAGTCAGAATAATTCGCTCTCTGTTCAGGAACAGTTTCTTTGCAATTATTTTATTTTGATTCGGAAAATAAACCACTTAATTGAAACCAGGTTTAATTAAATATGAGAGCAATTGTAGTTGTAGCTGTTTTCGCGTTGGTTCAGTAGGCAGTTACTGTAGATGTATCAAGTAGCTGTACCTGTCGGCAATTACAGCTATGGTAAATTGGTAGTCGTTAGCAGTTGTAGATGTAAGCAGGTTATTGTACGTCTCGACTCGCAAGAAAATATATCCGCTCTAAAGGCAAAAGAAAGTGTATATCATGCCTTCTCATGCGCCCCCAAATTATACCGAGTACCCTTAATATGTTGATATCTGTTTGGAGTGCACGTGTTTGCTAATGAATTTTATTTCCTGTCGGTAACTTCAAAGATTGAGCCATACGTAAACATTTTAGCACCGGAATTCTAATGGATGGGTAAAAATTATAGGCCACCCACATAGTTAAATTAGTCATAAACATTCTAGCACCGGAAGTTTTATTTGAAGGGGAAAACTTAAGACCACCAACATAGTTCAATAAGTCATAAATCTTATAACGCTGGAAGTCTAATGGAAGGAAGGATATATTTCGTTATATTTATGGCCACACACACGCTTGATTCAGTGTTAGTGTCACTCAGGCTGTCCTGAACCACAACATTCAAATTATCGTCTAAATTCATTTATTTACAACGTACAAATGAACATAATTTGTTTTCGGCAACACTTAAAAATTCTGAGTGTTATACAGTGAGTGTTGGATGTGCTAAATTTACTTGTTAGCGATCACCAGGTACACTAGGTACACACCGCATGTTCGGGGCCGCAGTTTCTCAAGACAATGCTTTGTTAGGATTTCAACTAGAGAAAGTCAAAGCTCTGTGTCTAAATGAGTCTGCCACATAGTTAATTTAAACGCTAACAGGTGTCGCTGTTCCTAGTGTTTCTGTTCCAACAGGTCGCCCTAAGGTACTTCCTTATCTGCGATAGAAGCCCCCACACTATCCTCTGGCAAAGTGCAGGTCTTTCTCTCTTTAACGGTAAGGGAATGTTCCTGCTACCCCGTAGGGGAAGCAGAGGCTACAAAAGGACTCAAGGATAAATTTTCTTACGTATCTCGTCAGTGATTACTTGTTTCCAGCAACATAGCTTTTGGTTTTTAAACTGTATATTTAACCCTAGTAAGCACACAGTGAAAGGGTTAGTTAAATCTTCGCTTGCAGTCACCACCGTCATTAATTTACTAAGCGTCAGGGTGTCTGGCTGTGTCTAAACCAATCTCGCTTTCACAACACCTAAAGGTAAGTTCTCTTATTTCGGTTTTTGTGTCTGTAACATCCAAATAATCATTCCATTTTTTATTTTGTACTCAAAAGCATTTCCCATAAGCCGTAAAAACCCAATTTCAAGTAGTAAATAACTAAACAAATTGTTTTCATAAGCGCGTTAATATTTTAACGCATGTTTCAGTGTAATTTTTTTGTTTACTAGATATAAATATCTGTAAATAAATTAGGTGATTTGTATTCTGTCCCCCAAACCAGCAAGCTATATTTTGGTAAGTCGTACAAAACTATTAGTAGTAAATTAATATACACAGAGATATCTTATAGAGACTTCATTGAGGCGTAAATTAGGTTATAAAAAGGGTTTTCATAAGCGCGTAATAATTTTGGAGTTTTTTAAAATATAATTGTGTGTTTAATTTTATTTCTAAATATCAGTAGTAAATAATTATACAATGTGCTATTATAAAGAGTTTTCATACCCACATAATTATTTTAGCACGTGTATCTATGCAATTATGCGCTAAATTTATTTCTATTCTTCGGTAGTAAATTATTATACCCTGTGTAGTATATAGGGTTTTCATACGAGTTTAAAAATTCTACCGCGCGTTTCAATGTAATTATGCGCTAATTTTAATTACAAATATTATTAGTAAATAATTATAAACTTTGCTATTATATAGAGTTTTAATACGGGTTTAATTATTTTAGCGCGTTTCTCAATGTAATTAGGCGCTAATTTTATTTCCAAATATCACTAGTAAATAAATATGCACTGTGTTATTATATAGTATTATCATACGCGCTTAAATATTTTAGCGCGTGTTTCACTGTAATTATTTTCCAAATTTATTTCTATCAGTAGTAAATAATTATACACTGTGTTATTTTATAGAAATTTCATAAGCGCGTAATTATTTTAACGCGTGTGTATCAATGTAATAAGGCGCTAATTTTATTTCTAAATATCAGTAGTAATTATTTATACACTGTGAAATTATTTAGAATTTTCAAACACGCGTAAATATTTTAGCGAGTGTTTTAATGTAATTGTGCGCTAATTTTATTTCCAAATGACAGTATTAAGTAATTATACACTGTATTAATATATAGATTTTTCATAAAAGCGTAATTATTTTAGGATGTGTTTCAATGTAATTATTTGCTAAATTTATTTCTAATTATCACTAGTAAATAACTATAAACTGATATTAATAGTTGAGTAAAGAGAAAAACCAACTTGATGCCACTTATTTTATTATTTATTCAATACTCATTCATTGCTCAACATGTTTCGGCCGTTAATACGACCATCTTCAGGAGTCTGCGACTAA
>Ga0123355_10017576_pt1 | contig 11309 bp, 7 predicted proteins | sample TergutEmb28metaG_3_FD_89872 | JGI IMG/M metagenome (GOLD analysis project Ga0123355, IMG submission 89872) | Embiratermes neotenicus P1 segment gut microbial communities from Petit-Saut dam, French Guiana - Emb289 P1 | ecosystem: Host-associated > Arthropoda: Insects > Digestive system > Gut ...
GATTTATGAAGCTCCCGTCGGACTGTTTTTGTGGAAACGGTCTTCAAGATGAATACGGAGTTCTGCTGTCACCTTTGTTGCAGCAGTTCTATGACTTCTGGACACAATCCTCTTAAATGTACGATGATCCCTTTTACTTAGTTTTGGTTTACGGCCAGTATTCCTCTTAGATGATAATGCCTTCCCAAGATTTTTCAATGCCGTCATAACCTTGGAAGCTGCTGCTCTGGATACATCCAATTAACTGGCCATTTTGGTTAGAGATGCTGCAGCAAAACGCGCACTAAAAATCTGTCCTCTTTGAAAATCTGACACGTCTCCTATTGTGCAGTACTTTCATACGAACTGTTACTAAACCAAATCTGTAATGCGATGACACTGGTGATACGTAGCGTAAACAAACAAAAGAATAACGAAAGATACAACTAATGTTTTTTATAATGCAGTCATCACAAACAGTGTTATTCCTATACTGTCTACTGTTTCCACTATTTTGTCCATCCCTGTAGCTGTACATGCAAAACTCTGAATCGAAGATCAGAAGACAGAACCCCGTAATGAAGAACAGTAGCAAATTTCTGCGTTTGTGGTGTTTCTGGTATATTAAAATCCTTGTTTTTAGGCGCGTTCGTACCTATGCGTACTACCAACACCGCTCCATCCGTCCGTCTGTATGCAATACAACTGGAGAAACGCTAAACGAATTTTCACAGCATCTTATGTTTAGGAAGCTTTGCTAAACTCTGTCGATACGTTCAAATTTTGGTTAAAATGGAGCAAAACTAATGGACACTTTACACTAAGACTTGCAAGTGTTTCTGCGTGTATCCCGAATGTAACGCACTAATGGCTCCTGCTATGCAAACAACAATGGTCTTCGCACGAAGATTATCTTAGTCTCTATGACGAAGACAGCTCAACAACGCTTCCTCTCATCTCAACTCTGCATACCGTTCAAAGATTTTTTTAAAAATAAATATTCTGATCGCCAGAAAAAAAAAAAAAGGATTAGTACCTCCCGGCTCTAGATTCGTTTCTTCCTCTTACACAGTTTGTTCTACATACACGCAGGCCAGGCATAATTTAAAGGGGAGACTGTTTCTTTCAATCATATGGATCGTTCTTCATGTGAATCCATGTCCGTGTAACACCATATTTTTGCGAAACATGGTGTTACACGGACATGCACATACTTAGGTTGGTCTACCCTATGATTTTACTACTCTCTCACGCACTACTGCACAACCACTGTTAATCTACATTTAGAGTTTCCTTGTTCGCTCTCTCTTTCTCTCTCAAAAAAAAAACCGAATCTTTTTCTATTCCCGGTGGCCTCCATTAAGGGGTTGCGTCTTATTATTTCCCCACCTGCATCTAGTTTTGAATAACGGGCATACTGTCCAACTGCTAATTTCGTTATACTCGTGCAGTTTTATACTTCCTTACAGGCTGAATACATTATCTATCTTCAACCGTTCACGAATACCGACACTCCTCTTCACGGATTCTGAAAATTTAGCAATTAGTGCACGGATATGCATGACATAAAACTCCTCTTTACTTTTTCTGTTTTTAAAGAGAAGTTCATTAATTAAATTATTGTATCAACAATTTTTGTTATTCACACAGCATTTTTTGAATTCCACATTTTTTAACCAACACGATGCACTAATTAAAATACAACGAAACAGAACATAAAACACCCTTCATATTGGGTGCCAACTCCTACATGTTTCGGCACCGAGGTGCCATCTTCATGGAGTTAATTACAACAAAGAATCGTTAAGTCCAACACGTGCCCAAACACGTAGGGATTGGCACCTAATATGAAGTGTGTTTTATGATCTGCTTTATTGTATTTTAATTACTGTATCAACATGCTACCTCCTCCTACGTAATTTCCACAGGCAGCTACATATCGCTGTAGCATGTACGATCCTACATCCCTCCAAGCATCCTCTGAAGTCACTTTGTGAATGTGTCTGAAGTAACTCTGCCGTCTTATACATACAATCGTAAGTCTCCTAACAAACTGAAAGTTTCGGTAGCAGCTTTTTCTTCAGTTTCACAAGAAATGTGAAGTTTATCAGCTGCTCAGTATTTTTTTTATCAAGCACGACGAAAGTTAAAAGGGTTTATTACTTTTATTACCCCGCACTACGTGAACGCAACGGAGCGTGTTTTAGCACGCGAGTGGGTAAGATGCAGCGGCAACTAGCAGTCTATACCTATTAAGCTTGGCAAACAACGGTGAAGGTCAGCCGATGCGCGCCTAGTCTCATTATTTTAATACTCCCTCCTCGTACATGTTCAGCGTCTTCCTGCTCAAACGTTATAACACATTCTAAATGCATAGCCTGTCTCCAAATGACGTATTGACAACAACATTAATACTGCCTAGAAACGGAGTTTGTAAGAGTGTATTGTAACACTGACCTATACTCTTAAGTGTCCAGTATATAGTTCTATCAAACCGTCCTTCGATGACGCGTCAAGCGCCCTAGGGTCAAATAAAAAAAAGGAACCGAAAGCATATATGTGCTTGATAAGCCAACTCCATATGACTTCTACACGCAAGACATTGAAATGGAATATAATCACGCCAAGAATAGAATTCCCGATTATATAAAACATGCGAACACTCTTGCGTGTAGAACACATACTTTAGGGGAACGTAGACGGAAATCACCTCTCAATGGTCACTGAAATACATGAACAGGTGCAGCGTCAGCGACTTAGCCACCTGGTGAAGAACATATTCCATTCTCTTCGTACAACCCTACACGCATAAGCGACAAGTACGGGCTGAATACAATAATCCCTCGGTATGAAAGCAATACGTTCGAGTTTTCGTTGATATGCAAACCCTTCTAATCGCAAACCGATCGCTCTTCCCAGCTTTCGGTTGTTGTCCGTTCCCCCAGTATTCTCTAGCGCGCACGCCACGGCATCTCTCAGCGGTCCGAGCATCAGCAGTAGCATCAGGCGGCTTTTTTCATTGTTATCGCAGCTCTGACGTGAAGTTTGAGCTTCTCGGTGTTAAATCGTTTTTCATCGATTAAATTTTAAGGCATATTGTATCATGTTTATAATAAGAATGGTATATAAACTTTACGCAATTTCGACGCAACTTGAAAGATGTAATCTTGTTTATTCAAATGTTAAGAGCAAAGAATATTATCTAAATATAGAAACTGCTCGTGATTTCAGGCTTCCGCCGCGAAGTAAATGAGAAATGGTCTCTTCTGGGCTGTTAAGCAGCGACAGGTTGTGCTGAAACGTCGTTAAGGAATTACCACTACTCGCTGCGTAATACGGCAGAAGAGCACGGTTCCCTTCTCTCTAACCATTAGCCTGAATATTTGTACCATTCTGGGCTGAATTACGGCCAACCTCGTATGTATGGTAAGAACCGCGATCTCTGAAAAGAAATTGTGATTGAATAGGGGGGAGTGGACAATTAATTTTAATTTGAAGAATTTTCGCCTTACGGTTTTCAAGGAACGAACTACGCTCATCAACGAAGGGTTGACTTACTGCTGAACCGTGTTATTCCTGAATTTTTTTCGTCTCTGCGCGCGAATCCTATAATTGCACATAAATCGCATACATACAGAATACTAACACTTGGATGCTCATCTTGCAAGCAAGCATCATATCCCATGTATAGGAAAAGTAGTTGCATAACCAATAAGGAGGAAGCGCTCAATTACCTCCATGTATACCACAGCGCATTTAGGAAATCCTTCATTACGATAAACATAAAGACCAATGTTTCCACGCATAATTAATTAATTACAGAACCTTTCATTCTCAAACACAACAGACCAATTTACCAGAAAGGCGCAAGTTCGAGCGCTTCACGCCAGCTGTTCGATACTGTGGATACAAACTATTGGAGGAGCCGCAAAATTTTGTTTGCAAAACCAATGTATAGCTACGGTTTCCACAGACCTTCCCCTGATCATCTTAAACCTGTATGTGTACCTGTATTATAACAGCTGAAGTTATCCAGTCTATAAATGTCTCTGAGTCATCGGTAACCAACCGAGACGTACCCCCACTTCCCACCTGCACAACTCACTAAACATCGGGCCCATCCCCGTTCTCATCCACCGCCTTACTGAAAAATTTTTCGCTCACTGCCCCTTACACCACAACCCCCTAGTCCAACAAATATGGAATTATACTCCCAGCCGACATGACTACCTCGTACAAAAAATATAAATATAAACGTACGAAATATATACTGCTTTAATTATTTTACCGGAAGTCGCAGTGTTTTTTTTGTTCATAATTTTTCACTGCCATTATTTGCACCTGCATTTGCACACATATTATTCATTTCCACTTGTGAAATAGTGTAAGTATTTATTCAAACTGGTTGCAGGAACAATTTTGTAATTTATCCTTGTATACACTGTATACAGTATACTCTCTGTGCAAAAAATCTCTTTAAAAACAGCTGAAGGGCACTGATACAACGTCTACACTGCATACGCGGGCTAAGAAATTTAAAAATTTATGGGAAGACAGCATTCAGAACAGCTTGCCATGCTATAGCATACGTAGGCCATACACTTAATCAGCCCTCACTCCTCATCCTACGGACAGTAACAGTGCTTGAGTTTAAAACCCTCAACATTTGCGTTAATGTAATTTTGATTTGTTACTGTGGTCTCGAAATATTTAAGGTCTGCGACATTTTCGAATACTTTATTACCCGTTTTCATAGGCCTATCACGACAATGCCATGGATTCCGGTGCTAAGACTTCGCATACGTAGGTTGACTGATATGTAAGGTCTCCTACCGAGTGGTGTCGCTAGTAGTGGGAGGAAAGAAACGTTTGCGCATGCGTTCGGTAGTCGATACAGTGTAGTATATTTGTGCTTAATTTCAGTTCAATGTTCGAAGCCCTTAAGCGATAGTGTTCGTTAGTAATGAGCGCCTCAACCGATTTTCGTATTAAGCAGCGGTCGGTGATAGAGTTTTTGCCACTAGAACGTTGCGCCCCAATCGAAATTCATAGGCGTATGAAAGCAGTTTATGGCGATGGTTGTATGGTTGTGAAACATGTCCGCAAGTAGGTCCGGCGTGCCAAAAGCTGTTGTGCAGGTGAGATGAGTGTCTGGGATGAGCACAGATCAAGACGACCCATTTCTGTGACTCGTGACGAGAACCAATGCAGAGTGGATGTCATGATCCAGGAAAATCGCCGAATTAAGCAGACAGACATTGCTCTAAAACTCGGCATTAGTCAAGAAAGAGTGCACCATATTGAAACGTTAAACTACAGAAAATTTTGCGCCAGGTGGGTCCCGAGACAACTGACTGACCCCATGAAGGAACACAGGAAAACTGTTGCTCAAGAACTTCCTAACCGATAACGTCTCGAAGGGGACGATTTCCTCAAGAATATTGCCAATGGAGACGAATCCTGGGTTCATCATTATGACCCGGAAAACAAAAGAAAATCCATGGAACATCGTCATCCAGGTTCTCCGAGTGTAAAGAAATTCAAAAATGTTCCATCAGCAAAAAAAGTCATGCTCACCATTTTTTGGGATGCAAGGGGCGTGCTTTACATGGAATTTCTGACTAAAGGATCGACGGTGAATTCCGACAGGTATCGTGCAATCTGACGACCACTCAAGCAACGCATACGCAGAATCAGGTCGGAAAGAAACGCGTTTCTTTTGCATCATTACAACGCAACGTCACACTGCAGTGCACAAACTCAGGGCGCCACGACAAGCCTGAAATTCACAGTGGTTCCACACCCTCCTTACAGCCCAGATTTAGCAACGTCTGACTTTTGGTTGTTCCCAAAATTGAAGGAGACGTTAAAAGGCAACATTTTCCAACGGATGCTAAAGTTGAGGCAGCTGTGCGCGAATGGATAAGCAGCCAACCAGAAACTTTCTTCATGGACGGAATGAACAAATGGATAGAACGACTGAAAAAACGTGCTGCCGTAAATGGTGACTATGTATAAAAATAAGTGTACAACGTGTAAGATAAATAAATTTCTTTCATTCTGATATCACTGTTATTATTTCACACTGTCAAACTTATTTCATGCAATTGGAGACCTTACTTATCAATCACCCCTCGCAGTTTCCACCGTCCGCGTTGTGCCCACGCTCTAATCTGCTTGTCGACGCAAATTTCACTCTTCCTCATCTACCTCGTGCCACAGGGACGGGCACCAAGATGTAGTGAACGAGAGATCGAGGTGCACACCTTAGCTCAATTCAAGGAGGAAGGGATTACTTCGCCAGAGATTGGAAGGGTGGTACTTATGACTCCGTACGAAATTACGACTGGAATTAATGAGTTCAGTGATGCAGCCTACTCATTCCAACACACACGGTTATAATTCTTTACGACACTATTACGACAGCGGCAGTTTTTCGTCGTTAAACGGCTAATCACCGGGTAACGTGTAAAGGTGTTTGTATGTCTGCACCTGTCAGTATATCGAAGATTGTTTTGATGTCTGCTCTTTGTAATGAGCGACAGATAACTGACCTCACTAACAGACCTACAGCGCCCTGATGACTGGAATACAAGTCTTCCGTTACTTCAATATTTCGCGTTCCACAAATGACAGTTCAGTAATATCGCGCCTTCCACTTCTCTAGATTGGCTAGTCAACGAAAAGGGGCCTTCCGGCTTAAGCTGACCAATATTTCTCAGAAGGCACTGCATAATCCTCATTAATTACAAGTAATTTTTAAAAAATACAGCGAATAAAACGCTCCCAACCACAGACAATGAAAAATCAACGAACGGCTTACGGCTAAAAGGCTATCAGCCGAGCCCACTCTAAACTTAGGGACCATTAACTTTCAACACCGAGTTTCTGGTTCGGCCAAGCGTAACGTCCTAATCGGTTTTGCGGAATGAATAACCCAACGGTCATTCCTAAACCGAAAAAAAAAAGGGTTTGTAAAAATTTCGGGTGAAGACAGCTGCAAACGTGAACACCCAAGCTTCCGATTTTGTGACACACGTATTTTAAGACGTTCCTTCATTCACATACAGGGGGTGGCTGGTTTTGGATCTGAATCGAGATGTTCAGCTACACAATAACACACGCACATTTGTACTTGCTTGGAACACAGAGCAAATATCTTATAACAATGTTACGAAAACGAGCCCGACCTTTCGTGAGCAAGCAGCTGAAATATTTTCATGGGATATACAGAGGCTATACAATAATGCAACCAAAGTGATCGGCATGTTCTGGAAGTGAAATGTGGGCAATTAGAATGAAACACAAAAGAAAACTACGAACATTTTTATGTTACTACTGGGAGTCACGTTACGGGGCAGACTAAAAAATTAAGAAATAATGAGAAATAGAAAAAAAACAGTCTCAAAGTAGCCTTAGATAGGGCTGACCGCTAAATGCAACAACACGGGATCACTACAAGCATGCGCGCGCAACGTGCTACGAGATAAAAAAAATCCGTATAGGGACGATTCACACAATGCGTCACGTTTCCGTTCCGTCAGAATGGTCTGTGTTCACACTTTTCGTCGTGTTCAGTCACCTTCCAGAACAGCACGTGATAGGAGGCCTGCGATAATTCCTATTAAATATGCAGCCCCATTCGTTTTCTAAAAGACGATTAGCAGCAATAGCATTGATGTTAGATGAAGAACAGAAAAATGCTGCTCTGAGTGATAAAAAGAAGCGTATGTGGGTTCACAAGTGTGTCAGAAGCAGAAAATCAGAAGGATCGTTAGGAAGAAATAGCGATGGAGGAATTTTTGCACATTCAAAACTGGGGAAATATTCAGAAACTCATCTAGGCATTCCGGAAGATAAACAGCTTCCTGGAACATCACGCACTGCCCTCATGTTACTGTCGGTGACGAGGCCTTTCCTCTGAAAACTTACTTAAGGAGACCTTACTCAGGATCGCAAAACAAAGGGGACAATGACAAGAGCATCTCCAATTATCGGCTTTCCTGAGCCAAGAGAGTGGTGGAAAATGCATTTGGAATATTAAGCTAGAAATTTCAAAATTTTCAGAGAACCCTAAAATCATTGCCGAAGAATGCGGACAACATTAATTCTGCGACTTGTATTTTGCATAATTATCTGAGAGATCAAGACGTAGGCCTCAGTGACTGGGGAGTTCAGCAAATGTTCGAAGCATTCTTACAAAAATACCAAACCAAGGAGGAAGTGCCCACCGAATGCTTTTGAAGTAAGAGACAAATTTAAACAATTCTTTAATAGTCCGTCTGGATCTGTGTCTTGGCAGAATGAAAGAGGGCAATGTCAGGTTAATCTATAATATTCAACTAAGTTGGATGCTCTTCTGAAAACATGTCTTACAATCTGTGTAAAATACAACAACAGATAATTTTCTATTCATTCTATTCTATTTTATCCTTGTATATTATCAGCCATACTCTACCACTGCCACGGAATGCATTTTCCGTTGTTTGTTAATTATTAGAATTTCGGTGCTAACAGAAAGATACTAACTTCAAAATGCGCAATAAAACATAGGAACTTACCTGATTTTTTCAACTCTTCACCTATTTGTCCCCACAATTTTTTCCCCCCAGACACTGCCACTATATTTCTTATTTGATATGTCATAATTCCTCACATTTACGTACCAATTCTATTAATTTTTCATTCATTTCTGAAGACAAAAACAGGCAGCACTCGTTGCAAGCAAACGCTCGAAGTGTAGCGGAAGAGACGTAAGACTGTTCACATTATCGGAATCGAGCAGGTGCAGACAGGTCCGGACCCGTTCCGTCTAGTCAAACATTCTCGCTCGGCAACGGCGACGGAACGGAATTGAGACGTGACGGAGACGTTCCTGTCAGTGTGAACATCTCCGTTTAATTACACACGAGAAAATTTTACTGAACGGTGACGTTCCGCGAAGTAACGGAAACGTGACGTGTAGTGTGAATTGGCCCTAACAGACGCCAAGACAAACTTGGGGGGGGGGGTTTGAGGCATCACACGCTGAATCCCCGTGGAAGAAATGTTGCAAAAAGGACCAACGACAGTATGAACTTGGCTAGTACTTTTTTTGTGATAACATTCAAATATGTAACCCAACAAAAGACGAGTTCCTGATCCCATAATGGGAATGATTGGGGAATTCTTTACACGCTTGTGCGGTGGAACTTATGACGCTACACATAACAAGCAGCATACACGGAACTAACGAGAGTACGGCTTAAGTACAGAGACAAAGAATGATCCTTAATGCTCATCCGCTACAAATCCGCTATATAACGCAAGGGTGATAAATCGATTTTCTGCAACAGAGGGAATCACGTTCGCATTCTCACTTCATAGGCTAGCGAGTAACGTTGTGTGACGGAGAATCTGTATGTCAATACTCGCCTAAGCTGCACCACAATCCTCCTGGCATTCCGAGTATTTCAAAGTAAAGATAAAATCGGGGAATGCTTACTGCACAGTACAGTAACTCGTATCTGTCCCGGTGGACAACATGATATGGAGAGGAAGACTGCGCAGCACGAATATATGTTCTGAACACAAATTAATGTAACTGGGATGTAAACTTTGAACTTTGAGATAAGCCACTCTCATGCGTGTCGCAACATTTTATTCAGAATTAAGAAGTTAATATACATTAAAAAATTAACATGACACGCACTCATAAAACACGACAGCAAATTTCAAAGCCAGACAGAATAAAATTACATCAACGACTCTGAAAGATTCGTAGGCCTACTGTGTTACGCATACTGCTACTCTCAAATCATGAAACGTGAAATTAAAACATATGCCTGCCATTTCAAATACATGAAGCATGTAGGTTTACGCGCGTTTTATGTTTAGTATTGAATGGCTGAAAACCCCTCCCTTACTTATCTTCTCATACTACAGGCCTACCTGAAGAGAGTAAAAGGAAAGGTGATATTTAAAGCACCATATTACAGACGAAATTAATTAAACCACAACGATAAATTATGTAAGTTAATTAGTACCTTCTCAGTTTCACCAGAAACACTTTTGTACATACACAACAAAAGTATATATGATATGGGAATACATGTAAATATAAGAAACGAAAAAGTCTGGACACACACACCCAAACTTACCACTGATTGCAGATTACGTAACTATTCAAAATAGACTGGGTTCTCAAAAAAATGGCGTAATATCCGACACTATTTCATTATTTTATAGTGAAACATAAGTCAGTACACGTACGTGAAGTGACATTCTACTCACCCTCTTCAGCCGGCAATTCTGAAAGGAAAATAAAAATACAATTAATGACAAGTACTTGCATATATATAAACACACACACACATATGTTTGAGAAATGTGCTCTTTGATTCCTTTATGAAAATCTGGTCATTGTGAGATATATGCCACACCCAAGCCCACACCTTATTTACTGCTGTAAGCAAACGATCTATCAAACATATGTTGTCACTGTTTTCCGACGATTTTACCAGTCCTTCCTGCAATAAAATGTCACGTAACGGCAAAACGGTTTTATGTCTCCTTAAGAATTTTAAACTCCGTCACTATTCTACCATACTGTTACAACTACAGGTTGTAAAGGCACTGGGAAATGTGATATCCATTATTTCATGTTCAATCGACAGTAACAGTTTCTTCAGTGAATAAGAATTTCAGTGAAGTCTTCTGTTTCCTAAAGCACAAACAAACAGCGACATTAATCATTAATCCAACTTTCAACACGGGTTAAGAGACGGAGGAATATGGCAATCACGCAACATATAATTTATTCCAAAAGAAAAATGTATTACAATTCTCAAATAGCGTTCACAGCACCTCACTGATATTCATATTGCCCACTGAAGACGCATATCTGTCATTATACAAACCCAATGGACTAATCCCTCAAAAGACATCACACGCGAACGGAACGTACATTGCGTGATTACAGGCTTCTGCAGCGAAGCAGATGAGAACTGTGTTCTTCTGCGTTATTACGTAGCGAGTAATGGTAATTCCTTACCGACGCTTCCGGACAACCTATTGGTTCTTGACTCTTAAATGGGATCGATAGGTCGTCCCGAAACGTCGGCAAGGAATTACCATTATTCGCTGCGAAATAACCCAGAAGACGGCAGTTCTCAGAATGTACAATTACCTTCCATAATCTTATGTTTATTGGACCGTGCATCATCTTTATCAGCAGGTCAGTAGTGCTTCAGACTGCATAAAGACACCACACCGCCATAGCCACACTGAATCGGAACGCCAACACACACCAAACCAGGTATGTGGAAGTGCAGATACAATATTTTGGAGAC
>Ga0123355_10017577_pt1 | contig 11309 bp, 7 predicted proteins | sample TergutEmb28metaG_3_FD_89872 | JGI IMG/M metagenome (GOLD analysis project Ga0123355, IMG submission 89872) | Embiratermes neotenicus P1 segment gut microbial communities from Petit-Saut dam, French Guiana - Emb289 P1 | ecosystem: Host-associated > Arthropoda: Insects > Digestive system > Gut ...
AACGAACTGTACGTGATTCCATTTCAGGCGAATTAGACGTGTTATCTGGGACGTTCCGTGACTTTAGAATGCCGATACAGCAGTCGAGAGAGTGTTTTAATCTGGCCCAAAACTCTCCGTTCCACATTTCTTGTCATTCACCGTAAATTGAAACATGCATTGTATCAACATGACACAAATTCAGCCGTCTTACTCAGGAAGCACACTGTGTCTTCGTTATGGAGACGTGCCAACTGGTGTTATTTTGTGGAAAGATCTTTGCTCATTGTGACAATCAAACGAGACACATAAATACTGCTTGTGGGTAAAGTGCAGCTTTTAGTTGTTACCAAAAATTGATACTTAAACTAAAAAGCTTCAATGGTTAATTATGACATCTTTCATCTCATATTAAGAATTTCTGTACTTGCCGTAAGGTAAAAAGTTAAAGTGCACCCTTGTACAGGCACTGTGGTTCTGTACAGGCCGTACGGCCCATAGGGGGAGTAGAGGTATACCTCTTCTCTTTCTTGACCGCGGCACTAGAAAGGGATGAGGGGTCAGTGTCATGCCCCGGCCGCTCCTTACCTTCGGGAAAGACCCGGTACCCATTGTAAAGAGGCTGGGTGGGCCCCATGGCCGGTCTGGACAGGTGCGGAAAATCTCGCCTCCACCGGGATTTTTTTTATTGTCACTTCCGTTCTTTATTCGTACATACATACATCATTGCTATCTGGGCCTGACATTTGTATTTGTACATTGACCCTTTTCTATTATGTGTGGACGGATATTGTGTTCCTACTTGACCTGTTGTTGAGGGTACGTTTGTCGTTAAGGTTGCCTTATCTAGTTACGTCTGTACTTGCTCACATGGTTGGTTGTGTTCGCCGTGCTTGTTTTGGTGTCAATGATTGTTTCTGCATGGTCGTCATTACTGTGGCATGTCTAGGACCGTAAGGAAGTTTGCCACTTGCCTTTTCCGATGTGAGCGCTGGTACAGTACAACTTCCACCTCGATCTTCTCAAGAAATCCATCAGCTCTAGCGGGTTTTGTGATCGGCGTCTTTCTGTTGTGTAAGACACATATCTGGTGAGTAGCCATAATACTGCTCTGTGTCTTTGAGGAGGCCACAGATTCATCTGAGGACGTATTAGCCATTCGTGTGGGATGTTCTCTGGGGCCATTCGTAGCATTCTTGCTATGTGGTTTTGCATCCGTTTCCAGTTGGCGGCATTTTCTCCACATTCTGTCATTCGGTGTATGAGTGTGTCTTTCTGATTGCATTCATTGCATAGGTCCGTACGAGCAATCCTAATTCTGTGTAGCCTTTCATTAGTCGGTATATTGTATTGTACAGGAGGCTAGGTGGGCCCCAGGGCCGGTCTGGACAGGTGCGGAAAATCTTGCCCCTCACCGGGATTCGATCCCCAGACCGTCCGGCCCGTAGCCAGTCGCTATACCGACTGAGCTACCCGGACCACGTAATTGCCTTACGTTAAGACTATATTATTTACATCATGTGTCAGAAATACTACATTTTGTGCTGTTTGTACTCTTGTGTTTTTGTACTAAGGAAGGTCGCAGGAATCTTAACGCAGTAATATTATGATTTTAAATACAAGAGCAAAGTTTTCAGGTTCACAGGTCATATCTTGTAACGAACATCTTAAAGTAAGGAACTATTAACTTCTATCACGGATTTGTACTGGACGTAGAGGCTAATTATTATATTATCGAAGTCAAAACCAGTCCCTTGTGTATTATTATTATTTTCGTTACTCATTTATTTAAGCTTACAAATCCTCTTCTACAAACGGTCATCTAAGAACTGGTATTTTCATTCCTTGCATTTGAGATCAGTTACATTTTTGCAGTTTGTTTGTTGTGTAGTGCTGACTTGCAAAATTTTTCCCTCTGTTTTTAATTGTACGCCTATCTTTACAGTTTTCACATTTCCCGGCCCCTGTTTGATGAATCCCGTTATGCACAACCCCTGTCTACATGTCACAAGCTGAACGAGATATACGGAAATCCTGTGACGCCTCAGCTTATCTCTGTTGTGTGAAATCTGATTATTGGGTGAGATCAGTAACTGTAAACTGATGGACCTCTTATCGATTCCGGAAGGCGTATTCAGCTTTTCTGTTCATCTCCATTCAGCTTCTGAATAATCAGATACTGAACCACCCTGTCATTACTTACAGATGCCTTATTTGTTCTGATTTTCAAAAGAATGATCAGAGTGTGCAAATCTATACGTTGACATATTCTTTGAAATCCCAGTGTTTAGTTTATGTTCCACAAGTTTCAACACTAAACAATTCTGCGTTCTGCCCACACAGTGCATTTATGTGTTTTGTATGGATCTTAGAACAAAGAGTAATTATTTCCCTATACAGCATTCACTGACTGGTTTTTATAACCGATACGGAGTATGTTTACTCTGCGGTACGATCTGAACATTTAAATGCAAGTCCGATTAAACACTAGTTTTGAAAGGGTTAAATATTCGCTGGGTTTTGACGTCTTTAGTAATGAAATGCAGACCGATGTCGCGTCACAGAACGCTATTGAATCTGACTGGTCAAAATAATAAACGGCCTATAAACCTATATTAATGTATTTGTAACGGGAAAATTTAGTTCAGTGACAAAGCCTCAGCATTACATTGTGTTTTGTCGCGACGTTACAATGATAGACCCACAAATGTCACGTCGTGATCAAATCGTTAGTACTTCGTATTCGGGAGCTTCAGGTTTGAATCTCGCACTGAAAATCCTGCATTATGACCGAAATTTTTTCATGTTTTAAAGGTTCTCCAGGAAAATATTGGGACAGATTTTGAAATCAGGCCACGACCGATTCACTACGAGTTATTTTCAATTGTTTATTTATTATTCAGCTTATCGTTACCTGCTATGCAGTGCAAATAAAACAGTCAATATTTAAATATATATATATGGAACTTATGATGCATTTTCTAAGCGGTACGGTAAATTTGTCCCTGGGCAAACGATGAAGTCGTATCCGTCAGTGGGAATATATGTGCATGCTTTCTTGAACTCTACAGTTAACCGAATGGTTAGCTGCACCCTTCGACCGCTGGATAGTGAAAGTACCTCAATTACGTATTGAGCATGAGATTGTGGAATCTAGAGCAATTTTGTTCGCTGTGCTGAAGTAAAGAACTTCCTGCTCCTGCTAGGACTCGAACCATCACCAGCCCTCTTTTGTCTAGCCAGCTACCTACTGTCTACAACCACTACATAATCCAGACTCGCTTTTGTTGGTATGCGACTCCAGCCGGCAGCAAACTCCGACTTCTTCGGAAGGAAACAAATTCGTGACATCTTGTTGCGTATCTTCTTCATTTTTGAAGGTGAAAGTGAAAGAGTGGAAGCAAGACGTGTGGAGACGAGTGGAATGGATAGTAGCACGAAACCTGAGCATCAATAACCCTCCCTTAACAGGGGCTAAAGTTGATGTACGAGACTAATTCTTGAATTTTGTGCGGAAGTTGGCTAGGACGTGATTCGTGTAGATAATCTGATCGAAAGAGGAATATTTTTCTTACGTCTTCTGATAACCATCTGTCGCACTACAGACTGGATTTGGTGTGTTCTAGCATTTTGTAAAGCTGTCAAGGACTTTAGTGTTTCTGCGCTCCTGTTGTCCTTCGAAAATTGGTGAAACGTTTGGTAATTCAGAGTTTCCGATTACACGGAATGTGTCAAACCCATGTCAACGATCGTAAAAAATGTTTCACACTTTGAGACCTGCAGTTCAGACAACTAATGTAGAGAATTAAAGAAATTTTTTAAAGTTTTTTTAAGGCAATGTGGTTATACCGAAACTATTGTGCGATTATTAATCAGTGTGACCGCTTTAAATAATTGGAATGGTATATTATGATATTGTACGGAGTGAGAAAGTGCACTGAGCTACACAAGTGTGTGTAAAACTTTATTTTGTGATAGCAAAATTTGTTGAAATATGTGGCGCGAATCAGTGAGCATTAATGGTGCCTACGCAAAATAAAATTCTATTATATTATGGAAAACAGAACAGAAGGTAAATTCCTGAAACACAAACATAGTTCGTTTCCGTTACTAATCCCACCGTTTAATTCTGTTTAGGAGAATACCCACACCTTGCTTACTTACTTTCTCCGTGGTGCAGAGTCCTTCTTGAGAAGCTAACGTGTTTGTAGCTAGTCAAGAAATTCCCCGCATTTCACGGAACCCGAAGTTTCATTACCGCATTCACAAGCGTCCGCCACCTGTCTCTATCCTGGGCCAGTCCAATCCAGTCCATATACCCACATTCCACCTCCTGGAGATCCATCCTAATATTATCCACCCATCTACGTCTAGGACTCTCCATTGCTATCCTTCCCTCCAGTTTCCCCACCAAGACCGTATACAGCCCCTATCCTTACCCATACGCGCCACATGCCCGGCCCATCTCATTCTTCTCGATTTTATCACCCACACAATATTGGGTAAGCAGTACAAATCATTTAACTCCTCGTTATGCAATCTCCTCCATTCCCCTGTTACAATACCCACACCTTGCTGTAAGAAATTACGTTCAACCCCGACAAAACACAAGAGTGTTTGGACGACACGATAATATTGTGTTTTGACAGGGTTTATCTTAATTGTACGTATTTGCTATAAAGCACAAGGGGGATAAATTATCTTTAAACCAAAGCACAGAAATAAACCTCTTTTCAAAATGGAGAGTTTTATTATTTAAAGGGCAGTAGGAATTCTTACGGTTGTGTTTTGGAGTACTGAAATTGAAAAAAATGGCTTGGTTGTGGCAGTGAGGATAATATTAAAGTGAATGTGTTTATTGTCAGTGTGAACACAAATTTCAGGACACGATACATTATATTATCATACACTACACATTTCAGATTTTTTTTTGGCCAGAAACAAGTAGTTCTTACGGTATCATGCATGGAAAAGAACACGAAGTGGAAGCCACCACTTCACAGTATTCTTCTGCATGCATGTTATTGTAAAATCTACCTGATGATGGACAGAAACGGCCGATATATATAGTAGATGATAATTTAATGTATTGTGTTTTAAAATTTGTGCTCGACCTGACAGTCAATACAGACATTAATCAACAAACACAATGGGATGATGAGACCAAAATTTGATATTAGGACGCATTTAGAAATGTACGGAGTGAATTCTTATAATAAAACCAACTAGATGCACTGATTTCTCAAATTTATTTTTGGAATAAAACTACATGTTTCGGACAGTTCCTCTGTCCACCATCAGGAGTTTTTCACTGTACACGCGGCAATGGTGTATGTCATACAGCTTGCGTACTGTACGCAAGCTGTCAACAAACCCTTATGACATATACCATTGCTGTGTGTACAATGAAAAACCCCTGATGATGGACAGAGGAACTGTCCGAAACATCTAAAGTTTTATTCCAAAAATAAATTTGAGAAATTAGTGCATCTAATTGGTTTTATTATAAGATTTTTCACGATGCACGGGCACCTGAACTTCAAAAAAAAGGTAGAGAGTGAAGTTGGGAACTGAACTCAGCTGGCACGGGATATGGTCCTACCATAGCTCTTGATGTCATGGTGACGAATATTATGTCTTTATAGAGATTTACTTCCTAGTTCAACGGGAATGTAAGCCCGTAATGACAACTTGAGGTCTCTGACTTTTTTAATATAGTTCTATTTGTCAGAACTTCCGTGTTTGAATGTTAAAAGACACTCTTTAGCATATTTGTTCTACAAAGAGCGAAAACGTCGCTACGTCAACAAAACATTATCTTCTAGTCCTTCTCTTGTAATAAAGGAGGGCATGGAAATTAAGAAAATATTTTACCACAGGAAAGTCGGAAATGGGATCGTTTCCAAGAAAGAAACGCAAGGGGGAGGAATGGTGCCTCTGCTAAGTCCGACTGTGACAGGTGTCAGGGCTTATGACGTGAACGTGACCAGCTGACGTCACAATCCATTCATACTGTAACAGATAAACACTTCTTTTGTAAGAACGGTTTGAGATCCGTTGTAGCCTGTCAGGCTGCACTTCAACGATAAATGGTTACAGATAAAAACCATTACGTAATTCAGAATGAAAACGTGAGTCAAATTAATATATCTCTGATTTTTCTATTCCACGCAAAAGAAATGAATGCTGTGTATTTAATTTTAACTTTATTCATTCCATATATTTCGACCAAATTTCTCATTGAGTACACCAACATATGCGCATATAACATACACGACAATGATAATCGTTGTTTACTCCTACATGTTTTGGCGGAAATCGACCATATTTAGGGAGTTTGGGCACCTAAGGAAAGTATATCAGAATAGTAACATATATTGTATGATAGCTGTGTATATCAGTACGATGTAATATCGTGACCTATGGTACTTTTTATTGATTTTTAAATATTCGCGCATAGAATAACTGACGATGCCGGATTTCTGTCGGAACATGTAGCAGTAAACAAATAACTTCATTGTCTTGTACTTTAGATCCACATATGTTGGTTTTATAAATGAGAGCTGTGTAAGGAAATCTATCCAGTAGACTAGAAAAAAGGTAAATCAGTCCTATAACAGGCCCGAGGTGTCCAGAATGTTGTACGAAGTTAAGTTTCACAGATTACATGACAACGACCCAGGATGATGGTGAGGTCAGCATTATGCACCGGCCGCTTTTTACCCCCAGGAAATACTCCTGGTACTCATTTCTGTTAGAGGCTGAGTCGACCCCTAGACCATAGTGCGGTCGGAAGGATTATGTCAATGAAAAATTTCAATGACACCATCTGGAATCGAACCAACGACCTTCCCAGATTACATGACAACGGCACAGGATGGTGGTAAGGTTGTCAGCATTATGCACCGGCCGCTTTTTACCTCCAGGAAATACTCCTGGTACTCATTTCTATTAGAGGCTTAGTCGACCCCTGGGCCATAGTGCGATCGGAAGGATCAATGAAAAATTCCAATGACACCATCTGGAATCGAAGCAGCGACTTTCCGATTTGTAGCACAGCACATTAACCACTGTGCTACCGCGGTATCTACAGTAGACTAGATTTAGGAAACCTTTTACCCAGGCTCAGATATCAGTTGCGTACTTAGCGTGTGGGTATGTTGGCCTGCACCACCATGTGGCTGACTTTGTTCTACGCAAAATTGAAAACTCTGGACTGCCTAATGAAACGCCCATTAAATCATAAAGGAAGTAATTGACAGGTATACTCTATAGATACAGTTTCAGTGGATATCTATTCAGTTTAACCATGCTTTTTATTCCAGTTTTTCAGGAGCATTTGTTTGTCGCAATTTCGCTGGATATGGGATCTCTGAATTGTGACGGTTGTCGAAAGGCAGTTGTGTAGAATAAACACTACTTTCATAATAATCCAGAGGTAATATTTCGGCAAAGGAACGCCTTTATCATGCACTACATTATTTGTGTTTGTTATAATTTTGCACTTCAAAACTAAGTTAGACCTTTAAAGTACTGACTTTGAATAGTGTGAAGACATCTTGATAATAACGTTAGCAGTATTTACACCACGCAGTGCTTCTCTGTGCATATTCTTCTTCTGTCACATTTATTACATCTGGTTGAATGTAACAAATTTATCTTTCCACACTTCCCAGGAGTTAGGATACACAATTTTGATGGTTTGTTTCTAACATTTTCCTTTTCACGTTTTAGCGGACGTACTACAGAAGGGAATTCTCAGTCTGAACCCTGTGACGCATTAGCGATATTCTCTTCCCACACCTGTATCTTAAAGGAATATGAATACGACGCAGAACTATGTTCATAATCTCTATATTAGGCACTGTGTGTGAGAGCGTGAGTGTGTGTGGTGTGAGTGAATGAGTGAGTGTGTGTGTGTGAGGTGATTGTGGGTGTGTGAGTGTGTGTGTTTAGTGTGTGTGAGAGTGTGTGTGTGAGTGTGTGAGAGAGAGTGAGTTTGTGTGAGTGGTGTGAGTAAATGAGTGAGTGTGTGTGTGTGTGAGTGAGTGTGTGTGTGTGTGAGTGAGTGTGTGTGTGGTGTGAGTGAATGAGTGAGTGTGTGTGAGGTGATTGTGGGTGTGTGAGTGTGTGCGTTTTAGTGTGTGTGTGTGAGAGAGCGTGAGTGTGTGTGGTGTGAGTGAAGGAGTGAGTGTGTGAGAGGTGATTGTGGGTGTGTGAGTGTGTGCGTTTTAGTGTGTGTGTGTGAGAGCGTGAGTGTGTGTGGTGTGAGTGAATGAGTGAGTGTGTGAGAGGTGATTGTGGGTGTGTGAGTGTGTGCGTTTTAGTGTGTGTGTGTGGTGTGAGTGAAGGAGTGAGTGTGTGTGAGGTGATTGTGGGTGTGTGAGTGTGTACGTTTTAGTGTGTGTGTGTGTGTGTGAGCGTGAGTGTGTGTGGTGTGAGTGAATGAGCGAGTGTGTGAGAGGTGATTGTGGGTGTGTGAGTGTGTGTTTTAGTGTGTGTGAGTGTGTGTGTGAGAGTGAGTGTATGTGTGGTGTGAGTGAATGAGTGAGTGTGTGTGTGAGGTGATTGTGGGTGTGTGAGTGTGTGTTTTAGTGTGTGTGTGAGTGTGTGAGTGAGTGTGTGTGAGTTTGTGTGTGAGTGTGTGTGTGAGAGTGAGTTTGGGTGAGTGGTGTGAGTAAATGAGTGAGTGTGTGTGTGAGGTGATTGCGGGTGTGAGTGTGTGTGTTTTAATGTGTCAGTGTGTGTGAGTGTGTGGTGTGAGTGAATGAGTGAGTGTGTGTGAGGTGATTGTGGTGTGAGTGAATGAGTGAGTGTGTGTGAGGTGATTGTGGGTGTGTGAGTGTGTGTGTCGTGTGAGTGAATGAGTGAGTGTGTGGGTGTGAGATGATTGTGGGTGTGTGAGTGTGTGTGGTGTGGTGTGAGTGAATGAGTGAGTGTGTGAGGTGATTTTGGGTGTGTGAGTGTGTGTGTTTTAGTGTGTGTGAGCGTGTGTGTGAGTGTGATTGAGTGAATGTGAGAGAGTGTGTGTGAGTGTGTGTGAGAGAGTGTGTATATGAGGTGATTGTGGGTATGTGAGTGTGTGTGGTGTGAGTGAATGAGTGAGTGTGAGGTGATTTTGGGTGCGTGAGTGTGTGTGAGTGTGTGTGAGTGCGTGTGTGTGAGAGTGTGTGAGTGAGAGAATGTGTGTGAGTGTGTGAGAGAGTGAGTGTGTGGGAGGTGATTGTGGGTGTGTGATTGTGTGTTTTAGTGTGTGTGTGTGAGTGAGTGTGTGTGTGTGAGTGTGTGTATGAGTGATTGTGTGTGAGTGTGTGTGAGAGTGAGTGAATGTGTGTGAGATTGAGTGTGTGAGAGAGAGTGAGTCTGTGAGATTGTGAGTGAGTGTGTGCGGTTAACTAAGTTCGGAAATATTCACACATCTATTTAGAGTGTGCTGGTGATCACTTCATGTTGCCAGTTCATACTCATATATAAACAGAATATTGCGCGCAGAACAACACGTAATTTGGTTCAGACTGTGTGGCTCGTCGAACACTGTACCTTCACTGTCACTGGAGCTTTTTTTACCAACATCAAGTTAATAAGCATTTAATGAAGTAAAAAATTCCTGGATTACTGTTAAAGAATCAGTTCGTACTGCGCTGTAAACACCCTTCACAACGATTATAAAAAAACTGGCCAGGTTATGGTATATAAGAAAAATAAACGCTGTTTGAGGTGAGATCCGTGTAAATAAATGGGCAGGACTTAGAATTTTTGAATGTTAAATTTAATTGTACTTACAATTTGGTTATCAAACTACTGGGAATCAGATTATAAGGCTGAAATGTTAGGGCACGAAATGCAAACCTGTTATTAGGTCACATTTTAGTCATCTATTTCATGACGCCGGGTCGAAAACACCAAATTTTGATATAACAACCATGTTTTAGTGAGTAACGTACAGCCGCCCCCCTTCACATTTTTTGATCACTATTGTAAGCAACGCGTCACAATTAGGACAAACAAAACACGGTTTGACCCAACAGTCAGAGTTTGGAGGTGACATTTGTTTTTATATGTCTTGTGCCTCGCAAAGCCGTTGTTTTTTAAATAATTCTTCACGATTTCCATTTTTTCTGCACAAATTTCAACTTCTCTCACCAAAACCTTGAGGTCACATAATGCCTGTACCACTAAATTATTTAATTAAACGCCGATTTACTTCGTAATTAAATAGGATCTTTTCTGTCATTTCCCTTAAGCCGGCAGTACTCTCGCGCCAGTTGAAGAAACAGTACCGGATCTCAAGCATTGTTGTTATTATTACTTTGCAAAATTTCTTAAATATTTCAGCTAAATTGTAGCAAATATGGTGCAGTTTTAAATAAACCTATGGAACGTCACAGACTTTATCCAAACAAAGAATTTTGCACGACAGCATATTAAAGACTAGGCAAAGATCATTTAATCAGCACACCAACTAATGCACATAAAATTTTTACATAAAAAGAATTAAAATCGCTCCAACATGTTTCGATCCTAAGACCATGTTTAAATGTAAAAATTTTATGTATGTGCATTGGTTGGTGTGCTGATGAAATGACTCTACGAAATGCATGGTGTAACGATAAAGACTAGGCAAAGGTATTTCCACATACACAGGGTGAGTCTCTCGCAAGATGCCCCAAACTATTGTCTATAAAAAATTATGTTATTGAGATAATTGCTTGAAAATTTATATACACATACCGGAAACGATGCAAAACACGACCTGCTCATTATCGACGCTGAAACTGGTATCCTTTCACACCCAAACACACTTGAATGCATTTTTTTTCCCCAAAGTGTCGACGTTGACGGCTTGAATCTCTTGGCGTATAGCGTCTTTGAGTTGTTCGATTGTGCGGGGTTGATTTTTGTACACTTTGCCCTTCAGTAGGTCCCAAAGAAAGAAGTCGGCAGGCATTAAATCGGCTTCCCCTTGTCTCTAACTTTTTAACCAATTTCTGGATGCAATACTTCGATGGTTCACGTCTTTTACCAAATTCCGTTCCAAATGCCGTCTGGCATGCTGTAAATGAACCTTTTTACTAGTATTTACGAACGAGAACCCCGCGCTGTTCGACTGTGTACATAGACAATAGTTTGGGGCCTCTAGCGAGAGACTCGTCCTGTATAAGCACGGAAAGAAAAAGATAATTTTTATGTGAGAAATTGTAAACAAAGTACGTGGGTGGATCCAAAATTTTCCGGACTAACGCTGTAAAAACCATAAAACTCACCATAAGGCCTATCGGCCGCCGTCACCCTCTAAGTAGTTCCCTCCCGCATGTAGACACCGGTCCCAC